>ERZ773131.269-NODE-269-length-46141-cov-7.367161_pt1 | contig 46141 bp, 45 predicted proteins | sample MGYA00511082_ERZ773131 | MGnify/ENA primary metagenome ERZ773131 (study PRJEB29015, sample SAMEA2737813) | human gut metagenome | biome: human gut; feature: human-associated habitat; material: faeces | place: China | collected 2012 ... | reverse complement strand
CCAGCAAAATTTTATCCTTGGTCGGAAACAGATTCAAATAGCTTCCTCTTGCAACACCCGCTTCGTTAACAATCTGACTGACAGAGGTGTTTTTATACCCCTGCTCCAAAAAAAGGCGAACGCATGCGGTCAGGATTTTCTTCCTTGTTTCGCAGCTGCTTCTTCGCAAACAAATCACCTCTCTATAAAAGTATTAGTATCCGTACTAATAATATCATCTCGAGAATGAAAAAGCAAGTGGTATTTGAGGTTTTTCTGCGTTGAATTGTGACATTTTCGTAAACGCTGCCTACTTCCATTACTCACAAAACTTTATGACTTCTTGGATACTTCCCGAAAAAGAAAAGCCGCCGTCGCTTGACAGCAGCCTTTTCGATAGCTTGTTATGCGCAAATCAGATCGCTTGAAACAATCTCCATAGCAGCTTTATGGATGTTATTCATCTTCTGCGCCCACAGCATTTGGTTTTCCGCTTTAAGCGCTTCCGGTACGCTCTCCTTTTCGGCAAGTTGTTTTACCAGCCGAGAAAACAGTTCCTTTGCCTGCTCGTTTTTGTCGGCAAGGTAATCGTTCAGCTTGCCGGTGGTCAGTAGCTCGGAATATCATACGCTAACCTCTAAGCCGAATATCTAATGATCATATTGTTGACTTAACAAATAGCTGATCAATTGAGCCAAATATTGTTTTATAATCACCCAACTTTTCAAAACCATATTTTTCGTATAGCCCTATTTCTCCGCTCAGGATATATACTTTTTCATATCCTAACTCACGAGCATATAAAATTGCGCTTTGAATCATTAACTCCGATAGTCTATTACCACGGTATGGTTCATCAACAAAAACAAATCCTATAAATGGTGTAAACGGATATTCTTTTGGCAGCTCATCCTTTTCAGCCAATGTGCAAAATCCTGCCACTTTTCCATTTACACAAGCAACAAACACTCTTTCCCATGTATTAAAGTCATTGCTTTTCATCTTTTGAGCCAAATAAGGGCCCGCTTTCCACGAGCATTTTTCAGCCAAACAAATCGTTTCATTCCAATATTTATGTATTTGGGTCATACAATAAATTTCAGTCATTTATTCCCCTTATAAAAATTCCCATTTGTCGTATTGTAAGTATAGCACATAATCATAATTAGCATCAACACTACCCTCGGCAAGCTGCCATATATTCTGTCTGGTTAAATAAATTTAAAAGGATACGCCTCCTTACGAAGTGTATCCTTTTCCCGCTCTCTTTTGTTTCACCATTATTTTTTGTAATCGAGAATTTCTTTTGCCAGGTACACCGGGCGGCGCTTGGTCTCAATGTAATTCTTGGCCAGGTACTCGCCGATGATGCCGATGGTAAACAGCTGCATACCGCCAAAGAAAACGATCAGAATCACCGTCTGGGTAAAGCCGTCTACCGCAATGTGCTCCGTGGCCTTGCGAAGGAGGGTCACGATAAAGTAGATAATAGAAAAAGCAGTGGAAAGCAGCCCCAACACCGTTGCCAGCTTCAGCGGCGCGGTGGAGAAGGCCAAAATGCCGTTCCAGCCGTATTTCAGCAGCTTTTTGAACCCCCATTTGGTGGTGCCGCTGGCCCGCTCTTTGGCTTCATAAGGAATGTACTTGGTGTTAAAGCCCACCCAGCTGAACAGCCCCTTGGAAAAGCGGAAATACTCCGGCATTTGCAGCAGGGCGTCTCGCACGGTGCGGCGGAAGGTGCGAAAGTCGGAAGCACCGTCCACAAAATCCACCTCGCTCATATTGGTAGCCATTTTGTAAAAAGCGGATTTCACGGAGGTCATCAGCTTGTTCTCGTGCCGGGTCTCCTGAAAGGCGCACACGCAGTCCGTGTCCGGCTCTGCGTCCAAAATTTCTGTCATTTGCTTTACGATGGCCGGATCCTGTTGCAGGTCCGCGTCAATCAAGCTGATATACTCGCCGTCGCAGTGTTGCAGCCCGGCGTAAATGGCGCTCTCCTTGCCAAAGTTGCGGGAGAAGCTGACCACCCGAATGTTCTGCTGGCTTTGCCGGTGCAGTTCCTTTAGATTTTGCAGGGTCTTGTCCTTGCTGCCGTCGTTGACAAAGACGATCTCGTAATCGGACGGGTCGGGAAATACCTCGGCCACCGCCCGGGCAAAGGGAAAAATATTGTCCTGCTCGTTAAAGCAGGGTACGATCAGCGACAGGCGCATCTGGAATTCCTCTCTTTCACAACAGATATAGTATCGTATCCGGTATTGAAGTCATTATAACATGCCCGGGGGAAATGTCAAGAGAACAGAAATGGGAAAAATCCCTCCGTCTGCTCGCAAGCTCGCAGCCACCTCCCTTTACAAGGGAGGCTAATCGGTTACAAAATCTCCGCCCCCCTTGCAAAGGGGGGAAGCGGCGCAGCCGCAGGGGGGATTGTGCCAGAGGCATTCTCTATCTTATTTCCTACCATGCAGCAGCGGCGACAGGGGTTTATAGATCCCGGCGCAAAGCGCAGCGCACAGAAGCCCCTTGGCAACGGTAAAGGGCAGGTTAAAGATAAAGAGCGCCTGCAAAATGCTCTTGGTGGCGGGCAAAATGGCCCGGTACATATCCAGCACCGCCGCCTGGGGAAAGCCCAGCACATTGTAGTAAAGCGGATAGATAATCCAGTAGTTGACCGGCACGCTGATGAGGCCCATAATCACCGCAGACAGCACGGCGGCGGCCAGGGCGCCCCGCTTGGTCTTGTGCTTTTTATAGATCGCGCCGGCGGCAACGGACAGAGCCGCCCCCAGCAGGAAGTTGGACAGCTCGCCCACATACATACTGGAGGACAGGGGCAGGTGGATCAGATTTTTGATTCCTGCCACCGCCACGCCTGCCAGCGGACCGTAGGCAAAGGCCGCCAGCAGCTCCGGCAGGTCGGAAAAGTCCAGCTTAATAAAAGCGGGCATAATAGGAATGGGAAATTCCAAAAATTGCAGCGCAAAGGCAACGGCAGACAGCATGGCAATGCCGGTAAGCCGTCGGGCGGCGCCGGTTTTTGAGGTGGATTTGGTGGTTTTTGAATTTGCGGTCATCTTTCTTACTCCTTTTGACCGTGGGCAAAAGAGAAACCCCGGCACATGGCGTACCGGGGCAATTTGGTTTGACAAGACCAACGGCGGCGCAGCACTGCGCCGTACCTTTCCTCTCATCCGGACTTACAAGGGAATACCTTGCTCACCGTCGGTGCCTGAATTCCACAGGCTCGGCCCGTTGCCGGGTTCGCAGACTTTCACTGCCGGTAGGGATTTGCACCCTGCCCCGAAAAGTATTTGTCACCTATTATTATATGCAAGCCTGGCCGTTTGTCAAGGGGCGGGGTTGACAAGGGGTGTAAAATAAAATAAAATCGAGGGAGAAACACTGGACCTGCCGGAGAAGGAGCCTGTTATGGATGCATATTTGACGAATAATTTGGAGCAGTCGGACGAATTGGCCTATGATGTGGCCGATTTGTTTAAGCTGTTTGCAGACAGCACCCGCATTCGCATTTTGGTGCTGCTGTTTGACCGGGAGTTGTGCGTAGGGGATATTGCCGCCAATTTGGAGATGAGCCAGACCGCCATCTCCCACCAGCTGCGTATTCTAAAGCAAAACCACCTGATCAAGTACCGCCGGGAGGGCAAGAATATGATCTACGCCCTGGCGGACGACCATGTAAAGACCATTATTAACTGCGCCATTGAGCACATTGAGGAGTAATATGAACGAAAAAGAATTGCACACCCACGGGACGGATTGCGCCTGCGGCCACAACCACCATCACCACGACGACGGCTGCGGCTGCGGTCACGACCACGCCCATGAAGACATTGACAAAAAGGCCTTTTTGCGCAAGCTTGTGCCGGGGCTTTTCTTCTTTTTGCTGGGCGCGGCGGTGGAGCATCTGATCCCCGGCAGCGAGAGCAGCACCCTGTGGCACTATGTTGAGCTGGCAGCCTTTGCCTTGTCGTATATTTTTGTGGGCTTCTCCATCTTGCGCGAGGCGGTGGAGGGTGTGCTGGCCAAGAACATTTTTAACGAAAATCTGCTGATGGCAGTGGCGTCTTTGGGCGCCTTTGCCATTGGGGAGTATTCTGAGGGCTGCGCCGTGGTGCTGCTTTATACCGTGGGCGAATTTTTGCAAAGCCTGGCGGTGCAAAAGAGCCGCAGATCCATTAAAGGTATGCTGGAGCAAAAGCCGGACACCGTGCGGGTACAAGGGAAAGACGGTCTGACGGAGGCGGCGCCGGAGACGGTGCAGCCGGGCCAAACCATTGTGGTGGAGCCGGGAGAGAAGATTCACCTGGACGGTACGGTGCTGGAGGGTAATGCGGAGGTGGACACCGCCGCCCTTACCGGCGAGAGCATCCCGGTATCCGTTGCCCCGGGTATGGAGGTGCTGGCCGGCAGCGTAGCCATTGACGGCGCGCTGACCATTCGAGTGGACAAGCCCTATGGCGACTCGGCGGTGGCCCGGGTGCTGGCGGCACTGGAGCATGCCCAGGACAGCAAAAGCCATACGGAAAAATTCATCACCCGCTTTGCCCGCATTTACACCCCCATTGTGTGCGGCATTGCGCTGGCGCTGGTGCTGATCCCGCCCCTGTTCTTCGGCGGCGACTGGCACGAGTGGATCTACCGTGGGTTGTCGGCTCTGGTGGTGTCCTGTCCCTGCGCCATTGTCATTTCCGTTCCCCTGTCCTTCTTCGGCGGGCTGGGCACCTGCTCCCGGGAGGGTATTTTGGTGAAGGGCGCCGATCATTTGGAAACCCTGGCTCGCTGCGATGTGGGTGTGTTTGACAAGACCGGCACCATCACCAGCGGCAAGTTTGAATTTGTGCGGTGCGAGTGCGTGCACTGCCATTGTATTGATAAGCACAACCACCGGGAGCTGTTGCGGATTATTGCCGCCTGCGAGCGGTTGTCTACCCACCCCATTGCCAAGTCCATTTGCCTGGCCTTTGGCCAGTTTGCCGATGACTGCATGGTGACGGACGCCAAGAACTACGCCGGTATGGGCGTGTCTGCGGTAGTGGACGGCGTGCGCTACTATGCCGGGAATGAAAAGCTGATGCAAAAGATCGGTGTGCCCTTTACAGAGACGCAGCTGGTGGGCACCGCCGTGTACTGCTGCACGGACACGGAGTTCCTGGGCGACATTGTGTTTGCAGATATTATTAAAACGGACAGCCGGGAGGCCATTGATCGGCTGCACCGTATGGGTATGAAGCAGGCCATTATGCTCACCGGCGACCGAGAGTCCATTGCGGCGGATATTGCCGCCAAGGCCGGGCTGGACGGCTACTATGCCAAGCTGCTGCCGGAGGAGAAGGTGCAGCGGGTGCAGGCCTTGCAGCAGCAGGGCCACACGGTGCTGTATGCCGGCGACGGTATTAACGACGCGCCGGTGCTGGCAGCGGCGGACCTGGGCGTAGCCATGGGCGGCGCCGGAGCGGATGTGGCCATTGAGGCGTCGGATATGGTGATCCAGGGCGACTCCCTGAGCCAGCTGCCGGTGGGCGTGACCGTTGCCCGCAAGACCGTGGGCATTGCACGGGAGAACATTATCTTTGCCATTGCGGTTAAGCTGCTGATCATTCTTGGCTGCGCCGTGGGCATTTTTGATGAGAACGCCATGTGGCTGGCGGTGTTTGGCGATGTGGGTGTGTGCCTGTTGGCGGTGGCTAACGCCCTGCGGGTGCTGCATATCCGCAAGAAGAAAAAGTAAAACAGAAAAGCAATCGGATAAAACAAAAAAAGGGACTGCTCGGCAGTCTCTTTTTTTGTTTGCCTTTTATCCATCATTACCAAAAAATTCAGGGCGATTTTGTGCATATTTTTTCTTGACAAACGGCGGTGCGGGCGTTCTATTCTCTGTCAAGAGGAAAAGATGAAATTTTCTAAAAAATAGCAATTTTCACAAAAATTCGCGGTGTGGGATTTCTTCTCAAAAATGTTGAAAACTATGTGTAAAGGGTTAAAAACTCCTATGATTTTGAGTTTTCAACCGGAAAAATGCCCGATATTATGCGAAAAATGCCCAAATTTTCAACATTTTCCACCGTCTTTTCCACAATCTGTGGCGCAAGGACAATATACTGATTGTAGTGGCCGCGTGGGCTGTCAAGGCTTTTTTTATGCTCACAATTCACAAAATTCCGGTATATTTTTGGCATCTTTGCCACACACTAAATTCAGCAAACAGAAAGGACGAACAGCATGATCAAAGGCGTCAGCAAACAGGTGCTTGAGGTGACCAATCCGGAAAACCCGTATTTTGAAAAAATCGTGTTTTTTGTAAACCCCCAGTACGCCCGAGAGGACCGGGCCGTGCTGGAGCGAGAGGCCCATTCCCTGGCTGCCCGCGCCGGTCGGCCGCCCAGCGTGCGCCGTTCCAGGCGAGAGAAGTGGCACTTTGCCCTGCGCTGTCTGCTCAGTGCCTTGGCCGGGGTGGCGCTGTCCTTTTTGATCTACACACTGTGTTGAAAGGGTGATCTCTCATGACGATTTATAAGGCCGTGCGGAATTTCTTAACGGTGTTTGTGGTGCTGGCTGTGGCTGCCGGTGCCCTGTGCATTGGCGGCGGGGTGTACTATGCGGTGCAGTCCGCTGCCAGCAGCCAGGTGCTCTCCAAGCTGGGCTCCACCGGTGCGGAGGTGACCCGTGTGCAAAAGAAGCTCAAGGAGCTGGGCTATTACAGCGGCGCTGCCGACGGTATTTACGGCAATGCCACCAAGGCAGCGGTCAAGGCGTTTCAAAAGAACTGCGGCATTATCGCAGACGGTGTGGCCGGACCAAAGACCCTGTTGTACCTGGGGCTGGGTGGTAGCAGCAGCGGCAACAGCACCGGGTATTCGGATGCGGATGTAGAGCTGCTGGCCAAGGTGATCAGTGCTGAGGCTCGAGGCGAATCCTATGAGGGTCAGGTGGCAGTGGGTGCCGTGATCCTGAATCGGGTGGCGCACCCCTCCTTCCCCAACTCCATCAGCGGCGTGGTGTACCAAAATGGGGCGTTCTCCTGCGTCAACGACTCCAACTGGTACGCCCCGGTGGCAGACAGCGCCAAGCGCGCCGCCACGGATGCCCTGAACGGCTGGGATCCCTCCGGCGGTGCGGTGTATTATTTCAATGCGTCCAAAACCTCGGACAAGTTTATGCACTCCCGACCGGTGATTAAGGTGATCGGCAATCATAAGTTTTGCTCGTAGGGTAGGTAGGTTTATCCCTTCAGTCACTTCGTGACAGCTCCCCTTGCAACAAGGGGAGCCTTTTTATACTTTGCCCCCCTTGCAAAGGGTGACTCCCCGCAGTGCGGGGAGATGTCGCGCAGCGACAGAGGGGACGGGCGCCGGTTAGGCGGAAAGCGGCGTAGCCGCAGGGGGGATTGCGCCGGAGGCGAAAATGTAGGGCGCTTTTGCCGAATAATCCCTCCGTCTGCTCGCAAACTCGCAGCCACCTCCCTTGTTAAGGGCGGCAAAGAGTATAAAATGTATATACAAAAAACCGACACCCCCGGGTGTCGGTTTTCTTTTGCGTTTCTTATTTGGTAAAGAAGGTGGTGAAGGCTTTGTATGCCATATATACATCAATTTTGGCAACGATCTCATAGGGTGCGTGCATGGAGAGCACCGGCACGCCTACATCAATCACATCTACATCCAAATTGGCAATATACATAGCCACGGTGCCGCCGCCGCCACCGTCAACCTTGCCCAGCTCGCCGCTTTGCCACAGCACGCCGTTTTCCTCCAGCAAGTTTTTGACAAAGCTCACATACTCGGCGCTGGCGTCGGAAGTGCCGCTTTTGCCGTGGGAGCCGGTAAACTTGGTGACCACCACGCCCTCGTTGATAAAGGAGGCGTTGTTCTTCTCAAAGGCAGAGGACCAGGTGGGGTCAAAGGCAGCGTTTACATCGGCGCTCAGGCACTTGGAGTTGCGCAGCACATCGCGGCCCTCGTAGCCCTCCAGCCGCGCCAAATCCTCAATAAAGTATTTCAGATAGCTGGAGTTTAGCCCGGTGTTGCCGTCGGAGCCGGTCTCCTCTTTATCTGTCAGCACGGTAATGCAGGTGTACTCCGGCGGCTCACTGACGCTGAGAATGGCCTGCAAGGCCGGATAGGCGCACACACGGTCGTCGTGGCCGTAGCCGCCGATCAGGGAGCGGTCAAAGCCCAGGTCGTCAACGGTAAAGGCCGGCACCAGCTCCAGCTCGGCAGACAGCAGATCCCGCTCCACAATGCCGTATTTCTCGTACAGTAAATTGAGGATATTGAGCTTCACCTTTTCGCTGGCTTTGTCGTCCTTAAAGGGGCGGGAGCCGATGACAATGTTCAGCTCTTCCCCTTTGATCAGCTCGTTGATCTTGCGGGTGTACTGCTCCAGCGCCAGGTGGGGCAGAATGTCCGTAATACAGAACTTGGGGTCACCCGGCTCTTCGCCCAGGCGCACATCCACATAGGTGCCGTCGTTTTTGCAAATGCGGCCGTGGAGGGACAGGGGAATGGCGGTCCACTGGTACTTTTTAATACCGCCGTAGTAGTGGGTCTTAAACAGCGCCAGCCCGTTGTCCTCGTACACTGGGCGCTGCTTTAAGTCAATGCGAGGAGAGTCAATGTGGGCAGCTGCAATGCGCACGCCGTCCTTAATGCTGCGCTTGCCCTTCACGCACAGGATAATGGCCTTGCCCCGGTTCATCTTGTATACCTTGGCGCCCGGCTCCAGCTGGTCGCCGAATTCGTCAAAGGGCAGGAACCCGGCAGCCCGCGCCTGGTCCAGTGCCTGGGCAGCGGCCTCTCGCTCGGTTTTGCAGTGATAGAGGAAGTCCTTGTACCCCTCGCAAAAATCATCACATACGCCCAGCTCGGCGTCATCCATAAAGTCTACGCCGTTCTCGCGCTTGTTGAACAGCAGCTCTTGCAGCTGCTGACCCTTGGTTTTTTCTTCATTCATAAGATAGCCTCCAGTATTCTGTCCACTTGGGATTTTATATCTCTGCCGTCATTGGTGACGGTGAATGTGCATTTCTCGGTGTAAAAGTCCGCCGCCGGTTGTGCCTGCATACGCAGCTGTGCCGCCGCCCGGTCTATGCCGTCCCGCTCCACAATTCGAGCCAGGCGGGTGTCCTCCGGCGCAGTCACCGCCAGGGTGTAGGCGCACAGGGCGTCCGCGCCGCTTTCAAACAGCTGGGGCGCGTCCAGCACCGCCGGTATCTTTGCTTGCTGCACACAGGCATCCAGCACCGCCGGATGGGTTACCTGATCCAACTTTTCCGTAGCGGCAGGGGTGGCAAAGGCTTTGGCTGCCAAGGTTTTGCGGTCCAGGGCGCCGTCCTTGATGATCTCCTGCCCAAAGGCAGCCGCCAGGTCTTGCAGCAGGGGCGCGCCGGGGACGGTCAGCTGGCCATAGACCCGGTCGCAGTCCACCGGGTGCAGCCCGGCCTGTGCCAGCAGGCGGCACACATAGCCTTTCCCTGCGCCGGTAGGCCCGGTTACGCCGATAAGAAAAGGCTTGGTTAGGTCTAAAATGCGAAAGGCCGCAGCCCGGATCAGCCGGTTGTATACTGCCATACCCACCCCGGTTTTGCGGGGCATACGGGCGTAGACTTTTTTGGCGCCCAGTTCGTCCAGTCGCCGCAGGGCGTCAAACAGTTCTCGTGCCTGACTTAGGTCGTCGGTGGCCTTGCCGTAGGGCACCTTGGGCACCGTCACCCGGTCTTCTTCATAGCACAGGGCGTAGCAGCCCGGTTGGCTGTTTACAAATGCGGCGTAGGCGGCGCTGTCGCCGTTTACTAAAATCACCTGCGCCTTGGGGGCGTAGTGCTTGTATTTCATGCCGGGAGAAGCGGCGGTTTCGCCGTCTGCCATCTTTTCCAGCACCGCGGGAGCTACGGCAATGGGGCCGATCTCTGCCTCCAGCATTTCCTTGGTTACTGCGCCGGGGCGCAGCAGCGTTGGGGTAGGGGTAGCCAAGGTAATCACCGTGGACTCCACCCCGTAGGCGCAGTCGCCGCCGTCTACGATGGCAGCAATCTTGCCGTTCATATCCTCTTGCACATATTTGGCTCTTGTGGGGCTGGGCAGCCCGCTGGTGTTGGCGCTGGGGGCCGCTACCGGCACCCCTGCCAGTTGCAGCAGTCGGTGGGCCACCGGGTTCTCCGGCATACGCACCGCCACCGTGTCCAGTCCGCCGCTGACCACTTTGCCGATTTTATCGCTCTTGGGCAGGATCACCGTCAGCGGTCCGGGAAAAAAGCGGTCAAAAAGTTTTTTGGCTTTTTCCGGAATTTCCCGCACCAGTGGGGCAATGTCTGCTTTCTCTGCCACATGCACAATCAGCGGGTTGTCGCTGGGGCGGCCCTTGGCGGCGTAAATTTGTGCCACGGCGGTTTCGTTCAGGGCGTCGGCGCCCAGTCCGTACACCGTCTCGGTGGGAAAGGCCACCAGCTGCCCCTGCCGCAGCAATTCCCCGGCCAGTGCCAGGTCTTGTTCTGTTGTTCCCAGTTGTTTGGTTTCCATACCTTGTGTCCTTGATTTGATTGGGGTTAATCCCTTAGGGGGGTAGAATACCTCCGGTGCAATCCCTGTCTCATTCCTCCGCGGCGCTGAGTTTGGCTGCCGTATCGGCGGTGATCAGGGCGTCGATCAATTCGTCCAGATCGCCGTTTAAGATTTGTTCCAGTCGATAAAGAGTCAGGTTGATCCGGTGGTCGGTGACCCGCCCCTGTGGGTAGTTATAGGTGCGGATCCGCTCACTGCGGTCGCCGGTGCCTACCTGGCTTTTCCGCTCGCCGGCAATGGCGGCGTCGTGCTTGGCCTTTTCTGCGTCATACAGTCGGGCGCGCAGCACTTTCATGGCTTTGTCTTTGTTTTTATGCTGGCTGCGCTCGTCCTGGCACTCCACCACCGTGCCGGTGGGCAGGTGGGTAATGCGAATGGCGGAGGAGGTTTTGTTGATGTGCTGTCCCCCTGCGCCGGAGGAGCGGAAGGTGTCGATCTGCAAGTCCTTGGGGTCCAGCTCAAAGTCCACTTCCTCCGCTTCCGGCAGCACCGCCACTGTTACGGTGGAGGTGTGAATGCGACCCTGACTCTCCGTCTCCGGTACACGCTGCACCCGGTGCACCCCGCTTTCAAACTTAAAGCGGGAGTAGGCGCCGTCGCCGTCAATGGAAAAGCTGATTTCCTTGTATCCGCCCAGCTCCGTGGCGTTCTCAGACAAAATTTCGCTCTTAAAGCCCTTTTGCTCCGCGTACATACTGTACATACGGTACAGCACCCCGGCAAACAGGGCGCTTTCGTCGCCACCGGCGCCGCCGCGGATCTCAATAATTACATTCTTGTCGTCGTTGGGATCCCGGGGCAGCAGCAAAATTTTCAACTGCTCTTGCAGCTGTTCCAGCGCTGCCTCGCTGTCTTTCAGTTCTTCTCTTGCCAGATCGCACAGCTCCGGGTCGCTTTCGCTTTGTAGCAGCTCTCGGGCTTCTTCCGCCGCCGTCTTGGCGGTTTTGTAGCGGGCAAAGGTCTCTACCACCGGGGTTAAGTGCTTTTGTTCTTTCATCAGGGCGGTGTAGCGGCTGATGTCTGCTACCACCGCCGGGTCGCACAGGTCTGCGGCGATCTTGTTGTACCGTTCTTCTACACGGCTGAGTTTTTCAAACATAAGCGTCTCCTTTTATATGTATTATATTAATGAAAAGGAGACGGGCTATCCGTCCTGTACCACGCCGCGGATCAGCTTTTCCGCCTTGATCCGGGGCAGCAGCACCTCGCGCCCGCAGCCGGTGCATTTTAATTTGTAGTCTACGCCCAGGCGAGTCACTTCAAAGATCGCGCACCCGCAAGGGTGTGGCTTTTTCATTTTGACCCGATCGTGCAGTTGTAATTCCATGGGGCTCTCCCCTCGTTTATTCTTGTTTACAGTATAGCACCTTTTGGCCGATTTTACAACATATCCGCCTATCGACAGGCATATATTTATAGCACAGGCAATTCGGAAAGGCGTGAGAACATGGAATTCTACCCGGAGGGAATGAATGCAGAACTGGACCGGCAATTTACTACACCGGAGGCGCTGCGCCGGGCGATGATGCAGGGATCCATACTGGAGAGTCGGGTGCTGCTTTGTGACCGGGAACATAATCTTCATGTGGACCTGGGTGCCATGCGAGGGATCATTCCCCGGGAGGAGGGCGCCGTAGGAATCGACGACGGCACGGTGCGGGATATTGCCCTGATTTCTAAGGTTGGCAAGCGGGTGTGTTTTTCGATTTTAGGCTTTCAGCGGGAGGACGACGGCCCCTTTACCGCTATTCTTTCCCGCCGGGCGGTGCAGCTGCGGTGCAAGGCAGAGTTTTTGGACACTTTAGAGCCGGGCGATGTGATTCCTGCCCGGGTGACCCATTTGGAGAAGTTTGGCGCGTTTATTGATGTGGGGGCGGGGCTGAACGCCCTGATCCCCATTGATATGCTTTCGGTCAGCCGCATTGACCACCCTCGTGCCCGCCTGCGAGAGGGACAGGAACTGCGGGTGGTGCTGCGCAGCCGAGAGCCGGATAAGCTGACTTTTAGTCTAAAGGAGCTGCTGGGCACCTGGCAGCAGAATGCAGCGGGCTTCTCCTCCGGTGAGACGGTGCCCGGCGTGGTGCGTAGCGTAGAGCCTTACGGCGTGTTTGTAGAGTTGACCCCAAATTTGGCGGGTCTGGCAGAGCCCAGCGCCGCTCTGGAGCCGGGTCAGCCGGTGGCTGTGTATGTGAAGTCTATTTTGCCGGAGAAAATGAAGATCAAACTGGTGGTCGTAGAGGCCTTTGACCCGCCGGCACCGGTAACGCCCCTGACCTACTATATGGACGGCACCCGCATGGACCGTTGGGTGTATTCCACCCCCACCGCCCCTCGCCAAACCGTCACAGACTTTGCCGCCCTGCGAGCACAAGAAAAAAGCACCCTTTAAGGGTGCTTTTTTTGTAGGATGTTCTGTATATAATGCGTTTTGATTTATTCCCTTTCGGCGCGCGGAGATTTGCACTTATTTGATATACCGAATATCGTTGCCCACCAGTACCAGACGGGAATAGGCGCCGGCGATGCGGGAGGTGATGCGCTGGTCGTATTTTTGCGCCAACTCGTCAAAGCCCAGGTTGGTGCTGATGACGGTGGGGCGGCTGCAAAGAATGCGGGTGTTGATGATATTGTACAGGCAGGCCACGGTATAGGCAGAGGTGTACTCGGTGCCCAAGTCGTCCAGGATCAGCAGGTCCGTATGAAGCACCCGCTCCTCCGTATATTGCAGGTTGCCGGTGCGGCCGAAATTCTCATTTTGCAGGTCGGACAGGATGTTGTAGGCGGTGCCGTACTCTACGGACAGGCCCCGGCCGATGGCAACATTGGCAATGGCCAGGCTCAAGTGGGTTTTGCCCAGGCCGGTCTGACCCATCAGCATCAGGTTTGCCGGCTCCCGCAAAGATACCCGCTGGGCGTAGCGATGGCAGGCCTCGGCGATCTTATCCGCTTTCGCCCGGGGCGAAATGCCGTTGTCCTCCGCCGTCTCCGGGTAATAGTTGGTGTCAAAGCTGTCAAAGGTGCAGCTGTCCAGGGGCGCCAGGCGGCGAATGGCCTCCCGCTGCAAGTCCTTGAGCAGTTCGCGCTGGCAGGTGCACATTCGGTCGCCTACATAGCCGGTGTCCTTGCAGGTGGGGCACTGATAGTGGTGGGCCAGAGCGTCCGGCGCATAACCGGCAGCCACCAGCAGCCGCTCCTTTTCCCCTTGCAGGCGCAGGCTTTCCGCTTGCAGCTTGTCGATCTCCGCCTTCGCGTCTTTGGCAAAGAACGCCTTGGAGATGGAAAAGCCCACTTGTCGCAGCTGATTTTGAATTTCCTCCAGCCGGGGGACCTTGGCGCTGACCTCTGCCAAAGTGGCGGCGGTGCGCAGCTCGTCTTCTTCCCGGCGGCGATCCAGCCGGTTCAGCGCTTTCTGGTAAAGATCGGAACTATACATAGCTTCTCCTTAGAACTTAATATCCGTATTATTCATGGTGTCTCTCTTGATCTGCTCCAGGTCGTAAGAGGGCTTGCCTTGCAGGCGGCCGTCGGCTTTTTTGGCCTTGGCGGCGGTAAAATTCTGCTGCTGTTCCTGCACCTGGGCGGGGGTGGTCAGCCCCTCTTTTTTCCACCGGCGCAGCACGCTGTCCATATACTTCAGCGATGGCTTGTCGGCGTTTTCTTTCATAATATCGCAGGCCAGTTGCAGCATATCTTCGCTAAAATCCCGACCCCAGTCTGCCACCATTTGGCGTTGGCGGGCGGTGGGCGACCGATGGCGAATGCCGGTCATGGCGATCACCTTGTCCCACAGTTTGTCCGTACCGCTTAGGTACAGCAGCTTTTCGTCTGCGTCCGCCACGGTGCGCACCCCGTCCTCGGACCAGGAGTTGGCCATTTTGTTAATGTAGGCAAGGTTGATGGAGCGGCCCTTTTCTTTTTCGCCACGGTAATAGCCCAGGAGCATCAGGATCACTTCAGGCGGCAGCTCGTAGTAGATGTGCATATTCACCAGCATTTCCTGTTCGGCAGTGCTGATGGTGCGCCCCAGCACGGTTTGCGCCTCGGTCAGCAGATCGGACAGGGCACTGTTTTCCCGGCACAGGGTCACAATATCCCGCGGGGTCAGCCGGGGAGGAGACAGGGTCTCTTTTTTCGGCTTTGGCGGTTCCGCTACCGGCGGGTGCACGGTCAGACCGGCCGGCGCACCCATAGTGGGGGGTACTTTTGTCATAACCGGGATCTGTACTGTGCTGGGCTCAGCGGGCGCAGGGGCTGCCGGGCTGTTGCCGCTTTGCAGCAGACCCTCGGCCACCCAAAAGTCCATAATACTGTCTGCGTCTCGCTCCGGGATACCCAGCGCGCCGGCCAGCTCCCGGGTGCTGAGACTGCCGCCGTGGCGCAAAAGAAGCAGCAGCGCCTGGAGTTGGTAGGCGCTGGCCAGTTTTAAGTAACGGTCGGCCACGCAGGTGGGCACGGTAAACACGCCGTCCGTCCACAGGGGGCCAAAGGGGGGAATGGTGTATTGCATAGGTGGAAATTTCCTCTTTTCTGCGCCGGTGGCGCTCTGCTTTTTATTGTAGCAAATCCGCGCACCCTTGTAAAGCCGCAAGATATGGCGGTGCCGGTAAATTCGGCCACAAGCGGGGTGGGGTATGGTGTGCAAAATGGGGTGCGCTTCTGCGCGCACCGGCACGCACGCGGGCATCGCAATAGTCCCCCGGACTGTTGCTATCCTGACGGATTGCCCTGTTCGAGTCTCGCGCAAAGATACTACGAACAAAAAAGCACAAGGCGAAATGCCTTGTGCTTTTTGTTGGAGCGGATTACGAGACTCGCCCGGTGCGCTTCTGCGCGCACCGGCACGCACGCGGGCACCGCAACAGTCCCCCGGACTGTTGCTACCCTGACGGGTTGCCCTGTTCGAGTCTCGCAATATTCTCGCAATATTATAGAACAAAAAAAGCAAGGCAAAAAGCCTTGCTTTCTTTATTGGAGCGGATTACGAGACTCGAACTCGCTACCTCCACCTTGGCAAGGTGGCGCTCTACCAGATGAGCTAAATCCGCAAACGATAGTGTTATTATACCCAGCAGGGGCGGGTTTGTCAAGCCCTTTTTTTGCCGGTGGGAATAAAAAGTGCCGCCCTCTTGTGGGCATAACGATTGGCACCACAACATATAGGTAAGAAGTGGGGTTTCTCTAAAGAATTTGCCGATATAGTTGCGTACCGGGGCGATCCGTGTTAAAATGAGGGAAGAACCGGGCAGCATTACCGAAGGGAGGTGGCGCCGTGAAGCCGTATAATTACTTTGACGACGAGGAAGAACAGCCGCAGCCGTCTGCGCAGGTGCGCTTGGCTCAACTGGTTGCTGCCTTGCAAGTGAACGGCGCCAAGCTGCGTCGCACGGTGCGCCGGGACGAAGAAATTGTAGAAGAACTGCGGGACTATCCCAACCTGCGCCGGGCTGCGCTGAAGTGGCTGGCGGTGGCGCTGTTTGTGCTGGCAGTGGTGATTGCCATTATCTCCTTTGCCGTGTCCCTGCACAACCAGAGCAAGTGGAACGAGCGTTTTTGCGATCAGGCGGGGCAGGTGTGCACCGATTATATCGCCAAGTACGGCGCTTGCCGCTGGGAGTCCATGGACGAGCGCTACGGCAAGAAAATGGCACGAATGACCGGCGTGTCTTATCTGCGGCGGATGGATTTTAACGGCGACGGTCGGGACGAACTGCTGATCTGCTATTTGGAAAAGGGCCTGTATTTTTTTGATATTTGGGGCTTTGACGGCAAGAACCTCAGCAAGTTCTACTCCGCCAACGCCTGCTATGCCACCGGCGATGGCAAGCTGGGCAGCTGGGTGGTACTGTACCACACCGGGCGCCGCTACCAGGTGGGGGTGTGCGACCCGCAAAAACCCACGGAAGTGACCCTGTATGCCATGCGGGGCAAGAAGTTCAAAAAGGCCGGCAGCTGCCAATATAATGTAGATACCGGCGTGTTTTCTCAAAATGACAAGCCCAATACCGAGGATTTTGAGCGGCTGCAGCTGTCCTGTATTCGGGAGACCCGGGCGGAGGTGCTGGTGGATACGGTGACCGCCGCCATGGAGGAATTCAACACCAAAACCACGGCGGAGATTGAGGCCAGCCTGCCGGATGCCACGCTGAAAAAGCAAGCCTACTACGATGTGGTAGACGATCTGAACCGTCAGTACGGCTCCGCTACCTATAAGACTGAGGGCGGTATCGGCTATGTGGACGGCCTGGCTGTGGTGGAAGAGATTGATTTTGACGGCGACGGCAACAAGGAGCTGCTCACCGTCTATCGCCGCCAGGTGAAAAAGACGGAGAAGAACGACTGGACCGGGGAGCAGACCCTGATCAATGTGCCGGTATACAGCCTGCGGGTGTACAACTGGAACGGCAGCATCGCCAAGTGCATTTTTACCCGGGATCAGATTTGCCAGCCCTTTACAGACGATGAGGAAACGGCCCAGAACACCCAGTTCTATATCCTGCGCAAAAGCGGCAAAAAGACGGACTTGTGCTTTAATGCCTATCGGCGGGAGAGCCAGTCGGTGTATACGGCGGCCTCTCGGATCTTTCGGCTCAAGGGAGAGCAGTTCTCTGTGGTGTATGACGCGAAGATGGAGTACGAGTACGGCTACAAAACCTATTATCTGGACGGCGAAAGTGTGTACGAATCCACCTTTAACACCAAGGGCTATACCGTGCCGTACTTTATGAACGACGCCGGGTACGATGCGGGCGTGTTTACCGTGGTGTACCTGTCCGGCGACAAGACCCACCAGGACGCCATCCGCAGCCGGGTGAGCACCGTGGAGCAGCATATTCAGTCGCTGAACGACGAGTATGTGCCGGAGCGGCTGCAAAATGTGAATTAACATCGGGTTTGCAGCGCATGAAGGATGGCAGATTGCCGCACTTACCATCGGCGGATACAGACCCTGCCGCAGGATTTGCGGGCGGTGACGACAAAAAAAGAGGCTTGAACATTGCGTTCAAGCCTCTTTTTGCGCTCTCTAATCCATCACACGTTCAGGTGCAATTCTTCGATTTTATCCCGCACTTTCAGCCAGTCGCCAAAGGCGGCTTCTTTGTTATTGGGGTTGCGGAGAATGGCCGCCGGGTGGTAAGTGCCCATAAACAGGGTGCCGCTTTTGTCGATAAATTCGCCGTGCTGACGGGTGACCCGGAAGTCCTTGTCAATCAGCCGCTGGGCGGCAATGCGCCCTACGCAGATCACCAGCCGTGGGCGAATGATCTTAAATTGCTCCCGCAGCCAATGCAGGCAGGCCTCCTGCTCCTCCGGCTTGGGGTCCCGGTTTTTAGGCGGGCGGCACTTGACCATATTGGCAATGTACACATTCTTCTCCCGGCTCAGGTCAATGCTCTCCAGAAATTGATCCAGCAGCTTGCCGGAGCGACCCACAAAGGGCTGGCCTTGCAGGTCCTCGTTCTCTCCCGGTCCTTCGCCGATTAGGAGAATGTCTGCCGCCGGGTTGCCTACGCCAAAGACCACCTGGGTGCGGGTCTTGCACAGTTCGCATTCGGTGCAGCTGAGGCAGTGGGATTTCAGTTCGTCTAATGTCATTTTTATCACCTTGCTCATTGTACCAAAATAATGGTTGAAAAACAATAAAAAAAGGTATAAAATATGTGCGTAAGCGAGAATTACAACTTTTTGGAGGTTTTATCATGGACAATCAAGTGACTGTTGAGATTTCTGCCCGCCATGTACATCTGAGCCAGGCAGATCTGGAGACCCTGTTCGGTAAGGGCTATGAGCTGACGGTGAAGAAAATGCTGTCCCAGCCCGGCCAGTATGCCAGCAACGAGCGCGTGCGCGTGGTGGGTACCAAGAGCGAGTTCCCGGCTGTGTCTATCCTGGGCCCGGTGCGTAAGGCCACCCAGGTGGAGTTGAGCCTGACGGACGCCCGCTCCATCGGCGTGACCGCCCCGGTGCGGGAGAGCGGCGATATTGCCGGTTCCGGCGCCTGCAAGCTGGTGGGCCCTGCCGGTGAGGTGGAGCTGACCGAGGGCGTGATCGCTGCCAAGCGCCATATCCACGCCACTACGGCAGACGCAGAGCGTATGGGCCTGGAGAATGGCCAGATCGTTAGCGTAGAGATTCCCTCTGCCAACGGCCGTAACCTGACCTTTGGCGATGTGGTGGTGCGTGTGTCTGACAGCTATGCCCTGGCTATGCACATTGACACGGACGAGGCCAACGCCGCCGGTATGGCACCCAATACCCCCGGCACGATTATTAAATAAGTATAGGTATTAGGTAGTAAAAAAGAGCACCTGTGTGGGTGCTCTTTTTTACATGGAAAATGTGGGCGGCGGATCGGCTGCCTTTGTGTCGCCCCTACGATCGGCGGGAGCAAGCCCCCGCCCTACCACGGTCCGATGTGGGGATCGGACCCTACATTCTCTGTTTTTACAAACCCCAAAATATTATTTATACCTATTATAATATACCGTCCGGCAAAATACAAGAACGGCGGAGCCGTGGTTGCCCTGCGGTTCCGCCGTTGGTATTTGGACTTATTCCGCCGTAGGTGCAGCAGGGGCTGCTTCCTCAGCGGGGGTCTCCTTTTTCGGCACTTCGATTTTGCCGAACTTGGGCAAGTCTGCCCGGTCTGCCTTGGGGGCTACCGCAGGCTTGCTGCCGGCAGAACGATTGCCGCCGCGACGACCGCCGCGACTGCCACGGTTGTAGCGCTCCCGATCATTGCCGGTGTTGGTCACGCCGCCTTCCGGCTCCAGCACCACGCGACGGTTCTGATCCACACCGATGGAGCGAGAGGTCACACCCTCTACCTCCTGAATGGCAGTGTGCAAAATGCGCCGCTCATAGGGATTCATAGGCTCAAAGGTATAGCGCTTGCCGGTGCGCAGCACATAGGCCGCGTTTTTCTTGGCCAGGTTCTTCAAGGTTTCCTGGCGCTTTTCCCGGTAGTTGCCCACATTCAGGGCCACGCGCACATACTTATCGGTCTGCTTTTTGATCTGCAAAGAGGTCAGGTATTGCAGGGCGTCCAGGGTCTCGCCCCGGTGGCCGATGATAATACCGTAATCCTCGCAGTCAATGGTGATCTCCACCAGGCCGTCCTTCAGAATGCCGGCCACCTGGGGATCCTCCACTTGCAGGCCCTCGATCAGGCGCTTTAAGTACAGGCAGGCGCTGTTCAGATCTGCGTCGCTAAGCTGCACGGTTGCCTTCTCTCGGGGTTTATCTGCTTTAGGTGCACGGGCGGGTTTGTCCGCCTTAGGTGCACGAGGCTTGTCTGCCTTGGCAGCACGGGGCGCGCTCTGCTTCTCTGCCTTTTGGGGCTTGTCGCTGCGCTGCGCCTGTTTTTTGGGCTGCGCCGGTGCTTCGCGGCGGGGCTGGGGCTTCTTTTCCCGCTTGCCGTCGTCGTAGCTGACCTTGACCACAGCGTCGCTGCCGCCAAACAGGCCAAGCACCTTCTTCTTCGGCATCTGTACCACTTCCACATGCACATCTGCCGAGGCGGGCGCATTCAGACCGATGAGAGCCACGTTGCGGGCCTCCTCCAGGGTCTTGCCTCTGCCTTCAAATTCTTTTAACATGCTTTCCTCCGACTTATCCTCCCGGTGACCCGGGGGGTCGTGTTATTTCATTTTTTTGATGTTCGCTTCTCTGGAGCGCCGGTAAATGGTGTTCTCCAGCATCAGTCTGGCCTGGCTGCGCTTCGGCGGGAAGAACTTGGCCAGGAAAAGCTGCTGCAAAATGGCCACCAGGTTGGAGATGATCCAGTAAAAACCGACCGCTGCCGGTACCTTAAACGAAATGTAAAAGGAGAAGAACGGCATCATCAGCATCATAATCAGCATCTGGCTGGTCTGCTGTGCGGCTGCCGGATTGTTCTTCTTCTGGATCATGGTAGACACCAGGGTGGAGGCCAGGGAGGTCACCAAACAAAGCAGGGGAACGATAATAATGATCCCGTCTTTCCAGTGGGGAATGGCGGTCATATCCAAATTACCGATCACCATACCGTCGCGGTACGCCTGAATGGCGGCGCAGTTGTCCGCAGTAAACAGGGTGGGGAATTTCTCAACCAAAGTGTCCTTATAGGCGCCGAAATTCTCCAAAATACCCAGCTGCAAATACTGGCCCTTGTAGCCCAGCTCCTGCACCACCTGCGCAATGTTGGCGGACTGATCCGCAAAGCCCTTCATCCCCAGCACATAAGACAGGGGATAATAAATAATCCCGATGATGCCCATCAGGAACACCATCTGGAAAAGCATCGGTCCGCAGCCCATCTGCATGGGATTGTGGCCCTCGCGGGCGTACAGATCCTGGGTCTCTTGCTGGAGCTTCATCCGGTCCTTAGGGTCCGGGTACTTCTTCTGCAGCTTCGCCAGCTTGGGCTGCAAGCGGGCGGTCTTGGCCATGGTCTTTTGCTGGTGGATGTTAAAGGGCAGCAGGATCACTCGGGTCACCACCGTAAAGATGACGATGGCCACGAAATACTGATTGTTCAGCAGATCCATCAGGAACCCCATGCACACACCGAACAGCCAATAAAGCGGCTTAAAAAGGCCCATGCCCGCGGAAGAAGAAGTGGCAGCTAATAAAATACTGTTCATGCATTGTCCTCGTTAGATTCAGTTGTAGAGCAGGGAGCGCAGGGCTTGTCCTTCTTTGGGGGCACCGGGTCATACCCGCCCTTAAAGAAAGGATTGCAGCGCAAAATACGCAAAAACGCCAGCCAGCACCCCTTCCACACGCCGTGGATCTCAATGGCCTCCAGTGCATACTGGCTGCAAGTAGGGGTATAGCGGCAGGCGCCGTGCGAAAATCGGGGACTGAGGGTTAGCTGGTAGGTACGAATCAGGAAGATCGCCAGCTTCTTAACGATGTTCTTCATGCGATAACACCCCTAAGGCCGTCAACTGTTTTTCCATATCCGCCAGGACCACCTGCATCTTCACTCTGGTGGTGCGGCTGCGCGCCACGAACACCAGATCCCATCCGGTCACACCGTCCTCCAGCTGTGAAAAGGCGGCACGAATCACCCGGCGGGCACGGTTGCGCTCTACGGCGGTGCCGATTTTCTTGGAGGTGGTAATGCCTACCCGGGTCTCACCTCGGCGATTCTTCATACAATAGGTCACCAGGCTGGCTCCGGCCTTGCTTTTACCACGGTGGTACAGGCGGCGAAAGACCTTATTCTCCTTTATGGCGCTGCTTTTCACAATACGCTCCGTTCGGTCAATTAGTAAGACAGGGACTTGCGACCCTTAGCACGGCGGCGGGCCAGTACCTTTCTGCCGTTCTTGGTGGACATTCTCTTTCTGAAGCCGTGCTCCATCTGTGCGTGCCGCTTCTTAGGCTGGAAAGTTCTTTTCATCTTGCATTCACTCCGTTTCTGAAAATCAAACTGGTCTTGATTTTACTTATGCTCTGCACGGCATAGTGCAGGCGAATTGACTTTTGGCTTGTGGGATAGTGATCCACATTAGCGGTTGATATTATATTATAAAATGCGCCCTGTTGTCAACAAAAATCTGTTACTTCTTGTTTTTATTCTCATAATATATTATAATGTCACTATATGTTGGGGGTAGAACCTATGCACACTACAAGTCCGTGGCGCGCTGTCAGCCGTGTGGTCCTGGTTTTGGGGCTGTTTTTTACAGGCTGCTGCTTTTTAGACAGCTGGCACCCACCGTTCTTTTTCAATTTCCGCTACCAGTGGTTAAAGCTGATCCTCTCTTTTGTGATCCCTGCGGCGGTCACGGTGTGGAACTTTTTGACCGAGCGCTCCCTGCGCTTTGCAGGCACCGCCTGCGCCGTTTTAATGCAGGTGTCGCTGGTGCTGTTCTTTATCGACCGCTATACGGTAAATTTAATTGCCCGGCTGGACGACAGCCGCATTATCTACCACTTTCTTTACACCCTCATCAGCGTGTTCACCCTGCTGGCGGCAGGCTGGATTTGCGCCCGGTGCAGCAAGAGGTGTGTGGACTTTGCCCTGTTTTACCGCCGGTTCTCCCTGGGCTATCTGCCTTTGTGCGCGTTTCTTTTTATCTTGCAGTTTTTTCTGCTGCGCACCTTTGGCAATATTTTCGTTACCGCCAACAGCGTACCCTTCCGGGGCGAGATCTACTGCCTGTGGTATTATGCCAAGACCGGCACCCTGTCTTTTTCCACCGCCCTGCACTCGGCAGGGAATGTGTTGTACTTCACCTCCCTGTCCCTGGCCCTTTGCGGCACGGTGCGGCGGCGTCCGGTGCTGTGGGGCACTCTGGTGCCTGTGGCCCTGTCCGTGTTTGTAGAGAGTTTTCAGCTTCTCACCAAAAGCGGGGACGCGGATGTGGACGATATTATCTTAAACACCCTGGGTGCCGTGCTCGGCGTCCTGATTTTTCGGCTGCTGCTGCGGCCCTTACTGCAAAAGGAGACCCGTATATGTTAGGCATTATCGGCGCAATGGATGTGGAGGTCCGCACCATTAAGGACAAGATGACCGGCACCGTCACCACCCGGGCGGCAGGCTGCGACTTCGTGACCGGCGAGCTGGAGGGCGTGATGATCACCGTGGTGCAGTGCGCACCGGGCAAGGTAAATGCCGCCCTGTGCACCCAGCTGCTCATTGACCGTTTCCAAGTGGATCGGGTCATCAATATCGGCGTAGCTTGCTCCCTAAGTGAGCGGGTGGTGATTAAAAATATCGTCATTGCCACCGATGTGTGCCAGTACGATATTGACATTACCGCCCTGGGCGAGCCAAAGGGCTTTATCAACGGCCTGGGCACCATTAAAGTGGCAACGGACCCAACCCTGTCCGATCGGCTGGCGCGCACCGCCATCAACAGCGGCGAGCGTATCCATCGTGGCACGGTAGCCAGCGGCGATACCTTTATCGGCACCGCAGCACTGAAGTCTGCCATCGCTGGGGAGTTTGACGCCCTGTGCGGCGAGATGGAGGGCGGCGCCGTGGGTCAGGTTTGTGCTGCCAACGGGGTGCCCTTTGCGGTAATGCGCGCCATCAGCGACGGCGGCGACGAAAACGCAGCCATGGATTACCCCACATTCAAAAAAATCGCCGCAGAACTGTCTGCGACGATCTTAACGCGATTTGTGGCGGAGGAGCAAACCCAGGAAAGCCTGTTCTGATCACTCGATCACAAAATTATTCAGGATATATTCTTCCGCCTCGGCAATGATGGTATGCAGCGCCGTCTTTTCCGGCACATCGGAGCCGGTGCGGCTTTTGTCCTCAATAAACACAAAGCGGGCGTCCTGCACCGCCAAGGCAGCAGAGGCCAATTCACGACCCAGATTGTAGTCCAGCTTGAACATCTCTTTGGGCAAAATACCGGCCTTAGCCATCGTCAGCGCGCCTCGGTACAGACTGAGCATATAGTAATCATAAATATACCGGGCAGCGCCCCCGCGAGAGGCAGCGGCTGCCGTATCCAGCAAAATACGGGTGGCTTGGCTCAGGGTGCTCAGGGGCATATCATCGTCCTCTGCACCCAAACTGGCATACACGGACGGATCCAGTCCGTTGCGGCTGGCAGACACCCCCAGCAGGTAGTCGGTGGTCACGCCGTAGTAGTCGGCGCACTTGACCACAAAGTCCAGCCCGCACTCCCGAATGCCTTTTTCGTAATGGGACAGCAGCGCCTGGCTGATCCCCAAATCGCCGGCGGCTTTTTTTTGGCTGATGCCCCGCTCCCGACGCAGCTGGCTCAGGGTGGCGGCGAACTTGCTGTTTTTCTCCGCCTTGTCGGCTTTGCTTTGGCGCATGGCGCGCTTGGCGGCTTTGGCCCGCCCTTTCAGGTCCTTGAACTCTTCTTTGACCTGTTCCAGGTTCTCGCTTTGGATCTCCATTTGTTCATTCACTCCCAAAAATATTACAACGAGTATTATATATCAGCTTATACTCTTTGTAAAGGGCTATTTTATTCTGTCAACAATTTGTAATGTTTCGTCGGCTATCGCCGTTATTCAGGAGGATTTTGCATTGAAGTCATACACGGTTTATCTTTTTCGTCACGGGCTCACTAAAGGCAACCTAAACGCACAGTATATTGGGCAGACGGATTTGCCACTCACTATGGATAGTATCAACCAACTGCATACCCTGCGGGGCAAGTACCCGTACCCGGAGGTGGACGCCGTGTTTACCTCCCCCTTAAAGCGGTGCAAGGACAGCGCCGCCATTCTCTTTCCGCGTAACAATTTGATTACCATTGAGGATTTTAAGGAATATAACTTCGGCGAGTTTGAGGGCAAGACCGCTGCGGAATTGCAGGACAACCTGGACTTTCGGGACTGGCTGCAAGGGGATATGCAGGCAAGTCCGCCGTACGGCGAGACCAACGCCCAGTTTATGCACCGGGTGTGCGCCGCTTTTGAAAAGGTGATCTCCGGCTGCGTCCAAACCGGCACCCGGCGGATCGCCCTGGTGTGCCACGCCGGGGTGATGATGACCCTGCTCACCTGCTACGGCCTGCCGGAGGCAGCCATGGCCAACTGGCAGACGGACCCGGGCTTTGGCTACAAGCTACACCTGGACCCGGCCCTGTGGATGCGCGCCAATAAAATGCAGGTGGAGGACACCGCCCCCATTCCCATGGCACAGTTGGAGCAGATAGAGGACTAAGATTTTGTAACGGCATTTAACAGTGCGATCGGGCATCGCACCCTACAAAATGGAATTTGATAAATAAAAAATGTTGGGATCAAGCGGGCGGATGGTATCCGCCCCTACGGTCCACCGGTTACCAAAACGCCTGCGGTCTTTTATGTTTTTTTACATCTATTTACTCGTAGGGGCGGCAATCTGCCGCCCGCAATTACATAAAATCATCATAAAAAAGCACCCCGGTGGGGTGCTTTTTTATATTTCTTCTTCTGTTTATTCTACCGTTACAGCAGGTTGCAATAATCACAGCGGTTCTCCGCCAACTTAATATTGCTCTTGCCGTAGATCTTCATTTGCAGGTCGTAGGCGTCCTGGGGAATATCCGACTTCCACAGCCACACGCCCCGACTGGGACCGCAGGGGGTCAGCTGGGTGGGACCGATCAGGTAGTTGCCGCCGCGGGCATGATCCGGCGTAGGCACAGAAAAAGTCTGGGTCTCATAATTCATCCAGCCGTTAGAGAGCGCATAGGTAGCCAGGCTCACCAGTTCCTTTTTGCTGTACCCGGTGTACACATAGCCCACCAGGTCATTGACCACTTTCAGCAGCTCGGTGGTGGAAGAGCCTTTCATCTTCTTAAACACCTGAAGCAGCACGGTCTTTTGCCGATCGGCGCGGGCGTTATCCGTGTCAATCTTACGAATACGGCAGTAGGCCAGCGCCTGCTTACCGTTCAGCTTCTGCTTACCCTCGGTGCCCTCGTAGCTCTTCTCGATATACACATTGCCGTAGCGCTTGGGGTGGTTATTGATCTCGTTGATCTCCCGATCGGTAATGGTAATGGTCACGCCGCCCAGGCTGTCAATGATCTTGGGGAAGCTGGCAAAGTTCACCACCGCGTAGTTGTCGATCTGGATCTTATAGTAACGCTCCACGGTTTTGATGTATTCCTTCATGCCGCCCATGGAGGCAGCGCCGTTGATCTTGTCGTACTGGCCCTCACCGTTCGCCTCAAAGTATACATACAAATCGCGCAGTACGGAGGTCAGGGTGATCTTGCCGGTGTCGATATTGACGCTGGCGATAATGGCAGAGTCGGCACGAGAGGTGTCGCTGATCTGCTCCTCCCGGGTGTCCTCCCCAATGAGCAAAATGTTCTTTACATGGGTAGAGCTGACCGGATCGCCGTTTTTGTACCAGTTTTTCAAATATTCTTTATAGGTCGTAGCGTCTGCCGCAGACGGCTCCTTGATCTCCGGAAAGTTCTCTTTTAAGAAATCCATACCATGATAGGAGGTGTCCGTCTTTTTGTAATCGTCCGCTTCGTCGGTGAACTTACCCAACAGACCGTTTACATAGCACACGGCAAAAACGCCGCCGGCCACAATCAGCACAGCCAGCACAACAATAATGGCAATGGAAATTTTGCCTTTTTTGGTCTTGCGCCAGGGCATAGCGTTCGGGTCTTTTTGCTTTTTGCCGCTTTTTTGCTTTTTGCCGCTTTTGCGCTTTTTGTCCGCTGCCGCCGGTGCATTCTCCGCCTTGCCGGAGAGAGAGAACAAATCAATCATCTCGTCCGTGGCTTGGTGGCTCAGGTTTGCCGGCTCCAGCGGGGGCTGGTTTTCCGGCTTTTGGCTCGGCTTGTCCGGGGTCACGGTGCGATCCCGATTTTCGTATGCCGGGGGCGGGGGTTGCAGCTTGCGGCGCACCTGCTGCACCGGCACATCGGCAGTGTCTGCCTTGGGTGCGGCGGGTTTGGGTGCCCGTTTGGCTTCCGGCGCAGGGGCAGTCTTTTGCTGCGGCTCCGCTTTCTCCCGGGGTGCCGGGGCGGGCTGCGGCGCTGCTTTCGGCGGCTGCGGCGCTGCTGTTTTTTTCTCCTTCGGTTCCGGCTTTACAGCGGGCTTTTCCGGACCCAGCAGCTCCTCCACCAGTTTACCGGCGTAGGCTTCTCGATTGGCGTCCGTCTGTACAGGCGCAGACTTGGGCGCAGGCGTAGCCTTTAAATTGCTTTCCTGCTCTGCCCGGCGCTGCTTTACCTCGGACAAAATATCGTCAATATTATAGTCTTTTGCCATGAAAAAGATCTCCTCTTTTTGCAGGTAGTTCCGTTGGGACCGACAGCACAAAAAACAAAAGCGCCTGTGTGCCCCAAAGCATAGCCACAATTATACTTCATTTTTTATGTCATTACAATAAAAAATTTGTAAAATCTTGTGCTTTGTGAACACACAGACGGTTAAGTGTCTATTATTCTGCGGTTTCCGGGGCAGATGCCGGGGTTTCTATGCCGTCACCCTCCGGGGTGTCGTCCGTTTTCTCCGGCTCCATGTGCTCCACCACGGACAGGGTAACCACCTTGTCCTCATCTGTGGTACGCATCACCCTTACGCCCTTGGCCGGGCGCTTAAAGGCAGAAATCTGATCCACAGGGGTGCGAATGACAATGCCTTCCTGGGAGATCATAATAATATCCTGGTCCTCGCGCACCGGGGCGATCATGGCCACCTTGCCGTAGGTCTCGGTATGGTAGTTGATCAGACCCTTGCCGGCACGGGACTGCACCCGGTAGTCGTCAAAGTTGCTCTTGCGGCCGTAGCCGGTCTCGCTGACGGTAAGCAGGCGGGTGTCCTCCAGCGCCACGGCAAAGCCAACCACATAGTCGCCTTCTGCCAGCTGAATGGCGCGCACGCCGCGGGCGGTACGGCCGATCAGGCGGGCGTCGCTCTCCTTAAAGCAAATGCTCATACCATCGTGGGTAGCCACAATCAGATTGCGGTTGCCGTCGGTGATTTCCACCCAGCTCAGTTCGTCGCCCTCGTCCAAATTGATGGCGATAATGCCGGTTTTGCGAATATGATCGTACTGGCTGATCTCCGTGCGCTTGATCACACCGTTCTTGGTAACCATGCACAGGTACTGGCGCTCTTCGCTGTCCGGCACCCGCACCATAGCGCTGATCTGCTCCTCATTCTCCAAAGGCAGCAGGTTCACCACATTCATACCCTTGCTGGTACGGGAGGCGGCGGGGATCTCGTATCCCTTCATCTTAAACACCTTGCCCTTGTTGGTAAAGAGCATAATGTAGTCGTGGGTGGAGCAGGTAAACATGGTCTTGGCCACATCTTCCTCTCTGCGGCTCATGCCCATAATGCCTTTGCCGCCGCGGTTCTGTGCCTTATAAGTATCTACCGTCTGGCGCTTCATATACCCCATGGTGGTCAGGGTGAGCATGCAGTCCTCTACCGGGATCAGGTCCTCGTCATCCACATCGCCGGAGGCAGCGGTAATCTCGGTACGCCGTTCGTCGCCGAATTTGTCGCCGATGGCGCGGGCCTCTTCCTTTACGATCTCTAACACCCGGGTCTCACTGCTGAGAATGTCTTGATAATCGGCAATCTTGATGTGCAGCTCGCCCAACTCGGTGCGGATCTTTTCAATTTCCAGTCCGGCCAACTGACCCAAACGGAACGCCACAATGGCCGCAGCCTGTGGCTCGTCAAAGTCGTACTTGGCCATCAATTCCTGCTTGGCCTCGGCTTGGCCGCCCTTGCAGCCGCGAATGGTGGCGATGATCTCGTCCACAATATCAATGGCGCGGGCCAGACCCTCTAAGATATGGGCGCGATCCTGGGCTTTCTTCAAATCATAGCGGGTGCGGCGGGTGATGATCTCTTCCTGGAAGGCAATGTAATTTTGCAGCATTTCCTTCAGGGAAAGAATGCGGGGCACGCCGTCTACCAGCGCCAACATAATCACACCGAAGGTTACCTGCATTTGCGTCATCTTGTACAGGTTATTGAGCACCACCTGGGCGTTGGCGTCCCGCTTAACGGTGATCTCAATGTGCATACCCTTGCGGGAGGAGAAGTCCTTAATGTCCGCCACGCCCTCGATCTTCTTGTCTCGGGCCAACTCGGCAATGCTGGCGATCAGCGCCGCCTTGCGCACCTGGTAGGGCAGCTCGGTAACCACGATCTTGTAGCGGTCGCCCTTGCTCTCTACGATCTCTGCCCGGGCACGCAGATAGATCTTGCCCCGGCCGGTCTCATAGGCCTGGCGAATGCCCCGAGCACCCATAATGATACCGGCGGTGGGAAAGTCCGGGCCTTTAATGTGCTGCATCAGCTCCGGCAATCCCACATCCGGGTTGTCGATCAGGCAACACATACCGTCAATCACTTCCCGCAGATTGTGGGGCGGAATGTTGGTAGCCATACCTACGGCGATGCCGCTGGAGCCGTTCACCAGCAAATTGGGATAGCGGGCCGGCAGTACCACCGGCTCTTTCAGTCGGTCGTCGTAGTTGGAGGCAAAATCCACCGTGTCCTTGTCAATATCTTGCAGCATTTTCATGCTGATCTTGCTCATTCGGCTCTCGGTGTATCGGTACGCAGCGGCCGGATCACCGTCTACGGTACCAAAGTTGCCGTGACCGTCTACCAGCGTGTAGCGCATGGAGAAGGTTTGGGCCAGTCGCACCATGGCGTCATACACAGAGGCGTCGCCGTGGGGGTGGTAACGACCCAGCACGGTACCTACGGTGTCTGCACACTTTCTGTACGCCCGATCCGGGTACAGGTTGTTCTCAAACATGGTGTAAAGAATACGGCGGTGTACCGGCTTCAGCCCGTCCCGCACATCCGGCAGGGCGCGGCTGACAATCACGCTCATAGAGTAGTCCAAAAAGGCCTTGCGCACCTCTTTGTTAATCTCTACATCTACGATCTTTTGATTGTCATACCGGATCTCATTGTTATCCATTGGCATTCATCTCCTAAATACGGGCCGCAGCCCGGCAGGTTTTACTTGATCAATTTATAATAAGCGGTGTTTTGCAGCATTTCCCGCAGCCGGGGCAGTTCGCTCTCCGGCAGTGCCCGCTTGGGCAGCAGCAGCGTAACGGTGCCGGGAATGGCAAAGGCAAACAGCCGCCCGGTCTCAAATACGGCGCCGAACATGGCCATAGGGTACACAGCGTGAATTTCGCACTGATCCGGCTGGGTGGCAGGCATTACCCACTCCACCTCCGTGCCGGTAATGCGCATTTGCACCGGCGCAGTCAGGGACGGATGTGCCTTGCACAGGCGGGTATACATCCGCCGAGACACAGGTCCGCGGCACAGCAGCAGAACGCCCATAGCCAACAGGGGCAAACAGGCCGCCAGCGCAACGGCGGGCCGGTGGGACCGGGCGCTAAAGCCCGCCACTGCACAGCCAAATCCAACAGCTGCAAAAAAGAGAATGGGGGTTGTGCGGGTCAGCCGCCGGCGCAGCGCCGCCATATCGGCAAAATCCATGGCTTCTAAGCAGTAGTTCACTTCAATCATTTTGCACCTCCAAAGGCCGGTGCCTTCTCGTGCAGGGCGCTGAGCAGCGCGTTTAGATCCGCCGGGTCACAGTCTGCTTTTTCAATCACAAACAGCCCCATTCGGTAGCACCCGATGAGAATAATATAATCCTTGGTCTCCTTAGCGTAGGTGATCCCCTGCCAGGGCAGGGTGTACTGCTCAAATTTGCTCCACACCTGCAGCGCCTGCTCCTCCAGCCGAAGGGTAAAGGGCTGGGTCAGTGTGGGAGAGTTGCCAAACTCCCGCAGCACGGAACTGCGCCGCACCCAGGGCAGCAGCACAGCCATGGCTGCTACAATACCGCTCAGCGCCGGGAGTATCGCCGTCTCTGCCACATCTTGTAGCAGAAAATACAGCAAAATACCCGCCGCTGCCAGCACCGCACACAGGGCGCAAAACACCCATTGCAGCCGCAGCTGCTGCCGTTGTAGCACCCGCCACCCGGCGTAATACGCCCGTGGCGTCATTTTGAATTCAAATGTGGTCATGGTGTTCTCCTTTGTTTGGGAGAAGAGTATAAATTTTATTTTTATCCGCCAGGGGGCTTTTGCCACGGCACAGTTGGTGCACGCCGCTATCAAACGCTCCACCGGAGCGTTCTCCCGCAGCCCGTCTGCTCCGGCCTGCGGAGCGTCGTTTGAACCCCGCCGGGGTAGGCGATTACTTGCAATTAAATGTCCAAATTCTGTACATATTTTGCATTCTTTTCAATGAATTCACGGCGGGGTTCAACATTATCGCCCATTAAAATAGAGAATGTTTCGTCCGCCTGCTGGGCGTCCTCTACGGTCACCCGCAGCATAATGCGAAATTCCGGGTCCATCGTGGTCTCCCACAGCTGCTCCGGGTCCATCTCACCCAAACCTTTGTATCGCTGAATGTCGCACTGACCGCCCATTTCTTCAATGAGCCGGTCCCGCTCCTCGTCGCTAAAGGCATACTTGAATTTTTTGCCCTTTTGCACCTTAAACAGCGGGGGCTGGGCCAGGTAAATGTAGCCGCCCTCAACTAAGGGCTTCATATAGCGGAAGAAGAAGGTCAGCAGTAGGGTACGAATGTGCGCGCCGTCCACATCCGCATCGGCCATAATCACAATCTTGTGGTAGCGCAGCTTGGTAATGTCAAAGTCCTCGCCGATGCCGGTGCCCAGCGCGGTCACCACAGGCATCAGCTTTTCGTTGCCGTAAACCTTGTCCAGCCGTGCCTTTTCCACATTCAGCATTTTACCCCAAAGGGGCAGAATGGCCTGGTGGGCACGGTCCCGTCCGTCCTTGGCGGAGCCGCCGGCGGAATCACCCTCGACGATGTAAATTTCGCACAGGGAGGGGTCGTTGGAGGAGCAGTCCGCCAGCTTGCCCGGCAGCTTGCTGCTTTCCAGCCCGGTCTTATTACGGGCGTTATCTCTGGCCTTGCGGGCCGCCTCTCTGGCGCGAGAAGCGTCCAGGGACTTGGACAGCAGTGCCTTGGCTACCGCCGGGTTCTCCTCAAAATAGGTCATTAGTTTGTCATATACCAGGGAGCTGACCAGACCGGTTATGTCCGTATTGCCCAGCTTGCCCTTGGTCTGGCCTTCAAACTGGGCCTCGGTAAGCTTCACGCTGATGACGGCAGTCAGCCCCTCGCGCACATCGTCGCCGGAGAGCTTCTTGTCATTTTCTTTCAGAATATTAAACTTTTTGCCGTAGTCGTTAAACACCCGGGTCAGGGCGGTTTTGAACCCGGTCTCGTGGGTACCGCCGTCAATGGTATTTATGTTGTTGGCAAAGGACAGCAGGGTCTCATTGTAGCTGTCCGTATAGCACAGCGCCACCTCTGCACTGCGGTCGTCCTTGGTCGTGGAGATGTGGATTACTTCGTCCTGAATGGGGTTTAGTCCCCGGGTGGTGTTGATGTACTTTACAAATTCCCGAATACCGCCCTCGTAGCAGAATTCTTCGGCTACCGGCTCTTCGCCTCGCTTATCCGTCAGCGTAATGGACAGCCCGGCGTTCAGAAACGCCTGCTCCCGCAGACGGCGGGCCAGTACATCGTACTCGTACTCGGTGGTCTCGGAGAAAATCTCCGGGTCCGCCTGGAAGCGAATAAGGGTGCCGTGCCCCTCTCGATCGGCAATAATATGCAGGTCGTCCACCGGCTTGCCTCGCTCAAAGCGCTGGGCGTACACATGGCCGTTCTGGGTCACCTCTACCTCCAGCCACTGGGACAGGGCATTTACCACAGAGGAGCCTACGCCGTGCAGACCGCCGGATACTTTATAGCCGGAGCCGCCGAACTTACCGCCGGCGTGGAGTACGGTGAGTACCACCGTTACAGCAGGCAGGCCGGTCTTTTCGTTAATGCCGGTGGGAATACCACGGCCGTTATCCCGCACGCTAATCACATTACCGGGCAAAATCTCCGTCTCAATGTGGGTGCAGACCCCGGCCAGTGCCTCGTCAATGGAGTTGTCCACGATCTCATACACCAGGTGGTGCAGACCTCGGGGGCCGGTGGAGCCGATATACATACCCGGGCGCTTGCGGACGGCCTCCAGGCCCTCCAGCACCTGAATATCTTTTGCGGAATATTCTTCCGTTACAACGGTGTCCATATCCGCTTCTTCCAAAACAGTCTTTTCTTCTTCAGCCATAACTTCTGCCTTTCTGCCCACAAAGGCGTCCTCCGCACTGTGGGCAGGTGCGGTGCCTGTGTCCGTATTCTATCGAAAATGGGTTATTTCCATCGTTTGATCAGGGTGCTTACATTCAGGGGACTGATATACACCGTCTCTTTGGTAAGCACATAGCTTTTGGGCAGGTCGTAATTTACATACTGCACCCGCTTTTGCTGCTCTGCCCTGGTTAAAAAATCTCGGGTGGCCTTACCTACCGTGGAGGTATCCATATCAAAAATACCAATAATATCGCCGGTACGCACCACTGTGTCGCCGCCAATGTGCAGGAGCATCAGTTCACCACCTTGCCGTTTTCAATATGAAAGGTTTTGCCCCGGGTGCCACGCAAGATGGTGCCCGCATCACAGCAGGTGATAAACAACTGCATACCCTTCATGTGGTTGAGAATATAATCTTGCCGCCCTTCGTCCAGCTCGCTCATTACATCATCCAGTAGGGCAATAGGGGCTTCATTTGTTTTTTGTTGCAGAATTTCCGCCTCCGCCAGTTTTAGGGAGAGCACACAACTGCGCTGCTGCCCCTGACTGCCGTACTTTCGGGCAGAGATACCGTTTAAGGTAATATCCAGATCATCCCTGTGGGGGCCAACGGTGGTGGCCCGGTGGTAAATATCCTCGCTGCGGGCACTTTCCAGCAAAGAGAGCAGCCGCCGTTCCAATTCTTCTACGGCCAAATCACCGTAATCAAAGGCGCCTTGCAGTCGGGCGCCGATCTGCTCCCGCCCGCCGGACAGACCGGTGTGAATACGGGAAAGCGGTTCTTCCAGCGCAGCCACATAGGCACGGCGCTGATAAATGATTTTTGCCCCGGCACGAGCCAGGTTACCGTCCCAAATAAACAGGGTGTCGGCGCTCATTTTACCTGCCGCAATATCTCGCAACAGCATATTTCGCTGGGCCAAACTGCGGTTGTAGTCGCTGAGCAATTTTTTATATCCTGTACGAATTTGGCACAGAGCAAGATCTAAAAACTTGCGCCGTTCTGCCGGACCGTCTTTAATCATGGTCAAATGGGCGGGGCTGAACACTACCGCCTTGATCTCCTCCCCCAGCGCGGCGGCAGAGGTCTTGGCAATGCCGTTTAAGGTGGCGCTGCGGCGTTTTTTGATCTGTAACATGGCCGTTTGGGGTCGATTACCGCTGACAAAATGAATTTGCAGCTGTGCCTGTTCTTTGCCAAACTGTACCAGCTCGCTGTCCCGGGCGCCGCGAAAACTTTTAGCGCCGGTAAACAGGTACACCGCTTCAATCAAATTGGTCTTACCCTGGGCATTTTCGCCGTAGATCACATTTACATCGTCAAAATCCAACACCAGGTGTTCCAGATTGCGGTAGGCGTCAATACCCAAGCGTTCTATCTTCATTGCTGTATGGTATAATCGGTGCCGTGAACGGCCACCACATCGCCGGGCTTAATTTTTTTGCCTCTTGCGGTACAGGTCTCCCCATTCACTTTCACCAAACCATCCTGGATCATTTGCTTGGCCTGGCCGCCGGTTTCCGCCTCGCCTTTGAATTTCAGCAGCGCGTCCAGCCGGATAAAGGGGGTGTTGATGGTCACCGTCTCTTGCCGATGGGGTTTGATATTTACATTAAGCTTCATTTTTCAGCCTCATAGGCAGCACCAAGAACAGGAAACTGTCGTCGGTCATAGGCAGCACCTTCACCGGGCTAACCGGGCCGGACAGCTCAATGCGTACCTGATCGGTGTCTGCGGCGTTCAGTGCATCCAGCACATATTTGGAGTTAAAGCCGATTTCCACCCGATCGCCGCTTACATTGGCGTGGGTGTAGTTTACCACCCGGCCCAGGCCGGACACAGTGGATACCCGCATTTCGTCTGCATCAAACAGGCAGCGAATAGGGTTCTTTTGGTTATTTTCAATGACCGGAATGGTACTGGTAATGCAGTGAATGGCGTCCTCGGTGTTAATAAGTACCGTGGTATTACTGCTTTTAGGCACTGCGGCGTTATAATCTAAGAATTCGCCTTCCAGCAACCGGCTGATAATGCTGTACTGCCCCACTTCAAATACAATATGACGCTTGCCTACGGAGACGGAAATATTTTCGTCCTCTTCCGGGTTCAGCAGCTTGATCAGCTCCCTTACCGTCTTTTTGGGTACGATAAAACTAATATCCTCACCGTCATATTTTACGGTTTCCGTACGAATGGCCAAGCGGTAGCCGTCTACGCCGATCAGGCGCAGTTGGTTCAGGCTCATTTCAAATTTAAGTCCTGTGTGCACCGGCTTGGAGGCTTCGCTGTCTGCCACTGCAAACAGCGTCTGCTGTACCATCTTTTGCAACAGGTTCTGATTTAAGAACAGAGGATAGCCGCCGCTGACGCTGGGCAGCTCCGGATAATCGTCTGCGTCAATACCGGTAATGGCATATTGGGCAGCGCCACAAATGATAGAAACAGAGGTGCCGCTGATGTCAAAGGTCACCGTCTCTGCCGTCAGTTCCTTGATAATATTGCAAAGCACTTTGGCATTGATCACTATGGCACCCGGTTCGGTAACGCTGGCTTGCAGGGTGGTGTTGATGCCAAATTCAAAGTCATAGCCGGTGAGGCTCAGCGTATCGCTGCCGCATTCCATTAAAATACCCTCAATGGTGGGTACGGTCATTTTGGTACTGACTGCGCGCATTACATTATTGCAGGCGGTATTCAGTTCTCTGGCGTTGCAGGTGAATTTCATAAAATTCGCTCCCTCCGTTTCCTATTACAGTATGGGTTTTAGTAGTAGTAGTATAGGGCGGTGAAAGTGTGGAAAGCGGCAAAATTGCGGTCAACCGCGGGATTTTTGGCGCCTTTTTCTTCCACGCCCGGATTTTGAAAATTTGTTGAAGATGTGGAAAGATTTTGTCTTTCACAAGGGGTGTGCAAATTTTCTTTGTGCAAAATGAAAAAAATGTTGAAAATTTTGGTTTGTAAGGTGCGTATTTTTGTCTTACTGATTATCCTTGTGTTGATTAATGTTGTTGACAATGTCGTTGACCTGGCGAGCCAGGCGAGAGTCCTTTTTCATGGCCTTTTCGATACTGTTCACATTGTACATAATGGTGGAATGGTCTTTTTTAAATTCTTTGCCGATCGCCACATAGCTCATACCGGTTACTTCCCGGATTACATAAAAGGTAATCTTGCGGGCGTGCGTTACAGCTGCTTGTTGCTTGGTGCTGTAAATTTCTTCCTCAGAGATGCCGGTAACCCGGCTCACCTCGTCTACCACTCTTTGAATGGTAACCGGTAGGGGCTGGCTGTCCTCAATAATATCTTTAATCACCGTCTGTGCCCCGGCAATGGTGGGCTTTTGGTTAAACAGGTTTTGCATGGCCTGCAATTTTTTTGTCACGCTCTCCAGGTGGCGAATATTGTTTTTTACATTTTTTGCAATATATTCTACCACTTCTTGCGGAATGTCAAAATCCAGCATTTCCGCCTTGCGCTTAATGACGGCACAGCGGGTCTCAAATTCCGGCGGGTTAATGTCCGCCAGCAGACCGCTTTCAAACCGGGTTTTCAATCGGTCGGTAATCATGGGAATGTCTTTCGGCACCCGGTCAGAGGTAATGACCACTTGTTTGCCTGCGTCTTTCAGTGCAGAGAAGGTGTGGAAGAACTCCTCAGTAATGGATTCTTTCCCGGCTAAAAACTGAATATCATCCACCAAAAGTACATCAATATTTTTTCTGTACTTGTCGTGGAAGTCATCGGTAGTGTGCCGCTGCAAGGCAATTACAAATTCGTTGCCAAAGCTTTCCGCCTTTACATAAAGAATACGCTTTTCCGGAAAATTGTCTTGAATTTCGTGCCAAATGGCGTTAAGCAGGTGGGTCTTGCCCAGTCCGGAGGGACCGTAAATAAACAGCGGGTTATAGTTGGTTTGGCTGCTGACGCCGCCCGGATCCTTTGCCACCGCCATGGCTGCACGGTAAGCAAATTTGTTGGAATAGCCCTCAATAAAGGTGTCAAAGGTATGAATATCCCCCGGCTGCTCCGTGGGCAACAGATGTGTATCCTTGGGCTTTACTTCTTCTTTAGGCGTATTGTCCCGGGTTGTGATCTCTACCGTAACATGAAAGCCGATCACTTCTTCAAATGCCGCTTCCAACGGTTCTTTATACTGCTCACTGACAATATTGTATTTCATTTGGTTGTTACATTCCACCACAGCACACTTGCCGTCCAGGTTCTTTAAAATCAGATCCTGCAGCCACATTCTGTAGGCAGTCTCGCTGACCTGGGGCTTCATGTAATTTAAAACAGCCATCCAAATTTCATTTATGGAATCCATATCTTCTCCTTAAGGGTACTTCACAAATCTCATAATGGTCGTGGTTGGGGCACCGGAGCCACCTTTTGCCACGACGCCAGAATACAGAGTCTATTATAGCAGTATTTATGATTATAATCAATACTTATTGTAAAAATATATATATTATATATATAATATAGAGTAGATATTCTATATTATAATCCGGGCACGATAACGAATTTCTTCAGCGTGGATTTGGTACAGATGCTGAACAATAAAAATGTGCCGGTGCACCTTGCACCGGCGGGTACTATCCTGTATAATAAGCATATTAAGACAGAAAGGAGCACCCCTTTATGAAGATCTTTAAAAACCGGGGCGATATTTATCTTTCCAAGTCTCGCACCGGGGCAGATCGGGAACAGCATATTCTCCTGGGTATTTTGGCAGCCGTGCTCCTGGTGTCTGTGGTGGTTGTGGTCTATGTAGGGGCCAAAAATGATTTTTCCGCCAAGAAGTTTTTTGCCCCGGACCAAACGGTAGCAATTTCCCAAACAGCCGACGATACCACCGCCCCGCCGGAGCTGCCTCGGGTTAGCGGAAAAACCAATTATCTGCTGGCACTTACCGGCAAAGATAATCAAAATTTGTATGCGGCTGTGCTCATCCAAACGGATATGGACAGCGTGTCTTATAAAATTTGCAATCTGCTGCCCCAAACCACCGCAGAGGGCAGCACCTTAGCAGGCGTTTACAACAGCGGCGGGATCAACAGCTTGGTACAGATGACGGAGACAACCACCGGGATCAAGCCGGATTTTTACATTGTAATGACCGTTACGGATTTTGCGTCATTCTTTGATGATTTAGGGGAGGTAAATTATCCTCTTGCAGCGGATATTAAGTACCGCAACACCACCGCGGCAGATCCGTTCAGTTTGCGGATCAGCGCCGGCGAGGCCAGTCTGAACGGCAAGCGCTTTACTGCTTTGTGGCGCTATTTTTTAGAGGAAAAAGACTTAAAGTCTGCCAATGATTTGGGTCTGGCGGCGCTGAATATGTTGTTCAGTGCAGACAACGGCACGGAGAAAGACGAGTTGTTCCGGAATTTTGTGACCCTGGCGCGTACCAATCTGACCGTGCGTGATTTTTCCGGTCGCAGCGACAATATCAAGGTGCTTACCGACACCAAAAACGGCGTGAATGCCTACAATGTGGAGCTGGAATACAACGGCAATGCCTTAACAGCCCGTGATAAAAGCACCATACAGGGTTATTTCAGCAAATAACGGGTACACACTGCTTTTACGGCAAAAGCGCCGCAATGGGCCGTCTGTGCCGGATTTTAGGAGAACAGATCAATGGATAAAGAAAGATTGCAAGCCGCTGTGCGGGAGATTTTGCTGGCCGTGGGCGAGAACCCGGACCGCCCGGGACTGGTAGAGACCCCCCGCCGAGTGGCGGATATGTATGCCGAGGTGTTTGCCGGACTGGAAACGGACCCTCGTCAGCACTTAAAATTTTTTGAAGAAAAAAGCACCGACGAAATGGTGATCGTGCGGGATATTCCCTTTGCCTCTATGTGCGAGCACCACCTGCTGCCCTTTGTGGGCAAGGCGCATATTGCCTATATTCCGGCAGACAACCGCATTATCGGCCTATCCAAGTTTGCCCGCATTGTGGACTGCTTTGCCCGCCGTCCCCAGGTGCAGGAGCGACTGACCCACGATGTGGCGGACTTTTTGAACGAGGAGCTGCGCCCCAAGGGCGTGGCGGTGATCTTAGAGGCGGAGCATATGTGTATGAATATGCGTGGCGCCAAGGCTGCCGGCAGTACCACCCAAACCTCCGCTTTGCGGGGCATTATGAAAACGGATGCTCGTACTCGCGCCGAGGCGCTGGCACTGCTGACCAAGTAAGGAGTAACTATGGCTGTTTGGCATTGCAGAGAGAAGAAGATTGAGTACGGCAGCAAGGTTTTGCTGATGGGTATTGTAAATGTGACCCCGGACTCCTTTTCCGACGGAGGCGACTGGCTGGACCCGGCCACGGCGCTGACCCACGCCCGGGCGCTGGAGGCGCAGGGGGCGGATATTTTAGACATTGGCGGTCAGTCCACGCGTCCGGGGCACACCCCGGTGACAGATAAAGAGGAATGGGCGCGGCTGGAACCGGTGCTGTCCGTTCTTTGTAAGGAGACGGCGCTGCCGGTGTCGGTAGATACGTATTACCCCTATGTGGCTGCGCAGGCGCTGCGTTGCGGGGCGCAGATCATCAATGATGTGAGTGGTGTGGTCAATCCGGAAATGGCTGATGTGGTGTGCCGCTACGGTGCCGGCTGGGTGATTATGCACGCCGGGCCGGGCACGCCGGCGGATGTAAAGACTTTTTTTGAAGACAGCGTAACCGCCTGCCGGGCACTGGGTGTGCAGGACAGCCAAATTTGCCTGGATATGGGCATTGGCTTTGGCAAGAATTTTCAGCAGGACTTGGCGCTGATCGCCAATATTCCCCAATACAAAATGGCGGGCTTTCCGCTGCTGCTGGGCTGCTCCCGCAAGCGGGTGATCGGCCGGGGCAGTGATCAGCCGGAGCCAAAGGCGCGCACATACGGCAACATTGCCGCCGATACGGTGGGTATTTTAGGCGGTGCGGACATCATCCGCCTGCATAATATAGAACAGGAAAAACAGGGCGTCTTCATGGCGCAGCATTTGAAAGGAGCAAAAATATGATCAGTGTAACCACCCCTACCGTGGAGAACGGCGTGATCGTGGAGTACAAGGGTATTGTCACCGGTCAGGTGGTCAACGGCGTGAATTTTATTAAGGACTTTGGCGCCTCAATTCGCAACATTGTGGGCGGGCGCAGCGCCGGGTATGAGGAGGAGCTGGAAAGCGCCCGTCAGGCCGCGCTGGCAGAGATGGAGAGCCGCGCTGTCCGGCTGAGCGCCAATGCGGTTGTAGGCGTCAATATCGACTACGAGGTGCTGGGTCAGGGCAATATGCTGATGGTCAGCGCCACCGGCACCGCAGTGGTGGTGCAGAACAAATGACAGACAGAATTTTGATCCGCGGTCTGCGGCTGTTTGGCTATCACGGGGTGAACCCGGAGGAGAAAATTCAGGGTCAGCGCTTTGAGATTGACGCGGATTTGTATGTAAATTTGGCAAAGGCCTGCCACAGCGACCGGGTGGAGGACACCGTCAGTTACGCCAAGGTGATCAAAACGCTGCGCCGGGTGTTCACAGAGCGCACCAATGATCTGCTGGAGCGCACCGCAGAGGATCTGACCGCCGCGGTACTGGCCGAGTACCCGGAGGTGCTGCGGGTGGATTTGACCTTAAAGAAACCACAGGCGCCCATTCAGGCAGATTTTGACTGGGTGGGAGTTACCATTTCCAGAGACAGGAAGTAATATGTATTATGTACTCAGCGCCGGTACCAATTTGGGCGACCGGCTGGCCAATTTAACTTATTGCAGAGAGGCGCTGGACCTGGTGCCCGGCACCCATGTGGTGTCTGCCTCTGCCGTTTATCAGACCCAGCCGGTGGGCTATGCCCGGCAGGACGATTTTTACAATGTGTGCTTTTTGGTAGAGTCTCGGCTAAACCCGCATGAGATGCTGGGCGTGTGCCTGGGACTGGAGGCCGGTTTGGGCCGGGTGCGCGGGGTAAAGAACGGTCCACGTGTGCTGGATGTGGATGTGATCTTTGCCGGCAACTTGCAGTTACAAACGGAGAATTTGGTGGTGCCCCACCCCCGCTACCGGGAACGCCGCTTTGTGCTCCAACCGCTCCTTGATATTTTCGTAGACGGCCGGGCATTCGGTATGGAGTTCGGCTCCTGTCTGGACAAAATTGACGGCCAGGCAGTGGAGAAGATTCCCACCCAGCCGGACTGGAATTTCTGAAATAACAAAAAACGACCCTGCGCATTGGATAAGAGCAGGGTCATTTTTTTTGCCAATTTTTTCCGTTAAAATGTGCGGGCACAGGCAAAAACTGCGTGGACTTTTTGTGCCCGCGCGGTGCAAACTAATAAAGCAAGGCGCGTTGCAATTTAATAACGGAGGACGAATATGAAAAAGAAAACGGTAAATATGATGAAGGGTTTGGGCGTGGCCATGGCTGTGGGCAGCATGGTCGCCGGCACGGTTGCCACCATGAACAGCAATTCCGCCAAGACCCAAAAGACCATGAAAAAGGCGGTTAATTCCGTGGCAAACTTTGTAGATAATGTATCGTCTATGATGTAGCCGCCGGGCAAAAAAAGAGACCCTTGGTAAAAATAACCAAGGGCCTTTTTTCATTAAAATCAGTCGTTGGCGTGACCGGCAGCGCCGAACACAACATCGATCTTGTGTGCCACAACCTCTTCAATCAGGTCGCGGGCAGGGGTCATATACTGACGGGGATCGAAGTGGGTGGGGTTCTCTGCAAAGTGCTTGCGGATGGCAGCGGTCATGGCAATACGAATATCGGAGTCCACATTGATTTTGCAGACAGCCATGGAAGCAGCCTCACGCAGCATATCCTCCGGAATACCAATAGCATCGGGCATCTGACCGCCGTACTGGTTGATCATCTTGATGTGGTCCTGGTTAACGGAGGACGCACCGTGCAGTACGATGGGGAAGCCGGGCAGACGGCGCTGCACCTCTTCCAGAATGTCAAAACGCAGCTGCGGCTTCTGGCCGGGCTTAAACTTGTAGGCGCCGTGGCTGGTGCCGATGGCGATGGCCAAGGAGTCCACACCGGTGCGGTTCACGAAATCCTCAACCTCTTCCGGGCGGGTGTAGCTCTCGTTACCGGCCTCTACCTTTACATCATCTTCCACGCCGGCCAGGGTGCCAAGCTCGCCCTCAACCACTACACCGTGGGCGTGGGCATACTCAACCACCTTTTTGGTGAGAGCAATGTTCTCCTCATAGGGCTTGCTGGAGCCGTCGATCATCACGGAGGTGAAGCCGCCGTCAATGCAGGCCTTGCAGGTCTCAAAATCCGGGCCGTGATCCAGGTGCAGGGCGATGGGCAGACCGGTCTCTTCGGCGGCAGCCTTTACCATAGCAACCAGGTAGTCGTGAGAGGCGTACTTGCGTGCGCCGGCGGAGCACTGCAGGATCACCGGGGCGTTCAGCTTTTTGGCTGCACGGGTGATGCCCTGCACGATCTCCATGTTATTTACATTGAAAGCACCGATGGCGTAACCGCCCTCATAAGCCTTCTTGAACATTTCGGTAGTTGTTACCAGTGGCATAGTGTTCTCTCCATTCAAAGTAAATTATGATCCGGCGGATCATTCACTGTGCATTATACACCATTTTGTCCAAAATAGCAAGCCGCAGGGCAGATTTTGCACCGCAGTTCTGCCACAAAACCGGCCGCCTGCGCCCCATTTTTTGTATGGTTTGACAGATTGGGGGTATAATTTCTAAATCCCTCAGTCAGCTGCGCGGACAGCACCGGCTCGGTGGAGGGATTACAAGCAACCGCAAATCCATAAAAAAGGGAACGGTTAGGGCACTCTCCGTAAGGAAGGTGTCCCAAGATGGCTCTTGTATCTCAATTTCATAGTTTTCTTGAAACGGTGTAACCTTTGCGGTTACGCCGTTTTCTCTTTGTTGCGCTCGTTGAGGTGCTGCCGGAAGGCTTCTTCCATTTTCTCCGGGGTCAGTTCACGGAGAATGCCCCGGTATCTCACCGCAGCGTTGTTCTGCTCGCTCCCATCGGGGAGGTCGTGGCAGAGTCATATCCCATTCGGACGGTCATTCAATTGTCAGGTCGGCTCTTTGTTCTCCTACTAATTAATTGGGAAATTTTCTGTGATTTAAACGAAGTAAATTTTGTAAACTTTCCGCAAACGACAAAAAGAGCCGGTACACAGCACATCAAATCAGCGGGAGAAAATCTCTCGCCATATCTTTGATGAAACTATGTACCGGCTCTAAACTTTAGAAACCTTCAATGTCTGCTTTTTCCCGTTCCGCAGGCAGATGCTGCGGTAGGAACGGCGCAGCCGCAATCTCTTTCGGCGGCTGCCGTTTCCGACAGCCGCCCTTGGGTTAAATATTTGATTTTACTTTACGCTGTGCTTTTTCTTTCTGCCGTAAACGGTTGTTGCGGTTACTGCGCCGGCGCTTGCAAGCAGCAGGGCAATCCACAATGTGAGATTGCTTGTGTCGCCGGTCTGGGGAGACTTATTAGATGTTCCCGGTTTGGTACTGGCAGGTTTTTTCTCAAGAGCAGCAATCGCATCCTCGATAGCCTTTGCCATCTTGTCTACTTCGGATTGCTCCGTAATATTTTTACCACGGACAACAGCCTTGACAGCAGTTTCCACACCGGAGAAGTCCTTGTAGTCATTCTTGTTTAGTGCATTTGCTTTGGCAATGGCTGCATCAACCTTAGTATAATCAGCGTCCTTGTATTGCAGGGCATCAATGGCATCTTCGATAGCTTTTGCCATTGCATCTACCTCGCTCTGCTCGGTAATATTCTTGTCACGGACAACGGCATTCACAGCGGCTTCTACGGCAGAGAAGTCCTTGTAGTTGTCCTTGTTCAGTGCATTTGCGTTGGCAATGGCCTCGTCAACCTGAGCGTAGTCGGCAGGTAAATAAGTCATTGCAATCGTCTGCGTATGCGTTGCCGCATCGGCGGTGATCGTTATATTGCCGGTGTATGCTTTGCAGTTATCGGCTGTTACTTCAACAGGGTAAGTTCCGGCCTCCAAACTGACAGAGCCGGTAACCTCCTGACCATTCACTTTAACAACAACATTGGTCAGACCGTCCGGCGTTACAACGAAAGAAACCGGATAGACAGCCTTTGTGATAAAATGAACATTTTTATAAAGTGCAAAGTACTGAGTACCGCTGGAAAGCAGGTCAATTTCTGTTTCTTCCGAGTCTACAGCTTTTGCATAGTTCAGATGATAGCCATCGGCAATCACAGGCACACATTCATCAAAAATTGCAGGGATATTGTTCACATTCGTATTCTTTGCATCAATCTCTGCTTCTTCTACGGTAAAAGTACCTTTACCGCCCATGGGGTATTTACCGTCAGTGGTTACTTTGGCACCACCCTTGATCAAAATATTGCCTTTTGTCCATAGCGCGGCGTCCGCAGTAGAGGTACAGCTTACCTTGCCGCCATCAACCGTCAAATTACCTGCGGCAAACAGACCGGGATAATAGCTTGTTGCTTTAACTTTAGATGCAGCAAGCTCAATATCGCCGCCGTTTCCTTCTTGATCTTTCCAGATATATGCTCCGTTGCGTCCGTCCTGAGTCGCCTTAAGCGTAACATCGGCGCCGTTTACAATCTTCAGCCTATGGGCATCGATTCCGGCATACAAGCCGGTGGAATCCACTGTTGCCCCGTCAATTTCGACCATTCTTCCGGCTATGCCCAATCCGCCTTTAGAGTTTATTATGACCCTTGCTTTATCGGAAATCTTGACGTCAGCCGCTGTGCTAATTCCATCGTAGTTTTCCCCGATAACGTTGATCACCAGTGTTCCGTCGCCGGTAATCTCCACAGAATTGCTGGAATTGGGGGCTATTCCCATTCCTCCGTAGGGATCGGTTCGGGTAATGCTATTTGTCCCGGTCAACCGTATCTTCAACGTACTGGGGATAATCGTATTAATACCGTAGTCTGACATGGTGTCGTTGTCAAGGGTAGCGTTGTTCAAGGACAAGGTGTGAGTGGTCGGCTCATAGCTTACTGTTCCACTGCAAAGATTATCCTTATTCTCAGACGTGACCTGTACGCCGTCTACCCAGATGCCGTAGACCGTGGGATCCGCTGCCAGAGCTGTGACAGGCAGGAGTCCAACTACCATTACAATGCTGAGTAGGATTGCAAATAGTTTTTTCTTCATAACAGTTCCTCCATTTTTAAATTGTCTGCTTGGTTCTTTCTTCGCAACGGACATACCGAGAAAAGATATGTTTATGGGTGGTAGTTAGGATTTCAATATCAAACTACCGTCCTTCTGGCAAATGCCGTGATTGATACAAGACAGAGTACCATACACGGGGTGAGCATAATGCTCAAAATTCGTTTTTTATCTTGTTTCCTCCGTTTCGTCATCCATAGATAGCTTAAAATCGTATTTCATTTCCAGTATGGCAAATAGTTTGTGCATGACATCTGTGGCAATCGCCTTGATATCCAGCGTTTGAATAAAGGCAAGCACCTGCCTCTGCTCCTCCTCCGGCACCTTATACACCCGAAGTGCCGCCGTGAGAAAACGGCTGAGCTTGCGCTCCAGCGGAAAATGGATGTCACATTTGTGCGCCATATAGCTGCGCATTAGCCCCGCCGTGCCGATCTCCATTTCATAAAAATCGCTGTCGCTGTAATCGGGGAAATTCCCGCCGAAAATCTCTTTTAATTCCGCCGTGGTATGAAGATAGATATATTCCGCCGTGTCCGGAGCGGTATAGGCTTCAATATAAATTTCCCGCAGATTCTCATTCAGCTCGGTGAGTGTGAGCTGAATCGCCGTTTCCACCGCATAGGCGTACACCGGCGGCAGCTTGCTGTCCGCAATGCTCCTTGCCGCACCGAACTGCCCGCCGAACATCGTCTCGGTCAAGTCCAGCAAAATTTTATCCTTGGTCGGAAACAGATTCAAATAGCTTCCTCTTGCAAC
>ERZ773131.246-NODE-246-length-48472-cov-7.480121_pt1 | contig 48472 bp, 43 predicted proteins | sample MGYA00511082_ERZ773131 | MGnify/ENA primary metagenome ERZ773131 (study PRJEB29015, sample SAMEA2737813) | human gut metagenome | biome: human gut; feature: human-associated habitat; material: faeces | place: China | collected 2012 ... | reverse complement strand
GGGCAATCTCCAGCATCTGCGCCGTTTCGCCGGAATAGGAAATGATCATGGCAAGGTCCCTCTCGGACAGACAGCAGGCCTGATACCGCTGGTAGTTCAGATTGTTGAAAATGACCACCCGCTTGCCGATCTTGAGCATCTTTTCTCGGAAGGATTCGGCCTGATTGATGGCCGTCCCGGCGGAAAAAATGTGGATTTCCTCGTGATATTTGAGCAGGAGCACCGCTTTGTGCAGGTCTTCGTACCGGAGAAGCTGCATAGTGTCCTTGACGGCTTCTTCGTACAGCTCGCCGATGTTCTGCGCCACCCGCATGGGGCTGTCGTTTTCAGCAAAGGGAAAATTGAAATCCACCTTGCCCTGTTGCTGGTCGAGATATTCCAGTTCACGCACAAAATTTTGCTTGAAGTCATCAAAGCCGGTAAAACCCAGCTTTTTGCAAAGGCGCAGGACGGTCGGCGGAGAGGTGTAGGTCACTTCTGCCAGACTGCGGGTGGAATATTTGGCAATTTCCATCCCATGCGCCAAAATATAGGCGGCCAGCGTTTTTTCCCCTTCCGAAAGTTTTTCCTGAAACGCAAGTTTGTCCACGATCAGCATTGCGATTCTCCCTTCCGCTTTTTCTGTAAGCATATCATATCCTGCAGTATTTGGCAAAAAAATTTGCGGCATGCAAAAACGCCGCCGCGTCAGCAAATGACGCGGCGGCGCAGATACAGTGGGAGAAGCGCTTATTTGCCCAGCATTTCGTGGGCAGTCTTGCAGATGGTGGCAGCATCCAGACCGTAGAACTTCAGCAGATCCCATGCCGGGCCGGAGCAGCCGAACACGTCCTGCACGCCTACGCGGCGCACCGGAGTGGGCAGCTTTTCGCTCAGCACGGCGCAGACGGCCTCGCCCAGACCGCCGATGACGTTGTGCTCCTCGGCGGTGATGACCTTGCCGCACTCCTTTGCAGCCTTGAGGACGATCTCCTCATCCAGAGGCTTGATGGTGTGGATGTTGATGACCCGGGCGTGGATGCCCTCAGCGGCCAGCTGCTCCGCAGCCATGCGGGCTTCGTTGACCATCAGGCCGGTGGCGATGATGGCAATGTCGCTGCCCTCAGTGATCTGCTCACCCTTGCCGATCTCGAAGTGATAGTTCTCGGCATCGTGGAACACAGGCACAGCCAAACGGCCAAAGCGCAGATAGACGGGGCCTTCCATTGCGTAGGCAGCACGCACAGCGGCGCGGGCCTCCACATCGTCGGCGGGGCAGATCACGGTCATGCCGGGGATGCTGCGCATGAGGGCAAAGTCCTCGCAGCACTGATGGGAAGCGCCGTCCTCGCCCACCGAGATGCCGCCGTGGGTGGCACCGATCTTCACGTTCAGGTGGGGATAGCCAATGGAGTTGCGCACCTGCTCGAAGGCGCGGCCGGCGGCGAACATGGCAAAGCTGGAAACAAAGGGCACGTAGCCCATGGTGGACAGGCCCGCAGCCACGCCCATCATGTTGCCCTCGGCAATGCCGCAGTCAAAGTGGCGATCCGGGTAAGCCTTGCGGAACATGCCGGTCTTGGTGGCAGCAGCAAGGTCTGCGTCCAGCACCACCAGATCCTCGTGGCCTTCGGCGGCCAGCTCCTTCAGGGTGTTGCCGTAGCTTTCACGGGTAGCGATCTTCTTCACGTCTGCCATCTTACTTATCCTCCTGTTCCAGCGCGGCGTATGCGGCGTTCAGCTCCTCAATTGCGATCTTGTACTCATCGTCATTGGGGCCCTTGCCGTGCCAGTCCACCGAGTTGGTCATGAAGGAAACGCCCTTGCCCTTGGTGGTGTCCATGATGACGCAGGTGGGCTTTTCGCTTTCGGCGTGGAAGGCGTTCACGGCGGCCTCGATCTGGTCGTAGTCGTGGCCGTCGATGGTCAGCACGTTGAAGTTGAAGGCTTTCAGCTTGTCTTCCAGCGGCTCGCTGCTCATGACCGTCTCGGTGCTGCCGTCGATCTGCAGGCGGTTGCGGTCCAGGAACACGCACAGGTTGGAAAGCTTATAGTGGGCGGCAAACATGAAGGCCTCCCAGCACTCGCCTTCCTCCACCTCGCCGTCGCCCACGATGGCGAAGACGTTGATGGGCTTGCCCGCGTGCTTGGCACCCAGGGCCATGCCGCAGGCGGCGGAGATGCCCTGGCCCAGGCTGCCGGTGGACATGTCCACGCCCGGGGTCTCGTTCATGTTGGGGTGGCCCTGCAGATAGCTGCCGATCTTACGCAGGGTCTTAAGGTCTTCCACCGGGAAATAGCCGCGCTCTGCCAGCGCTGCATACAGTGCCGGTGCAGCATGGCCCTTGGACAGCACCAGACGGTCGCGGTCGGCCATCTTGGGGTCCTTCGGGTCGATGTTCATTTCCACGAAATAGAGGTAGCTCAGCAGCTCGGCGATATCCAGACTGCCGCCCGGATGGCCGCACTTTGCGCTGTGCGTGCCCTCGATCACGCCCATGCGGATGTGGCAGGCGTGCTTGGCCAGAGTAAGTTTTTCTGCATTTGTCATGATGGTCCTCCCGTATGAACCTCAGATTTGCAAGCGTTCCAAAAAAGCCGTTTTACGCCCTGCCGGGCAGGTGTGTCCCAGCAGTGCGCTCTTTTTCAAGTTTATATTAGCTATTCTATGCAAAAAGGTCAAGTTCCTTCATGCAAAATGTACATACACGGGGAAATCTTGCCCGAAAAGTTCCGCTTTTTGGTCAATTTGCGGGTCGTTTGCCGCATCTTGACAGCCGCCGGGGCATTTGCTATAATTTTGTCAAAATCCGGCACGGAGCCGGGTGTGCGGGCAGAAGCCCGTTTTCTCCATACAGGAGAACTTTTTATCCAGAGCATTTTTTCAAAAGACGCCACGAAGGGGTCTGTTTCCGGCCGGAATGCCGGGAGCAGGCCCCTTTTTTATGCAAAGGAGGACTTTTTCATGAACACCAAGACTGTTTCGCCCGCCCGCCGCATCGTGCTGGCGGCATTGTTCCTTGCGCTGGCCTTTGTGCTGCCCATGGTCACCGGCCATGTGCCGCAGGTGGGCAACATGCTGTGCCCCATGCATTTTCCCATTCTGCTGTGCGGCTTTGTGCTGGGCGGCCCCTGGGGGCTGGCCGTGGGCTTTGTGGCTCCGCTGCTGCGCTCGGTGCTGTTCGGCATGCCGCCGATGTTTCCCATCGCCGTCTCCATGGCCTTTGAGCTGGCCGCCTACGGCCTTGTGTCCGGCCTTGTCTGGCGCAGAGTGAAGCACACCCTGCCCATGATGTATGCCGCTCTCGTCACCGCCATGGTGGCTGGGCGGCTGGTGTGGGGCGCTGTCCGCTTTGTGCTGGCAGGCCTCACCGGAGGCAGTTTCCCCTTCCAGGCCTTTTTGTCCGGTGCATTGCTTACCGCCGTGCCGGGCATCCTGGCCCAGCTGGTGCTGATCCCCCTGATCCTCACGGCCCTGGAAAAGGCAGGGTTTATGGACTAAGGCCTTTTCGGGAAAGCGCATCAGCGATAATTTCTGTCGTAATACATATAGGTCATCGCACTGTTCGCAAGTGCCGATACCCGGCTATTATATGCGGTCAGTTCGGTATTTGTCCTCACAGCGTCCAGCTGCCCATAGATCCTCTGGTTTCCCTGCTCAATGCGGTTCAGGGTATGATTGCTCTGGTTCAGGCATTCATAAAGGCCCTGATTGACCTGCTGCAGCTTTCGCAGTTCTCGTACTGCCTGCTGTAAATTTGTAAGGACAGCGTGCCTCCACGAATCCTCATCAAACCGGTCATAGCAGCCTTTCTTTCCTTCCAGTGTGTTCGTAATGCCCGTTGAGAGATAGTGGTGGAAACACGCCATGGGGATCAGGCTTCTGTAGGCTTCGTGGATCGTTCCGCGGGAATACAGTCTTGCCCGGGCCTGCTCCAGTTTTGCCTGCTGCTGCAGCAGCAGTTCCTTTTCACTCTGGAGCTGTTTCCTGTAAGCACGTTCTTTTTCTACTCTCTTTTTGTCTGCAGCCACGGCACTATCATACTTTGCCCATTTTTCGTTGCGTATTTCCCTATCCGCAGCACGCTGGTAGATGTTTCCCCAGACCGTTCCGAACACACCGAGAGCGATCGCAATAACAATGCCCAACGAGATGCTTCGAACAACACCAGAGATGGGGATCCCCAGAAGAAAAACCATATACCAGCCGCCGTTTTGAACGAACGGATTTCCGCCGTCTGTCGGTTCTGGAGGATCGACTTCCCTTGGGTGTCCAAGCCGCTGCATCTGGTAGTCCAGATTGGCGATCAACCGCTGTGTCGTATAGAGTTCCCTTTCTACATCGCAGATTTTTCCGACATAATCGGTCAGAGCCTGATTATAATATCCCATTGATCTTTCCTCCAAATCAGCTGTAGATCATCCATGCACTCATTGCAAGATATGCCACTCCGCATAGGATCCCGACAAGGATCGGATACGCCGCCGCTACCATGTATGCATCCACAGCAATGATCAGACAGCCGATCGGCGGACAAATGCATGCGATCACAAAACCCGCTATCAACATCGTTAAATACATTTTTCCATCCTCCCTTTAAAAGCAACAGCCGCCTGCCCTCTTTTTGAAGAAAGCAGACGGCTGTTGCTTTATTTCATCTGTACCATTGCTCAGAATCCATCTGTCAACCGAATTGCCAGCAAAAACAGCCACTTAACGATGGTTACGCAGATAGTTGCATAGCCCACAACCACCGACAGGAGTGCTTTTTTCACCTGCCCGCCGTCCGAATTCAGCGACTGCAGTGTTTCTGCCGAAAGGAATCGGCACATCCATCCCCGGCCATTGCTGATATCCCGCCAGGAAAACCATGCGCCGATCAGCAGAATCACGATCAATACCACCAACTGATCCATTTTCTATTCCTCCGTTTTCTGGATTCATTCCAGTGCAGCCTTCCCCAAAGCAAGCCGCACTTTGCAGCTTTTAAAGAGCAGATCCGGTGAGTTCATTGTTCCACACTGATCCTGATGGCCGATCTGCTCCTTTACTACAGGTCCATCACTTTCTTAGCGTTCTTCAAACCAGATGCAGCCGTTCCGATCTTCCGGGCGGTTGTAGCCGTGGGTCCAGCCTTTCTGGCAGCGGCAGTAAACCCTATCCCCGTTCCAGTCACTCCGGTCAGCATAGATACACTCCATGCAGTTTCCACAGAAGCAGCCCTCCGGCAGCACGATCATGCGCTTGTTCCGGGTATCAACTTTTTCCATCGTCAATTCCTCCCTGATATAAGATTGGCTCTTTTTCTATTTTGATTTTCCCATGATCGTTCGATGCCCGATAGACCACCATTTCCCGCTCAGGCATTTTAACGACCGGAAAATACAAACAAGTTATTTCTTCTGGCATTGCTTCCAAAATCTGGCCGATGTACAATTTGTCACCCGGCGAAAGACTCTCTGCTCCACCAAAATGCACATGAAAGATGCCCATAAATTCAATTCCATCTTTGAACCATTCCTCGATCTTCCGGTTCAAATACGCAATATTTGGCGTATAACTGCACGGAGAACCGCCCGTCTTTCCGTAGTCCAAGACATGGCATGTGACCACTCCATTTTTTCCGCCAAGAATTCCGCCTATCTCTGGCGGCTCACACGGAAGTTTTTTCAGGATCTCTCCCATCACAGATTCCGACTTTACGACCATTTGCAGTTCCTCTCTCGCCAAAAGCCGTATTTTTATTGCATATTTGTATTATAGATAATATTTATCTATTAGTCAATAGAAAAATTCTTCTTGCCTATCCTTAATAGTAAGGAGGGCAACAGCCATGAAGAACAGACTCAAAGACTTACGAGAAGATCACGACCTTACGCAACAGATGGTTGCTGACCAAATCGGTATCACACAGCGGAAGTACAGCTACATCGAGACAGGCATTCAACAGCTCACAGCAGAATTGCTGGTTTCTCTTGCTTTGTTGTACAACGTGAGCATCGACTATCTTCTTTGCCAGACGGATAACCCCAATCGTTATTGATTTTCAAATTTTACACGCAAAAAACGGCCGCCGCCCTCGCAACGAGGACAGCGGTCGTTCGCATTTTTTAAAATTTAGGTTTTCTCACTGAGCCAGGAACTCCGGCAGGGGCTTGCCCTGCTTGAGCCACTGGTGATACTCGGCCGTCGCGGCGAACTCGACGTCGCCCGCAGAGTTGAGCGCGGTCTCGACAGAGTCCTGAATGACGCCGATGATGAAGCCGACGCCGACGACCTGCATCGCGATGTCGTTCGAGATGCCGAACAGCGAGCACGCCATCGGGATGAGCAGCAGCGAGCCGCCCGCCACGCCGGAAGCGCCGCACGCGCCGAGGGCCGACATGATCGAGAGCAAAATCGCCGCGGGCAGCGAGACCTGCATACCCAGCGTATTGGCCGCGGCCAGCGTCATAATGGTGATGGTGATGGCCGCGCCGTCCATGTTGATCGTCGCGCCGAGGGGGATAGAGACGGAGTAGAAGTCCTTGTCCATGCCGAGCTTTTCGCACATCGCCATGTTCACGGGGATATTCGCCGCGGAAGAGCGGGTGAAGAACGCCGTCAGGCCGCTTTCACGCAGGCAGCGGAACACCAGCGGATAGGGATTGCAGCGCAGATAGATGAAGATGATGATGGGGTTGATGACAAGCGCCATGAAGAGCATCGTGCCGACCAAAAGCAGCAGGAGCTTGCCGTACTGGGTGAAGATCGCAAGGCCGTTGCTCACAACGTTCGTGAACACAAGGCCCATGATGCCGAACGGTGCCAAATTGATGATCCAGCGCACGATGGTGGACACCGCGTCCGCCGTGTTGCTGAGGAAGACCTTCGTCGAGTCCGCACCGAGCTTCTTCATCGCCACGCCGAAGAGACAGCCCCACATCAGAATGCCGATGTAGTTGCCGTTCATAATGGCGGAGATGGGGTTCGAGACGATGTTGGACAGCAGCGTGTGCATGACCTCGCCAAGGCCCTGCGGGATGACCTCGGCCTCAGCGGCCTCGGGCAGCAGGAGCATCTGCGGGAAGAGCATGCTGGTCACAACGCTCAGCGCCGCGGCGACGAACGTCGTAAGCATGTAGAGCCACATGACCGTGCCGAAGCGGCGGTCGAGCTTGGACGAGCCCTGCGCCAGCGCGCTCGCCACGATGACGAACACCAGCACGGGGGCAATGCCCTTGAGCGCGCCGACAAACAGGTTGCCAAGCTCCTGTAACCACGTCGCGCCGGGACAGACCAGCGCCAGGATCACGCCGACGACAAGGCCGATCGCGATGCGCAAAATCAGGCTGATGCCGTTATACGCGGCGGCAATTTTTTTAAGGGTCTTCATAAAGGGATTCATAGGGGCATCTTCTTTCTTTACAAAATCTAACGCTCTTACGATCCTCTTCTCTCTGCTCAGGCCGCAAAGGCGCTTTCACTAACGGCCTTTATTATATCTTTATGTGCAGGAAATTGCAAGGAGCGGACAGATGTATTTCTACGAAAAACACTCCAATGACAGAAATTCGTCATTATCGCCATGAGATCTGCTGTCTGTCGCCGTCTCGCAGCACGAAAAAGTCTTTTCTGTCCGCACGCCATAAAATTCTTGTGCAGGCGAACGGATTCTATTGACATCTTTGGGCATTTTTGCAAGAATCCGATTCGTCTGTCAAAAAACACAGCACAAATAATAACACCCATCGGATCATACCGACGGGTGTTATTTACATAACCGCATTTTACATCGGCTCAGCGTGTTCGCCGCAAAGTGCAGCAATGGTCAGCGCAAACAGCTCCGCGCTTCGCACGATCTCATCTACCACAAGGTACTCATTTGCACCGTGCATGTGATAATCTACACCTAATCGGGAAGCGCCAAACGCCACGCCATTTTTCAGAAAGCGCGCATATGTCCCGCCGCCAATAGCAAGGCACTTGCCCAGTTCGCCCATGACCTGCTCATAGCAGCCTAGCGCGCGCAGCATTTTCCCCCTTCGTTAGGGACAACGCTGCGTCAATATTCTCGCGCATCACATTTGTCTGATAGGTTTGAATACCATAGTCCATTGCACGGCTGTCAATCATAGACGTCTGCGAAAACCATTCCCGCTTGTCCAGCAGATCCGTGACGAGCTCTTCCTTTTTCAGCAAGATCGCATAGTGCAGAACCGTAAGGCCAAGGTCGTCTTGCCAATCATACCACGCAGGATCCAGCTTTTTCCCGAGCCGAACAGCATGGTATACCTCGTTCATACGACAGTTCCGAAAACAGTGCAGGAAATTCTCAACTTCCTGCGCTCCTTCAGGGTCGCATCTTGCAAGGCTTTCCTTTTCTAACCTGTATTCCACATTTCTATCGAGGCGAATGCAGAGGTAACAGAAAATGGTCTTTTCGAACGGGTTAGATCTCTTTGCACCGGAAAGGCTCTGATGGGCAGAAGTAAGATATTCTGAATCAAACGTGCCCTTCGGATCTGACAGGTCCCGCCGCAAGTCTTTCGAAAATTCTCCTTGCTTTTCTTTGACCTTTCTTTGTTCTTCATAGGGAAGCGCGTTTACAAAGCCGTCGTAGATCTCAAAATCGCAGGAGCGATACAGGTCTTCCGCGCGGAGCAGCTTGGCAGAAAAAGCGTCATCCCCCGCCAGTCCGAAATTGTCAAGCATCATTAGTTGGTCATCACTGATGCGACTGTACTTCATTGAAGTCCGGACGGCAGCGAATAGCCGCTGAATGCTGCGCTCTTTCTGCTCTCGTGCCCAGTCGTACTTTTCGAGCAGTACCACTTGCAAGCCGCGGATAAATTGTGTTAGCTCCATTCCGCCGACGCTCTTGCCGAAAATGGTACAGCCTAAGATCGTATGTCAGTCATATCGCCCGCACAGAGCTTGGGTTTGACAAGTTTGATTACCACAGTCTTCGTCACACCCACGCCACCATGCTTGCCGAAAAGGGTGCTTCGCCCAAATATGTGCAATACCGCCTCGGTCACAAAAACATTCAGGTCACAATGCAGATCTATCAGCATCTCACAAATAAGATGTCCACCGAAAATGCACAGCTATTGGAGCTGTTTTAGGTATTGCTGAAAAAATAATTGGGATTTTTCCTTTCATCTGCATTGTTTCTCTGCCGTTCGGCAGATACTGCTATTGACATTCCTTTTTCATTTGTAGTACAATCGTAACACAAGGAGTTGATTTTTATGGCAATGGATGCAACGTTTCAAATCCGTATGAACAGCGAACTGAAATCCGAGGTAGAGAGTCTCTATCGCAGTCTCGGTACCTCCTTTGCAGAGGCCGTCCGCATCTTTGCGCAGCAAAGTCTTCGTGAAGGCGGTATGCCCTTTACCCCGTCCTTAAAAACCTGGGATGAACTGAGTCAGGATGAGATCAACGCCAAACTCCGCAAGAGTGCAGCGGATATTGCCTCTGGCCGTACCCTTTCTCAGGATACGCTTGACGCAAAAATCGCAGGACTATAAGCAAACATGGACAAATACAATATCGTATACACAAATGCTGCCGCCAATGATATCGCTGAAAAGTTTCAATACATCACCAGCGTTCTTCACGACCGCACCACCGCCGAACGCTGGTACGCTCGCTTGAAGGATGCGATCTGGCACGATCTTTCTTTTATGCCGGAGAAGTATCCGCTTTACAACGAAGAGCCATGGCACAGCAAAGGTGTCCGCCTGTTCATCACACGGCAGGATGTTGTGATTTACTCCACAGATAAAACTGCACAAACCGTCTACATCTGGAATGTCTTCACAGCAGGCCGCGATTTGAGTTCTCATATAGAAGACGCACTCGAAAAGTGACATCGCCCACTGCATCATTTTAGTGCCGACTTTGAGCAGAGGTTGGCAAAATGTTGACAAAAACGAAAAATCACCCGCTTCCATGAGGAAACGGGTGCTTTGTGTTTTGTAGAATTGTTGCTTTTTTGCCAGCTTTCGGTAAGTTTTTCTTACTTCAGGCTCTCCGCAACAGCGACGGCCACGGCGACGGTGGCACCGACCATCGGATTGTTGCCCATGCCGAGGAAGCCCATCATTTCCACGTGCGCGGGCACGGAGGAGGAGCCGGCAAACTGGGCGTCGGAATGCATGCGGCCCATGGTATCGGTCATGCCGTAGGAGGCGGGACCGGCAGCCATGTTGTCCGGGTGCAGGGTACGGCCCGTGCCGCCGCCGGAAGCGACGGAGAAATACTTCTTGCCCTGCTCGATGCACTCTTTCTTGTAGGTGCCGGCGACGGGGTGCTGGAAGCGGGTCGGGTTGGTGGAGTTACCGGTGATGGAGACGTCCACGCCCTCGGAATGCATGATGGCCACGCCCTCGCGGACGTCGTCAGCGCCGTAGCAGCGGACGTCGGCGCGCTCGGTCTCGCTGTAGCGGATCTCGCGCACGATGTTCAGCTTGCCGGTGAAGTAGTCGAACTGGGTCTGAACATAGGTGAAGCCGTTGATGCGGGAGATGATCTGAGCGGCGTCCTTGCCGAGACCGTTCAGGATGACGCGCAGGGGCTCCTTGCGGGCCTTGTTGGCGTTGCGGACGATGCCGATCGCGCCCTCAGCGGCGGCGAAGGACTCGTGACCGGCGAGGAAGGCAAAGCACTTCGACTCGTCGGACAGCAGCATCGCACCGAGGTTGCCGTGGCCCAGACCGACCTTGCGGTCCTCGGCGACGGAGCCGTCGATGCAGAAGGACTGAAGACCCACGCCGATCATCTTGGCGGCTTCGGCCGCGGACTTCACGCCGGACTTGATGGCGATGGCCGCGCCGACGGTGTACGCCCAGCAGGCGTTTTCAAAGCAGATGGGCTGGATGCCCTTGACGATCTCATACGGGTCAAAGCCCTTGGCCTTGCAGATCTCGCGGCACTCTTCGACGGAAGAGATACCGTACTGAGCGAGGACGCCGTTGATCTTGTCGATTCTTCTCTCGTAGTTTTCAAATAAAGCCATTGTTTCGTCCTCCCTTCCTTATTCCTGACGCGGGTCGATGTACTTGGCAGCGTTGTCCCACTGACCATAGTGACCCTTGGCCTTTTCGAGCGCTTCGTTCGCATCGATACCCTTTTTGATGAAGTCCATCATCTTGCCGAGGTTGATGAACTCGTAGCCGACGATCTCGTTTTCCTTGTTGAGCGCGACGCGGGAGCAGTAGCCCTCGGCCATCTCGAGGTAACGGGGGCCCTTTTCGGCGGTGGCGAACATCGTGCCGACCTGGGAGCGAAGGCCCTTGCCGAGGTCCTCAAGGGACGCGCCGACAGCAAGGCCGTCCTCAGAGAAGGCGGACTGGGTGCGGCCGTAGACGATCTGCAGGAACAGCTCGCGCATGGCGGTGTTGATGGCGTCGCAAACAAGGTCGGTGTTCAGCGCTTCGAGAATGGTCTTGCCGATCAGGATCTCGGAAGCCATGGCAGCAGAATGGGTCATGCCCGAGCAGCCGATGGTCTCGATCAGAGCCTCCTGAATGACGCCCTCCTTGACATTGAGCGTCAGCTTGCAGGCGCCCTGCTGAGGCGCGCACCAGCCGATGCCGTGGGTGAAGCCGGAAATATCGGCGATCTGCTTGGCCTGGACCCACTTGCCCTCTTCGGGGATCGGGGCCGGACCGTGATATGCGCCCTTCGCAACGGGGCACATATGCTGCACTTCGGTCGTGTAAATCATAACGATCTTCCTTTCTTATCCTCTGTCTCCACAAAAAGCGGAACGTATCCATACGTATTTTTTATCATAGCAAACCCGAACGTCTTTTGCAAGGTGAAAAAACGGAAATAGGGGCAAAATCCGTATTCCTTTCCCTCATTTTCCGCTATGCCGCACTTTTCGTTACAGCAGGTGGCGGATCGGGCGCTGGACAACGCTCAGAATCGTATACAGCGCGCGTTTTGCCCAAGGCAGCGTCATTTCTTCAAACCGCGCGCCGTGTTCCGTGCCGCCGTCGTGCAGGGCGAGGCGGCTCTGGTCGATGTACTGTACGCTCTCCTGCCGCAGCGCGGCATTGACCTCCTCGCTCTCGATGACGAGCATCAGCTCCGTGTCGAGATATGCGCTGCGCATGTCGGCGTTGAATGAACCGACAACGCTCAAATCGTTTCCGATCAAAATCGTCTTCGTATGCAGCGACTGGCCGCAGACGGCCTCGTACACGTCGACGCCGCGCGATAAAATATTTTGCTTTTCGCGTAAGTAGTCCGAGCAGCCGCTCGGGTTCGCGCCGTTTTCAACGGCATTCGTCAGCACGCGCAGCTGCCGCGTCTCGGCAAGTGCTTCCAAATCGTTATACATTTTGTCGTTGCAGATGATGTACGGCGTTTGCAGCAGGACGTCATCGCCCTGCGCCATCAGGCGGACAAGCGCGTCCCACAGCTCAGGCGCTTTCGCCTCCGCGCGCGGCGAGCCGCTGAGAAGGCTCACATGCGTGACCGCCGCGGTCTCCACCTCCCAGTCGACGGCGGCAAGCTCTTTTCCATGCACCGCGCATAGCGCCGCGTAGCGCTCCTGCAGCGCATCGGTCTGCGAGGACGTCTTGCCTGTGATGGTTTTATTCTCCGGCTGCGACCAGACGCTTTCAAAATACGTCAAAAGCTGGGAGACCGAGCTGCCCTCTCCCCCGTCCGACACGACGAGCACGTCGCGGTCGATGTTCTGGTTCTCCTGATATGAGCCGAGGAACAAATCGTTCGAATTTCTTCCGCCGAGGATGTATTTGCTCCCGTCGGTGATCAGATACTTGTCGTGCAGACGGTAGTTGAGCTTCCACGGGCGCAGCAGGTCGATGGGATCATAAAAGCGCACCTCCACATTCTCCTCCGCCGCGAGGGCGCGGAGAACGCCGCTGTTTTGCAGATGCAGAAAACCGTTCAGCCCGTCGACGATGACGCGCACCCGCACGCCGCGCTGCGCTGCGCCATAGAGCGCGGCCATCAAATCCTGTCCGCTGCCGTCCGCGCGCAGGTCAAAGGTCGAGAAGATGACCTCCCTTTCCGCACTCTCGATGAGCTGCAAGCGCCAGAGCAGCGCACTGTCCGTATCCTCGATGCTCCTCACGCGCTCCTGCGATGCGTCCGTACTCAATCGGGCTTCATACTGGCTCCACAGCTCCCCCGCCGCCTCTTTCTGCGGCAGCGGGACGAGAATGGCTGTCAGCACCCCATATAAAAGGTACACGCCCAGTGCGATGCCCAGCCATTTCAAGATATGTTTTTGCTTCATTTTTCACCTGCTTATCATAAAACTCATGCCGTCAGTTTATCATAAGGGATGCAAGCTGTCCAGCGGCGCGGCGGCGGTAAGTTTTCCCGACCGAAACGCCGCAACTTTCACCCAAACGGAAATTTCCCGAAAAGAGGCCTTGACAATCCGCCAATTTCCGACCTATACTGTCGGTAAATGAAAAATACCCCACGCGGGTATTGTATTTGCCCCGAAGGAGGAATCAAATTGAAAAAGGAAACCTATGACGTGACCGGCATGAGCTGCGCCGCCTGCTCCAGCCGCGTGGAAAAGGCCGTCGCCAAGCAGCCCGGCGCGCAGCAGGTCGCGGTCAACCTGCTGAAAAACAGCATGGTCGTCGAATACGACGAATCCCAGCTTTCGTCCGCGCAGATCATCGCCGCGGTCGAAAAGGCGGGCTACGGTGCGTCTCTGCATGCAAAGCCCGGCAGCGCCCCCGCCGTGCAGACTGCCGAGACCGGCGGCGCCAGCGCCGCACAGAAGGCGTACAGCGACATGAAAAAGCGTCTCGCCCTCTCGCTCCTCTTCACCATCCCGCTGTTCTATCTCTCGATGGGCCACATGATGGGCTGGCCGCTGCCCGCGTGCTTCCTCGGCATGGAAAATGCGATGACGTTCGCATTCACGCAGTTTTTGCTGCTGCTGCCCATCGTCTATATCAACCGCCAGTACTATATCGTCGGCTTCAAGACGCTGTGGCAGCGCTCGCCGAACATGGATTCGCTGATCGCACTGGGCTCCAGCGCCGCCATCGTGTACGGCATCTACGCCATCTATAAGATCGGCATCGGCTTCGGCCAGATGGACATGGACACGGTGCACACCTATATGATGGAGCTGTACTTTGAGTCCGCAGGCACGATCCTGACGCTCATCACCATGGGCAAGACGATGGAGGCCCGCGCCAAGGGCAAGACCTCTGATGCCATCACAAAGCTCATGGACCTTGCGCCCAAGACCGCGACGGTCGAGCGCAACGGCGTCGAGAGCGTCATCCCCGTCGAGGAGGTCCAACTCGGCGACGTGCTGATTGTCAAGGCGGGCGAGAGCGTCCCCGTCGACGGCGTCGTGCTCGAGGGAACGTCCTCGGTCGACGAATCCGCGCTGACGGGCGAGAGCATCCCCGTCGAAAAGCAGGCGGGAGACAGCGTCATCGGCGCGACCATCAACAAATCCGGCTATTTCAAGATGCGCGCGACCAAAGTCGGCGACGATACCGCCCTTTCCCAGATCGTGCGCCTTGTGGACGAGGCCACGAGCTCCAAAGCGCCCATCGCCAAGCTCGCCGATAAGGTCAGCGGCGTGTTCGTCCCCGTCGTCATCACGATCGCCGTCATCGCAACGGCAGCATGGCTGCTGACGGGCCACAGCGTGGAATTTGCGCTGTCCATCGGTATTTCCGTTCTCGTCATCAGCTGCCCCTGCGCGCTGGGTCTCGCCACGCCGACGGCCATCATGGTCGGCACGGGCCGCGGCGCGGTGAACGGCATCCTCATCAAGTCTGCCGAAGCGCTTGAGACGACGCACAGCGTCAACACCGTCGTGCTCGACAAGACCGGCACCATCACGCAGGGCAAGCCCGTCGTCACCGACGTCGTCGACGGCGGCATCGGCAGGGACAAACTTCTCTCCGTCGCCGCGTCGCTCGAAAAGCTCTCCGAGCATCCGCTTTCCGAGGCCATCGTGGCCGAGGCGGAGAAGGAATCGCTCACGTTCCTGTCCGTCGACAAATTTGAGCAGATCCCCGGTCAGGGCATCCGCGGCGAGGTCGAGGGCCAGCTCTGCCTTGCCGGCAACCGCCGCATGATGGAAGCAAACCGCATCGAAAAGAGTGACCTGCTCGCACAAGGCGAAGCGCTGGCTGAGGACGGCAAGACGCCGCTCTACTTTGCGCTGGACGGCAAGCTCATCGGCCTCATCGCCGTAGCCGATGTCGTCAAGCCCACGAGCGCGCAGGCCATCGCCGAGCTCTCGAGCATGGGCATTGAAGTCGTCATGCTCACGGGCGACAACGCCAAGACCGCCGAGGCCATCCGCCGTCAGGTCGGCGTGGACCGCGTCGTGGCCGAGGTGCTGCCGCAGGATAAGGAACGCGAGATCCGCCGCTTACAGGAGGGCGGCAAGAAGGTCGCCATGGTCGGCGACGGCATCAACGATGCGCCCGCCCTTGCGAGCGCAGACGTCGGCATTGCCATCGGCGCCGGTACAGACGTCGCCATCGAGTCGGCGGATATTGTGCTGATGCGCAGTGACCTTCTCGACGTCTCGACCGCCGTGCAGTTGAGCCGCGCGGTCATCCGCAACATCAAGGAAAACCTCTTCTGGGCGTTCTTCTACAACGCCATCGGCATTCCCATCGCGGCGGGCGTGTTCTACCCCGCCTTCCAGCTCAAGATGAACCCGATGCTCGGCGCGCTCGCGATGAGCTTCAGCTCGGTGTTTGTGGTGAGCAATGCGCTGCGCCTGCGCTGGTTCAAGGCCAAGCACACGGAGGCAGCACCGAAAACGGTTTCTTCTCCGTCGGATCGCGGAGTGGAGATAGAAAGCAAGGAAATTATGGCAAGTAATGAAAAAGGAGAAACAAACATGGAAAAAGTCATCAGCATTGAGGGCATGGCCTGCATGCATTGCGTGAATCACGTTCAGCAGGCGCTTTCCGCCGTCCCCGGCGTGAAGGAGGCAAAGGTCGATCTCGAGAGCAAGTCCGCCACCGTCAGCGTGGACGGCAGCGTGACCGACGCGGCGCTCAAGGCCGCCGTGGATGAGGCGGGCTATCAGGCCGTCTCCATCCGCTAAGGCCATGAGAGCCGATCGTGATTCCGTCCGCCGCAAGCTGAAAATTGCCCGCGGCCAGCTCGACGGCATTTTGCAGATGATCGACGACGACCGCTACTGCGTGGACATCTCCAACCAGCTTCTCGCCACGCAGTCGCTCCTCAAAAGCGCCAACCAGCAGATCATGCGCGCGCACATCGAAGGCTGCGTGCGCGAGGCTTTGCAGACCGACCATATCGACCCCAAGCTCGAAGAGGCCTTCCAGCTCCTCGAGCGCATGGCACAGTCGTGACCGCACAAAAAAGGACGACAGCTATTTTTAGCTGTCGTCCTTTTTTGTTATTCGATCAGATCCTCGCGGTCGAGTTTCTTTTCCGAAAGCTGCTGTGCGGTGTGCTCATGTACGAGCTGGAGTACTACCGCCGTGAGGGGAATGAAAAACACAATACCGACAAGGCCGAAGAGCTTGCCGCCAAGCAATGCCGCAAGGAGCGTCCACAGCGGCGCAAGCCCCACGCTGCTGCCAACCACATGCGGGTAGATGAACTGATTTTCCGTGAACTGCACCGCCTGATAGACGATCAGGCACAGCAGCGCCTTCTCCGGCTGGGCAAGCAGCGTCAGCAGTACGCCGATTGCGCAGGAGGCCAGCGCGCCGATGTAGGGAACAAAGGCGAAGGCCGCCGTCAGCGCAGCGGTCAGCCCCGCGTAGGGAATGCCGCACAGGGAGAACGCGAGAAAGATCATCGTGCCGAGGATCACGACCTCCACGCACTGCCCGGACAGGAAACGGGCGTAGGTGGTGTGCGTCAGGCGCGCGATGCGGCAGACCTGATCGGCCTTTCGCTCGCTCAGGTTGGCGTAGAGGAGTCTGCGGCTCTGTTTAGCAAGGCTGCGCCGGTCGAGCAGCACATAAAACATGATGACGATGGCAAAGGTGACGTTGGCCACCGCCGAGACTGTGGTACCGGCAAGATCCACCACCGAGTCGATCAGCGCGCCGGCGCCGGTGAGCGCCTTTTCCAGCACTGTTTTCCAATCGAGCGCGGCGATGCGATCGGTGAGCTCGCTTGTATCCACGCCGTGATCCGAGAGAAGGCGCGCCCAGTCCGGCCAGTTCTCCCTGACCAGTGTGCCGATGCTCTTGAGCGACGCGGCAAGCTGCGGCAGCGCCAGAACGCACAGCAGTACCACGACGATAACCACGCACAAAAGCGTCAGCAGCAGGCTGAGAAGGTCAATGTGTTTTTCCTTTGCCTTTGGCATCAGGCGCGTCAAACGTCCTGCGATGCCCTGCATCGGCACACTGAGGACAAACGCCATCAATAACCCTATGATCACCGGCGTGAAGAGGGTAGCGAGCCTCGTGAGAAACGCCGCGACTTCGTTGAGATTCATCAGCGCGGCATAGAGCGCCACGCCGAACGCGACCAGAAGAAATTGCTGTTTTCCTTTTTTATCCATTGTTCTTTTCTGCACCTTCCGCGCGTTCGCTCTGCCACCGGAGCGGAAGTGCCGAACGCTGTGCATATCCTTTCAGGTTAATTATAGAATGGCTTGCGCTGCATTGCAAGTTCTTTTGCCTGTCGCTTGGTAGTTTCTCCCGCCCGCTGCTTTTTTCGCTCAGACTTTTGCGGAAAATCAGCATTTCTCCCCTTGGCGCGGCGGTGATCGTCTGCTATACTGAAAGGAACAAAAGCACATCGGGCGGGCGTTGACGCTTCCGATGGAAAGGAAGGCTCAGAATGAATCGAACGGGGAACGGCGCCGCACTCTGCGAAGATCCGCATGACTTTCTTGTCATGCAGAATCTCTATGACGCGGCGGTTCGGCAGCTCACGTTGAAATTCAATATTCTCAACAGTGAATTCAATGTTCTTTATGCACGCAATCCCATTCATCACATCGACGGGCGCGTCAAATCGCAATCGAGCATCGTCGCCAAGCTCATCAAGCGCGGCCTGCCGCTCTCGATCGAGTCCGCGCGAAAAAACATCAACGACATCGCGGGCGTGCGCGTCGTTTGCAGCTACATCGACGATGTCTACCGCGTGGGCGAGATGCTGGCGCGGCAGACGGATGTGGAGATCGTCAAAAAGCAGGACTACATCCAGACGCCGAACTACAACGGCTACCGCTCGCTGCACATGGACATCAAGGTGCCCGTCTACCTCTCCGACCGGACGGAATACGTCGTGGCGGAGATCCAGCTGCGCACGATCGCCATGGACTTCTGGGCGAGCCTTGAGCACGATATCCGCTACAAAGTCGACAAAACGAAGCTGCCCGAGGGCATCAACGAGGAGATGTTCGAATGCGCGGGCAAGATCGCTGAGATCGACCGCCAGATGCAGGACATGTACCAGCGCATCAAGGCCTCGGATGCCTACAACGAAGATTGAGTCCCCTACATAAAGGAAAAAGGATGCATCGAAAGACGCATCCTTTTTGTTTTTTCACTGCTTTTTGTGATACCCGCAGTCGCAGTAGGGGCCGCCGGAGGCGAGCGTGTACTTGCGCACGAAATCCGACGCGCCGCCCGCGTCGCTCATCGTGTAGTCGAGATGGCACAGCGCGGGCGTCAGATCGTAGAGCCCCAACACCTGCATCAGCGTGCAGATGCCGCAGGTCGTAAAGCGCGCCTCGTAGCCGCTGCCGTCCTCGTACTCGAAAAAGTCCATGTTCCACGAATAGGGGTTGCGATCGCCCGCGCGCAGCTTCGCCGTCGCCTTCATGCCCTCGATGTCCTTGGGCGTGAACTTTTTCTTTCCGCTCGCGCGGCAGAAAGCCTTCATCGTAGGCGTCATCATCGCCGCGGCGTAGTAGTCCGTCAGCGTTTTGATGTTCGGCCGCTGCGGCATGCACAGGATAATCGCGGCGAGCATCGCGCAGTTGACGATGTTCATTTCGAAGCGGTCGCGCTTGTCAAATTCCGGAAGCTTCGCGATGATCTCGCGATATTTCTTTTTGGCACGCGCCGCAACGTCCTTCGCCTGCTCCGCGGTCAGGTCGAATTCGACCGTCAGGTGCTTTTCAAACGATCCGGAAAACAGCGCCCACATGCCCGCAGGCTTTCCAAGATACTTCATTTGCTCTCCCCTTTTCGAGTTTAATCTCTCAAACTCGTCTGCATTTTTGACTGCCGTCTTGCTTTTGGTCATAGTATACCGAGGGCGGAAGCGCTTGTCAATGCGGCGCAAAAAAGCAGCGGTTCTGATGAACCGCCGCTTTTTTCAGTTGGATTTACTTGCCCTGATAGGCGCGATACAGGAACGTCACGATCTCCGCGCGCGGGTGCAGGACGCGTAGGGGCCGAACATCGTGTCAGACAGGCCGTTCGTCACGCCCTTGTCGACCGCCCACTTCACCGCGTCGGCGAAGTAAGCGTTCGCGGGAACATCAGCAAAGCTGGTAGCAGCAGTCTTAACGAACTCCGCCTCGACGCTGACCTTGCCATCCGGCATGACAAAGCTGTACTTGCCGTTGCCGAGGTCGGCGAGCGGAAGCAGATCGCCGCTCGCATCCTTGACGGCGAGGCTGCCGAGCTCATAGCCCTCGTTGGGCTTCACCGTGACGGTCACATTCGCGCCCTTGGAGGCGTTGGCCGGGGAAACGGTCACCGTGCCGTTGGGGACAGCGGGAGCGGTCGCGGGATAGGTCGGCGCGCCGGGAACGTAAGGATAGCTCGTGTACTTGTGGCAGACAGAGCAGGTCGTGCCGGGCTTGTGCGTCTCGGTGCACTTGGCATCGCAGCGCGCGCAGATACCGTTCTTGTTGCTCCAGTCGTGACCGAGTTTCTTCAGCGTCTCCGCCTCAACGGTGGTTGCCTGCGTACCAGCCTCGTCCTTGAAGACTCCACCGCATCTGGAGCAGGTGTAGTACTCGTTGTTGCCGTCTTCCGTGCAGGTCGCTTCCTTGGCGTCAGTCTTGGTCCTATCGTGGCCGAGAGTCTTGAGCACCCAGCTGTCCTTCTCAATCTCGTTGGTTCCGTTTTCGTCGGAGAAGTACTTGCCGCAGCCGGAGCAGGTCCAGTAGGCCTCGTTGCCGGCCTCGGTGCAGGTGGCAGCCTTGGCATCGGTCTTGGTCAGCTTATGAGCGCCTAATTCGCCATACGGCTGATCACAGGTTTCACAAACCGCCTTTGCAGTACAGGTGGCAGTACCGCCGGTGTGCTTCGAAAATTCACCGTTTGCACCGCACTCAGTGCAGGTCTTCCAATGGCCAGTGCTGTCGCTGGAATAGGTCGTGCCATATGTGTGGGTATGGTCGTCACCCAGCGTCACCTTGATGTAGTCAAAGGTGTTGGAAAGCTTCCAAGCAGGAGTATCGCCGCCGTCTCTGTTACCGCCGAGGTAATTAAATGTAAAGTTGAGCTTCTCCAAAGCATACTGCTCATAGTCACTTGCAGTCAACGAAGATCCATGGCTTCCGTATCTGCCCTGCGTGTTCAGCTTGGCAAACACCTGCTCACCATCAACAGAAAGAGTCACAAGGCTCGTTTCGGTAGCTTTATCATAGTTATTCTCCAGTTTGACAACAGAATACTCATTGGAGGTTGGCTCTTTCTGATATGCAGGACCGCCAAAGTTGATGTAATCTGTTTTGTTATTTGTAACATCATATGTACCCATATAGATGCTCGGCTCATACAGGAAAATATAGGTCATACCCTTTTCTCTCGTTGCAGTAGAGCTGAAGAGCATATTCTCTTTTGCCTGATTCTTTTCTCTCCACTCGACACACCAATTCTGCGTCGGGTCAAGAGTGAATGGAGTGCTCAGTTTACCCTGATAATCATTGAACTTCACTGTGTTGTCATCGTTCAACGTGGTGCTGCCATGTTCAGCACTCACAGTGATGATAACATTGCCATCTGCATCAACAGCGTTCATGTCGCTGTTGAAATTCCACGTAAAGGTGTGCGTCCAATGCGCATACAGGGTCGTACCGTTAAGGTTGTCCTGCATGCCAGAGGGAATCGCCGTGTCCAGAGCGGATGCAACCTTGTTCCCGCCAGCAGCCTGATCGAACCAGCCCACAAAGGCGTAGCCTGCGCGGGTGGCCTTCGGCAGCTCGGCTGTCACGGACTGCTTGATGGGATCACTGCCGTTTTTGAAGCTACCGCCGTTGGCATCATAGGTGACGGTCTTCTCATTCGGAGTCACTGCCTGCTGCTCATAGAGCTGCTGGCAGATGTAGGCCGCGATCTGGCTGTGACCATCCATATTAGGGTGGAGCGCGTTATTCGGAGAAATGCCTTCCTGATTCCGAAGCTCCCGCAGGTCGATTGTCGTGATATCGTAGTGCTTTGCAATCTGCTCGATCACTTCCGCCTGTTTAGGAATATTATTTTGCTCATAATAGGGAATAATTGCGATAATCTCAGCATCCGGATAGGTTTCCTTCATGCGCTGCAGAGAAGCCGCGTAGGCGCTCGCTGTATCCGAATAGGACTGCGCCCAATCGACAGTCTTCGCATAGTCTGCATCGGGATCAAACGTACCGACCGAGCTGTCCGGGTTGCTGCCGCCATAGTACAGGATCACATCCGGCGTGCCATTATCGTCAAGCTTGTTGATTCTATCCTTGCTTGCCATAGAAGCAGCTTTAGAACCGATGGTGCTTCCACTCCATGCCTCATCAATGCCCTCTGCCGCGCCAAAGCGGGTGATGACGTCACCCCAGTAATTGCGCTCAAAAGTCATCTCTTTGCCAGTAGTATTATCATAATACAGAGCATTACCGCTGGGGATTTTGTCCTTGATCGTCGAAATGCTGTCGCCCATCACGGAGATTGTTTTCCCGTGGAACAGCGAGTATAAATAGTTATACTCCGCTTCGCTGGCGTAGTTATAAACGACCCAGGTAGACTCTCCCGCAGTGACCTCTGCGCGTCCCTCTTTGCTGCCACCGGTCAGCGTCACCGCTGTGCCATCCTGCTCAACACTGACAATATCTGCGTTCGAACTCCTGACTTCGTTCTCCTCGGGAACGGTAATTTGGCCTTCTTTACCCGTCCAAAGGGTTATCGGCCCCGATGTCACTACATCATCAGAGGAATACATTTCTACCGAATCAGCATCAATGCCCTCATCATTCCTTGCCCAAGCTACCGTTGGCAGCAGGTTCAGCATCATGACAAGTGTCAGTAAACTTGCCAATAATCGCCGTTTCATTCCATTACCTCCTAAGATTCTCTATCTTTTGCCCGCCTTCTCGGGCTGAGTTTACTTGGTTTTGCGTCTGGTCTTTCCGGCGCAGACGGGGCAGCCGCACTGCTGCACGCCTGCGCGGGAGTAAATCACGGCTTTCCACGCATGGCCGTAAGAGCACTGCCACCACGCTTTTTTGTGGCTGCCCGCGGTCACCATCTCCGGTGTCAGCGCGCCGTTGAGGCTCTCGTGCCACTGTTTGGCGACCAGCGGCGCTGCGGTCGCTAAGTCGTTGAAGCCCGGCAGCACCTTTCGGTTGGCGCAGTAGGGGCAGCCGTCGCCGCCCTGCACGCGCTGCGCGATCACAGCACGGTAGGAGTGCCCCTTTTCGCATCGCCACCACACGCGGCGGTTCGAGTCCGCGGTGACGCTGCTTGGATGAAGCGCACCGTTTTTCTCCTCGTCCCACTGCGCGGCAATGTCCGGTTACAGCGTTGCGAGGTCGTTTTCGCCTGCGAGCGCCTGCCGTCCGGTGCAGACCGGACAGCCCGTGCCGAGGGTTGTCCTCGAATACACCGCCGCGCGCCACGAATGGCCTTTCGGACAGCGCCACCAGACTTTGCGCCTTGTGCCGGAGATCACCTGCGTAGGCAAAAGAGGCATGTTTTTTGCCGCATCCCATTCTTTCGCAATCGTCGGATACTCAGCCGCAAGGGAGGTTTTCTCTGGCAGGACGTTCTTTCCCGCACAGTACGGACAACCGCTGCCCTGCACCCGCGTCTTGACGGCAGAACGGTAGGAATGCCCTTTCGGGCATCTCCACCAGATGAGCTTGTGGCTGCCGGGCGTCACATCCTGCGGCGTCAGGGGTGCGTTCTTTTCGTCATCCCATTCTGCCGCCAGCGCGGGAAACTGCTTTGTCAGGCTGTTCTGCTCGGGTGAAGCCTTGCGGCCCGTGCAGTAGGGGCAACCTGTGCCCTCGCTGCGGGTGTAAACCATGGCCTGCCATGAGTGGCCGTTCGGACATGTCCACCAGACTCTTTTGGGGCTGCCGAAAGTCACATCATCCGGCGTGAGTGGTAAATTTCGCTCAATATCCCACTGGGCAAGCAAAGCAGTCTTTCCCTGTTCTGCGCAAAACGCTCGAAATGTTCGTCGGATCGTCAGCCTCTCCCTCGCGAAAAAAGCTCCGTTCCAGCAAAGCCGGACGGAGCAGTGACAAGCGAATACATCAGTAAGGGTGCAACCGGCTGTCATAGCGTATTCTCCATTCGGAGAGGCGTTAGACCCATCTGGCTTTGCGTCGCCGCCTTTCGGCGGTTTTGCCAAAATATGAGATTTTGAGAACGGAATCTATATTCCGTATATGCAAAGGAAGCGAAACGATCTCATCGCTTCGTTTACTCGTAGCAAAATATAGCACAATCTTCCGACAAAGGCAAGGGAAATTATGATTCCAAATATAAATTATGGAGTTTACAGGGAAAAACGCACTGTAAGCTTGTGCCGCTGCACCCATTTGAGCGTTCTCTGGCGCAGACAGCTCGATCTCTGCATGCGCTTTAGTTGTGAATATAGTGGTAACTGTATTCGCTTTAGCATTTTTGCGCAACAGAATATAGATTCTGCTGTGCCTATGACACGAGCCTCAACCGCTCGAGCTGACGCCGATGCTCTGCCACGCTTGTGACAAGGTAAATGCGCGTCGTTTCGATGCTCGAATGCCCGAGAACATCCGCCAGCTTGACGATGTCCTTGTACGCGCGGTAAAACGCTGTCGCGAACAGGTGGCGCAGGTTGTGCGGAAACACTTTCCCCGCATCGACGCCCGCGCGGACACACAGTTTTTTCATCTTTGACCAAATTTGATATCTTGACATTGCTTTGCCGCTTTTGGTGCGAAAGATTGCGCCGGAGGCGGTTTTTTGCCGCGCGGCATACTTGAGCAGCTTGCGGCAGAGTTTTGACGGCAGTAGGATCGTGCGGATTTTGCCTTTGAGCGCAATTTCTGTTTTGCCGTTCTTCGCGGCCTCAACCGTGATGTACTGCACCTCGCTGACGCGGATGCCGGTGGAGCAGATGGTTTCCATCAGGAGCGCGAGACCGCGGTCGCCCGCAGCTTCCGCCGCGGCGACCAGCCGTTCATATTCTGCGCGCGTTAACTCCTGTTTGCTGTCGCGGAACAGACGGCGCTGGATTTTCAGAAACCGCGCGCGGCAGTCTGTCCAGCCACAGAAGCGAAAGAAGCCGTTCAGCGCAGCCAGACAAGCATTGATGGTCGACGGCGCGTAGTTACTTGCGCGCAGATCGTCTTTCCAAAGGTGGATCATCTCCGGTGTGACCGCCGCGCCGCTCAGGAATGCAGCAAAGCTCAGTAAAGCACGGCGGTACTTCTCAACCGTCGCCGCGGCGCGCTCTTCATTTTCGAGGGCTTTCAAATACTCAGCAATTCTCTCGTCGGTCATATAGTATTCCATAATAAAAATACCCCTATCTCTCGTGATAGGGGTATTGTAGCGCATCGGGGCGATTTGCGGACTATTTTACTTTCTCTATAAAGGTATAAGTCATAGTCTTATTGCTTGCCCAGATGCCAATTAAGAGGGTAAAAATGTGTCTCAAAACGAGACACATTTTTCTACAATTATTGACAATTAGGGCGAATTCCTTTACACGGACACCCCAGATAGTGCAGCAGCCTTGGCCTCTACGCTGTCAGACACGGATGCGTTGGTGCAATCCTGTCAAAACGTGCAGGCCATCCCCTTTATCCTCTGGAATGACTTCTATAATGCGGATGGTATCTTATCGTCCAAAAGCAAAAAGAAAGCCTACCGCTATAAATGGGGCGATAAGGTCTTTGTAGGCTTTGGCTGCGGCAATATTCAAACGGAGCTGTCCTTTCCTCATCCAGCCATTGTTCTCTATAATTTTGCAAACACTGTGATCGTTGCACCGACCACCTCGGATGATAGCCTCAACTGCTTCTCCGATGATATAGAAGAAGTCATTATCAAAGCGAAGAAAGATGGAACGGTGTTCCCCAAGGACACAATCATCAACCTCCACCAAATCAAGTCCGTGCACAAAGGCCGTATCATCAGTAACTTGCGCTGTAATGTAAAGAGTTATATCGTAGATAAAGACGAGATTGCACGGCAAAATGCAATTCATGGGGAAGATACCTTTATAGATGGAATGGATCTGCTGGACTGCATCCGAGCGAAGCTGGTATATATCTTTGCAGAACCACAAATGCAGGCTAAAAATGCAGAGATTTTTCAACAGCGTCAAAAAATCGAAAAAATGCAAGCCGACCTTGAAGCCGCACAGCAAAAGATACTTGAACTGACTACACAGGTGGAAAAGGCTTCTGCCTCAGAACAGGAACAAAGGGACTGAACACCGCATATAATATCCTCGGATAGGCATTGACAGAACATAGAGTTTTTGCTAAAATACAAATAGCAAAAGAACCTATCTTGTCAGTTCGCAAGAGTGAGACACTCAACTTTATGCTTAAACTGCGGAAGCGGAGCATTGATGCTCCGCTTCCATCTTTTTTGTATGATACTTTTTTCAATATAAACTGGTAAGGAGGAAAACAAAAGATGAAACGGCATATCAACAACCCATATAAGCTAAATTGGAAAATGTACACACTTATTGGTGTGGTATCTGTGTCAGTAATGACTTTTGCAGTTATTCACAACAATGCTACGGGTAGTACCGTTTCAGATATAATCAAAAACTTAGCTTTCGGCTGTGTAGCATCTACACTTGTAGCCTGTTTAATTGAAATCGGAAATATCAAAGGGAAAAACGAAAAGGCGAATAGCGTGTATGATGCGGTGTACATTGACTTAAAATGCCAAATAATGTGGTATGTGCAAACTTGGGCGTGTTTATGTAGCGTGGCATACAAAGACAAAGACTACCGTAATGAAAAACACACTTGGCTTGAATGGTATGAAATTGCAAAAAGTAAATTCACAGAATGCGATGGAAATAGGCAAGCAGAACTATTGAGATTTTTCAGTGAACAGCTAAAGGTTAGTACGGATGGTGTTGAAAAGGCCATTGAGCAAATAGAAAGTCAACAATATCTTCTAAATCTGAACGGAATGTATGATGAAAAATTAAGGATAATCCTTGCTGATTATGGGTTTGAATTCGATGCAGTAACATGGGAGTTAAGTAGAGACTGCAAGCCTGACGATTTCTGGAGGATATTCGACGCAATAAAACTGGATTTAGAAAAATATATTTATAACTGGATTGACATAAGATACTACAATTATTGCAAATTTGAACCGTACAAATTTTATGGAGACAAAGAAGAGATAACTCGTGCCATGAGAGAAAGCGAAAAGGCAAGCAAATAACAGTGTAATCAGGAACCTTAGCCTACAAAAATCAGGCCCACGCTACCCGATAAGAGTAGCGTGGGCTTTCCAAATAATGTGTCTCAATTTGAGACGAATTTCGACAGCGGTTATTCTCCGTAATAGTCTGGCCGCGCAACGGAAGCAAAGCCTTTTGTGCCGGTAATGACCACATTATTAGCACCGCTGGCGCAGTGGATCACCAACAGACTGCCATCCTCGTCCCGGCCGCAGATAATGCCAACATGGGAATTGTCCGGGTAAAACACCAAGTCACCGGGCTGGGCATCCGACCATGAAATATCAGTGCAATACGAGTGCTGCATGGTGGCGCCGCCGCCATGACCGATGATGTAACTGCCGCCCGTGGCGTTGTAAAAGGCCCAATCCACGAATCCACTGCAATCTAACCCGTAGGGCCGATAGGTGCCGGTAGTGGAACTGCCTGCGGCTGTGACCTGCCGCAGCTCGCCCCAGCGGGAATCCCAGCCGATCACGAGGCTCTTGCCGCCCCAAAAGTATGAAACTTTTCCGTAGAGCGTCAATGCGTTCTGAACCACAGCCTTGCGCTCCTGGGAGAGGTCTGCCGGAAGGCTTTGAAGCACTTGCACTGCGTCCGCATTGGTGATCGTCAGGCTGGAGGCCAGCGAAGCCAACGTGGCCCGGTCTGCTAACAGCTCGTCCAAGGCTTCATTCTGGTACTTCGTAAATACATAGATTGTCCGCATTTCATCCGCTGTTTTCGGCGTGATGGTAATATGCAAAATGTACTCCGTCCAACCATCATCGTCATCACCGCCTGAATGGTCTATCGTCTCCACCCAAGAAGTGATCTCCGTCATATGGAACGCCCCCAGCTGTCCGACACCCATCTGCTGTTCGCAAATGCTCATCATCAATTCGGACTTCATAGCCACCGGGTTCTCCCCGGCTCCATAGCCCCGGTTAATATCCAGCGGATTGATGTGTTGTGGGCTGGATGGCGAGATCTCCAGCACCGCCCCTTGCAGCGCCCGCGTCAGCTCGCCATACTCGCGCTCGGCGTCGATCATAATAATAGCGGTCAAACCGGATGATCTCATCCCGTGAGACTGGGGCCTTGTGCCGAGATGTCGGCTTTCTCAGCAGATAAAGGTATTCCAGATAGGCTGCGATACGGCCTTGCAGATATTTCTCCATGGACGCTCTATCCCGAAAAACCTTTCTGTCCTGACCGGCTATCTTCCAGCCATCCCCGGAATAGTCCGGGTTATGCGGCGTGTTGAATGTGACCGACCATGTGAGTTCCCATGATTTCGGAACAGATTTTTTCAGCGTCCTATCCCATTCAGTGCGTTCATATTCGCGCCATGAAAAGCGGTACACCATATTGCTCATTTCATGGTTGCCATATTCACTGACCGTCCATCGGTTTGAAGTATGAGGCGTAGGTGGCATTTTGACATATTCCAGCGCCTTCATATACTGCTGGGTCTGCTGGGCCTGTTTTGACCATTCCTCTATTGCGGCGTCAATGTGCTGACATAGTTCTTTTTCACGGGCAATAATTGCTTTCGTCGTAACAATGTGTTTGGTGACTGTATTCAAGTACGGGGTTCAGCTCCAAAAAGAATCGGATGAAACGCTGTAAGGGGGCGGACAATGGGACATATTATTTTAAGATTGGACCGCGTAATGGCGGACCGGAAAATGAGCCTGAATGAGTTGTCGGAGAAAGTCGGCGTTGCAAATGTGAACCTTTCCAAGATGAAGAACGGGCATATCAGCGCCATCCGATTTTCTACATTGGCTGCGATATGTGACGTGCTGCAATGTCAGCCGGGTGACATATTGGAATACAGCCCTGAAGAATAAAATGAACGTGGATGAAGCATATCCAACGCTAAAACACCTGATTTTCTTGCTCTGGACCGCCGTTTCCTCGGATTTGGCTTATCGAATGAAAAAGCGCAGAAAAACCTCTGCGCTTTTTCATCGTCATTTTGACCCAAACAGAAAATCTTGGGGATATATGATTCATGCCTATCTCCGGAATATCTCCTCCAAGAAAAAAACAGATACAAAAAACCGGTTGATAAATGTGATAAAGCGCGCTATAATGCGTTCAGCTTTCAAATACTGTCACACAGGAACAGAGGGATGAAACATGTATCAAATCAGAAAGCGTGCGTTATCTATCGTTTTATTGGTCGCTATGATATTGACGCTGATGCCTGTATCTGCGGCTGCGGAAGAGGACGAAACAACGCAGGCAGCGCCGCATATCCTTTCAACCGTAAGGCATGAGGTGGGTAGCGATGGGGCGGAAACCGGACAGATCACCGCCCAGATTGAAGCATATCTGACCGACTCCACCAACAAGACCCGCACGGTCAAGCCCTGCGACATCATCTTCTTGGTCGAGCAGTCCACCTTTATGAACACCCAGAACAACACCGCATTCTATGGACAGGAACGGAAGGATATTCTTGACACCATGGAGAAGATGCTGGATGCCATCCCGACACCCACGACAGGCGAACACCGCGTGGCGATCACGGGATATGGACGCATCAATAATCCCGGCAATTCGGATACCTATGTCGCAGATCAATATCCGGGGGTAAAGCTGGATCCTTCCGAGAACCAGAGTTTGAATACAGGCTATTATACCTGTGTAAATAATGCCCCGGTGTTCCACTCCGCAAATGGATGGACCGAGTGGAGCCGGTTGGAAGGATACGACGAAAGAACGCTGCCTCAGATGCCGAACGGCTATCTTGAGAATGAGACCTATGAAAATGTGTTTATGAGCGTTTCCGACGCCAAGGATGTCATCGACGCAGAAAAGATGGTGTCCTGGCACGCACAGGCCTCCCGTATGGACGCCGGGCTGCAGCTGACAGAAAGGCTGGCACAGATCGCAGAGGGTAAAAAAGAGTCGTCCCACGAGGAGCGGAATCTGATCGTCTTCATCGCCGCCAGTTCCCTGCCCTATCAGAACCAGGACGGCGGATATCAGGTGCTCCGCCCCGACGCGGCGATTGCAGCGGCAAAAAAATTGAAGGAAGACTATGGCGCAACGATTTTTGGCTTTGGCGACTTCAACAAACTGAACCTGACAAATGGGCTCACAGAGGAAGAACAGCGGACCTACTTCAATGAGACGATGGCTTCTATCTGCGGCAGCGCCGGTACAACCGATGGCTCTGCCTATTTCAAGGGGCTGAGCCAAACGCACGACATTGATGAAGCGCTGAGCGAGCTGCTGATTCAGATCGATGCCAACGTGAATCCCAATGCGGAAGGACTGCTCATCAATGTGGACTCTTTTCAGGAAGCGGGCAGTGAACATATCTCCCATACCTGGGCGCAGATAAAAGCGCAGCACCACATTCTTTCCAGCAGCTCGATCAACGAGATCGCCTCTGTCGATTACTACCGGTTTACAGGGTATGATGCGAACAATACTCCCCAGTTTGATACGTCGGCACCTGCAAGACATGCCGATCTCAGCATTTCTAAGATCGGAAACGGAAACAGCATTCAAACCGCCCTGAACCTTGTGCCCATCCCGCCCGCAAATGATGAGGGCAGTGCTTACGGAGAAAAGGCTGTGATCACCATTACCGACCCCGTATGTGTGGATTATCGGTGGGTAGGCGACTGGAAACCGTCATTTGACCCTCCCCACCACGAACATGCGGCGCGCAATACGACCTTCAGCCCTGCAAACCCGGAACAGCAGGAGGCCAGCACAAAGAATGTAAAGCTGAAATTTGACGGTTGGTACCGTCTCTGGAACGACAGCGTGGATAAGGATGGAGACGGGAAGAAGACCTGGAACTATGATGGCCAGACATATGTTTCCTATCAGAATACCATATACGACGCATTCGGCAGCGATTTGCAGCTTTACGGCCGTTGGGTGCCGTCCATTGATGTGAATTTCTATTGGGCCGCCGACTCTGTGATCCCGGAGGGCCTGAACGAGCCGTCCACGGTTTCCCTTCCCCTGGATGACGCCGGCGGATGTTTCTATCAGGCCGAACCCCCCACTTCGGATGGCTATGAATTTGACGGCTGGTATAAGGACTCCGCCTGCACCGAGCACTATGACAGCAATGGCGAAAAACTGAGTGCAAACACAGACCTTTATGGGCGTTGGATAAAGCTCGGCACAAAAGAGGTTACTTTTACCGTTGAAAACGGCAGTTGGAACCCAGAAAGCACCTGGTACGGAAAAACAGCCGTCAACGGTGAAAACTCCGTTACCGTTCAGGTTCCTCTGCGCAACGGCAAAGGCACCCTCACCACGGATCTGATTCCTTATGTCGATCGCACTGATATGCAGCCTTCGGAAGGATATAAGACACCCGGTACTTGGGGAGAGCTTGCGCCGGATACCAATGTGGATGCCATCACGGAGAACGGGGACTATCACTACACCTACACCTTCCCGAAAGCGGATACGTATACCATCACTTATCAGTGGGTGCCGGGTACAGAGGTACCGGAGGACGTAAGCTTGCCTGCGCAGCAGTCTGACAAAGAAAGCGGCAGCGGAGAGAAGCCTACATTTTCTATTGAGCAGCCCGAGGAATCTTTTGACAAAAAGTGGCACTTTGACGGTTGGTACACTACATTGGAACCGGAAATCGCTGAATCCTATCAGCTGTTTTCAAGCACTGAATATTCGTTTGAAGGTCCGGATGAGAAAAATCTGACGCTCTACGGCAAATGGAGCCACGAGGACTGCACTGTAACTTTTTATGCAGATTATTTCCAATCGGCCCTTGGACATTTCAGCAAAGATTCCTATTCCGTCAGCTATAGCGTTCCCTATGGTTCTACGCTTGCAGAACTTCCAGAAGAAGTTCCTGCGCCGGCTCCCTATAGCACTGACAGATACTATTTCGAGGGATGGATGGACAACTACGGAAATTCCAATTCTGATACCTTCTACACCAGCAAAGCGATTCAGACGATGACGGTGAAGTGTGACTGGAACTTTGTTGCCCAATGGTGGCCTATCGTTACCTTTGATGCCAACGGCGGAGTGTGGAAGCTTTCCGAAGGTCAGCCGGAGATCCGATATGTTCGGGTACCGGCAAATGCAGACAACCATATCGATGCGCTGCGTCCGCCTGTGAAAGAGGGATATACCTTCCTCGGCTGGTATGATGATAAGGATGCAGGGGAAATCATTGATTTCAACACCGAGACATTTGATGGTGCAAGGACCGTTTATGCCCGCTGGGCAAAAAATGCCACAGTTACGTTTAAAATTGTAAACGGCTATTGGTCCGGCGAAACAGCAGAGGACAGAAATGTTACCGTTGTGCTGTATCCCCAGGCAGACGGCTCCGTCGGCGGCACACTGCCCGCAAGCTCTGTGCCCTCCATTATGATCCCGGCGGCAGGCTATGAAAACGCAGCCGGCAGTTGGGATGTTGCGCCGAATATCGAACCGAACGGTATTGTGGATTCTGTGACCTATACCTATACCTTTGGCCGGACGCACAGCGGCGGTCATACTCCCGGCGGCAGTACGTCGACGAAACTGACACTGCACTATGAGTCGAACGGCGGTACTTCCTATAAGGACGAAAGCTATTCCTCCGGCACGACTGTGACGCTGGATAAGGTTCCTGTCCGCGAGAACTACACCTTCACCGGCTGGTACGCCGACAAAGCGCTGACCGACAAGATCACCAATGTGAAAATGACGAGTAACAAGACGGTTTATGCCGGTTGGGAAGCCACCGCCGTTCCGGATATGCTGAACGGCGATGACCACTACGCCTATGTAGTCGGTTACTCCGATGGCACTGTCCGTCCGAACGCGAACATTAGCCGCGCCGAAGTTGCAACGATTTTCTTCCGCCTGCTCAAGGAGGAAGTGCGTGATGGCAACTTGACCACTGAAAACACATTTGCTGATGTAACGGATGGACAGTGGCACAACAAGGCGATTTCCACGATGGCGAAACTTGGTGTCGTTAAGGGACGCAATGCTGAAGCTTTCGACCCGGACGCTCCCATTACCCGCGCCGAGTTTGCAACGATTTGCGCTCGTTTCGATAAGACCCAGATCAGCACCGGCAGTAACTTCACGGATATTTCCGGTCACTGGGCAGAAAAGTACATCGAGAGAGCCGCAACACTGGGCTGGATCGCAGGCTATTCTGACGGAACGTTCCGCCCCGGCAACTACATCACCCGCGCAGAGGCAATGACGATGATCAACCGCGTGCTCTGCCGTATGCCGCAGAGTGAGGATGACCTGTTGAACGGCATGACCGTTTGGCCGGACAATCATCCGACCGACTGGCATTACCTTGCAGTTCAGGAGGCAACAAACAGCCACGATTTTGACCGTAAGGGCGAGGTTAACGAAAAGTGGACAAAACTGACCAACGGCTCTGACTGGAGACAGTATCAGTAAAATCCATTCATAGCAATCATCTATTCCTGCTTTTAAGGGGCTGTTGCACAAGGCCCAACAAAAAGACCAGAGTTATTTAGCCAAAAGGCTTTATAACTCTGGTCTTTTGCTTTAACGTTAACAGTGCAAAATGAAACGGATAAAGCAAGAACAGCATAATCTTACATTAAACTTGGAATAGCCCAAAAATATTCCACTTGACTTCTGAAACGAAAACGGATATGGTGCCGTCTAATAGGATGAAGCCGCTTCAAGTACCGGGGGAAACACTATGGAACAAATCGAAACAAAGAAAGCTCAACTTTCAGCCGCCATGGGAGACCAGCAGATCATTCAGTTGTTCTTTCAGCGGTGTGAGGAAGCCATTACCCAGACCCAGAAGAAATATGGTGCGCTGTGCCGCAGTGTGGCCCAGCGGCTCCTGACTGACCCCAGGGACACGGAAGAGTGTGTCAGTGACACCTACCTTCGTGCCTGGAATGCCATCCCGCCGGAACGCCCCCGCTCTTTGCGGGCCTATCTGGCCCGCATCACCCGGAATCTGGCATTGGACCGCTATAATTACAATACTGCCGCCCAGCGCAGCACCGCCCTCACCGACGCTTTTGAGGAATTGGAACCTTGGATCGCTACCGGGCAGGGCGATCCGGACACAGAACTGGATGCATCAGAGCTGCGCCGGGTGCTGAACGGCTTCCTGCGCCGTCAGAGCGCTGAGGTCCGCGTGTTCTTTTTGCGCCGCTACTGGTACGGAGAGAGCATCCGGGAGATTGCGGAAGAATGCCATGCCAGCGAAGAAAAGGTTAAAACATCGCTGTTCCGCACAAGGGAACGTCTGCGCGCGGAACTGGAACAGGAAAGGATTACACTATGAACGAAACTCGTTTTCAGAAATGGATGAACGCCGTGGATGATGACCTGCTGGAGGAAGCGCAGCAGCCTATGAAAAAGAAGCGTTCCTGGCTATACAGCGCCGGGGCGATTGCCGCCTGTCTTGCCGTGGCTGTAACTGCCGTCACCATGACCCACCGAGGCACTGACCAGCCCACCATAATCACAAACCCCATGCACGAATCCAGCGCAGCTGAGTTTCAGCGGCTGGGGTACTCCATCCCCCTGCCGGAAAGTGCCTCTGGCACCTCTTACTACCTGATCGACACAGGGGCAAGCAACAAGCAAATGGCCGAAGTCAATTTTGAACAGGGCGGACAGTCGTACTACTGTCGTGCCTTAAAGGCAGAGCAGCCCCAGGACATCTCCGGTATTTATGCTGACTGGACGGAGAGCCTGGACTGGAGCGGCGAAGATGTTTCCGTCCAGCTGCGCAAGTCCGAGGATGCGGCCTGGGTGGGCTGGTATGCTCCGGAGGCTGAGGTGCAGTGGTGTGTTGCCGGCGGCAGCGATGCCCAGGTGCTGCTGGACACCGCCCAAACCATTGTGGAGAAGCTGGGGTACGTCATGCCGCTGTATCCAATGGACAGTGCGGAGGACGCCTTTGCCGATGGCAGCTACTCCGTGGACTTCACGGCGGCAGACCTTGTCAAAACCGGGGATGGGTATTCCCTGACCGCGGAGATCTATGACTATGACCGCTATGAACTGGAAGATATTCAGGGTTTGAAAGAAGGCGACCAGATCCAGGTCTGTCGGAAGCCTATGACCGTTGAGAGCATCCGGCGGGATAACGGCACCGTCATCATCAACGGCGGCATCGAAAGCGGCGGCGTAGAGCTGATTGAGAATGACGGTCTGTACCGCACCTACGCAATGGATGACCATCCGATCTACTATGATCTGGGAACGATCACCCTGCCCCTATCTACCGACTGCACCTTTGATGATCACGCCGACCTGGAACATGAACCTGATGGCCTGGTTTATGAGTACGAGGACGTCCCTACGGCTATTCAGGCCAGCGAAACGCCCTTCAACTGCTATAACACGGTCATCACTGTCCGGCAGGAGCAGGTGGTGCAGATCATCCGCTATTGGATTCCCTGATGGATCGACATATAGAATCGAGGTAACATGATATGATTCAGAAAGAAAAATACAACGTAAAAAGGGTGCTTGCCCTGATCCTGTCTCTCGCCTGCGTGATAGGGATGCTGGCCGGGTGCGGCCGACAGAACACCAGTGAAGGAAAAGCTGACGGAAGCTCCTTGGAAGAACAAACATCCGACACCTGGTATGAAATTGATCAGGAAGCAGGCATTCTGACCGTCCGCCTTCCCGCCGAAAAGGAAGGATTCATTTGGAACTTTACCATCGACGACACCACCCTGTTGGAACTGCTCACGCAGGAGGACAATGACGGCACCTTTGTTGCCAGCTTCCGGGCGCTGGGAGACGGCGAGACAGTTGTGTCTTTCACCTATGCCAGGGATGATGCGCTGGAGGAAATCCGGGCGCTGAATGTTACCTGCAAGGATGGAAAAGTAGCCGACGTCTCCAAAGCTTCCGTTATGCCCATTAGTGGGCAGGATGATCCGGAGATCACAGACCTTCGAAACAGCAACAGCATCCCCATGATTATGAAGGAACACAGCGCGGTGACCTGCGTCTCCGAGACCTGGGACGGGGAGAACAACTGGCAGAATAAGACTGTCAGTCAATTCGTCAGTTCCGATGGCCGCCTGTGGTATGACTACGAACAGTACGATGATGCTGACCAGGTCGTATACTGCGAGGCGGGATACATCAACGATGACGTTCCCGGTGCCCTGTATACCTGCGAAAAAGACGGTCTGAAAACGATGACGCTGTGCCCGGCGTCTGAGTATGAAGCCATGGTGTCTGACCGCTGGCTGGCGCGTCAGCCGTATGACTATGAGACCGTGGCGGACAAGACCGACAGCACAGAGTATGGAACCACCACCCTGACCGCCGCCAGGCAGAATGGTCTGACAGGGATCAACAGCGAGGTCATTTACTTTATCGACAATGCGACCGGCCTCATCACCGGCATGGAGGTGACAGAGCATAGTGCAGAGGACGGCAGCGTAGTCTCCGTGACCCGCAGCAATATTCTCTACGATGAACCCCGGCTCATGGAGGAGCAGGCGGCTATGAATATTCTGTTCCCGGAGGACGCCTGCTATCTGAATGTGGTTATCAATCCCGGAAAAGAGAATTCCGAGGAACAGGCTTTCCAGGTGGATAAGTCCACGGAGGTTGAATTTGACGCCATGGAGGGCTATCAGCTGTACTACGATTATGATTGTACCCAGCCCATGGATTGGATCGATGTGGGGCAGAATAAGCTGACTGTCTATGTCACGGTTGATCCTGCGAAATAAGCATTTAAGAGATTCTTCTGTGATTGAACACAAACAGATTTCAAAAATCTAACGCCGTAAACGGCATAGGAAGATCACTATAAATCAAACACACGAGCAGTGGAATTGATGGACAATTCTTGTCACTTCGGATATTAAGCCCGCATCGGTGCAGACGACGATAAGTAGCGGTCGATTTCTCCATTGCTAATGGCGCACTTCTATACAGGGTAAACCCTGTATTGTGCGTCCTGCGGAGCGAACAGCCCGGACAATTGAAGTCCGGGCTGTTTTGCGTCACTTCGTTCCGAACAAGGGAGTGCCTCCCTTGCGCTGCTTACGCAGCTATCCCAGCGCACTTTGCAGCGGGAACAATCTGCTTTCAGCAGACAGTTCCCGCCGCAAAGTCTGAAAATCTCATACTGTCAGTCAGACCGTCTACCGAAAATGTAGGCGGTCTTTTTCATCCCATCCATCCCATCAAAAAGGAGGTCATGCACTATGACAAAACAGAAAACCGTCCCCGAACTGAAAGCCGAGATTGCCGCCAATGAGCGCCAGCTTGCCCAGCTCCGGCACAAACAGCAGCAGCTTGAAAACCGCCGCAGCTACTACGAAAAAGGTGGCCGCCGGAAACGGGCGCACAGGCTCATCACCCGTGGGGCCGCTGTGGAGAGTGTAGTCCCGTTGGCGAAGGTGTTGAGCGAAACCGAATTTTACACCTTTGCGGAAAAAGCCCTCGCCTTGCCAGAGGTCAAGGGTTTGCTCATGGAGGCCGTCAACGAGCACAACAAAAATGAGTTTGGGGGTGATTGACCATCCAGTACGATGGGCTGGGCTTCATCCCGCTGAATGAGCTGATGAAAGAGGAAACGGCGTGACCGAAGTCACGCCGCACCCTTTGAAAACTCAAGGTTTCACCATTTTTTCATTTTACTGTTTTACGACCACCCGGCTGAGGCACATTTTTTAGTCTTCTCCGCACCAGTCCCCGTCTCCTCCGTAGCTTTTATCATATCGTATTGTGGGTATCATCATACGCTCGGCTCCCTTAAAAAGGTGGGAACATCACCAGGCTTATGTTGGAGAAGCTGTGTAAGATCATCGGCTACACGTCCAACGATGTCGTATCCTTCAAATAGCGGTAGTCGGCATTCCAGTGGCCGCTGTTTTTGCGCAAAAGCAAAAAAACAGGCTCACACCACCGAACTTGGTAGTGTGAGCCTGCTATCATGTGTCTTGCTTCGAGGAACGATGCATCAAGCGTTATTTCCCGTAGTAGTTCGGCCTCGCAGCCGCTGTAAAGCCGCTAACCCCCGTGACCACCACGTTGTTCGCGCCGCTGGCGCAGTGAATGATTAGCAATTCTCCGTTTGCGTCCCTGCCGCCAACGATGCCCACATGGGAATTATCCGGGTAGAACACCAAGTCACCGGGCTGTGCGTCCGCCCACGAAATATCGGTGCAATAGCTGTGCTGCATGGTGGCTCCACCGCCGTGGCCGATGACATAGCTGCCGCCAGACTGATTGTAGAAAACCCAATCCACAAAGCCGCTGCAATCCAGCCCGTAGGGCCGATAGGTACCGGTGGTGGAGCTGCCTGCCGCCGTGACCTGCCGCAGCTCACCCCATCGGGCGTCCCAGCCGATCACGAGGCTCTTTCCGCCCCAGAAATAATTCACCTTGCCGACAAGAGAACAGGCGGTTCGTACCACCGCCTCGCGCTCCGGCGACAGACCCTCCGGCAGATCGCGGAGCAGCGCCGCCGTATCCCCGCTGACGGAGTACACATCCCCAATCAGCTCCCGCAGGAGGTCCCGTTGCTCCAGCAGCTCGTCCAGTGCCGCGATCTGGTTACGGTTGAAATGATACGCGGTTTTCATCTCCTCTGCCGTTTTTGCGGTAATGGTGATATAGAGTTTCTTTTCCGTCCAGCCATCATCGCCCTCTCCGCTGCCTGGATGATGAATGACCTCAATGCGGTGGGTAATGGCGGTCATATCCCAAAAGACCGCTTTCAGTCGAGCGATGCGGTCGGCGTCCATGGTGGCTACGTCCGCAGCGTCTGCATCTGCCCCAGCAACCTTTACCGCGAACACCGCCAGAACCTCCACCCAATCGACAGACTTCCCGGTCACGGAGATGGAGTCGTAGCTGTCCGCTGTTTGCAATTCCTCCAACCGCTCGTTATACTCATAATTGACCTGCGCCACCGCAGCGGAGATCGGCACAACGCCCGCCTCCCGGCTCTCGTTGGAAAAGAGGATACCGAAGGGGGACGCCACGATTGCCGCCACAAGGATCACCGTCAGGAGCAGCACCAGCACTACTGCACCGCCGCCTGCCGACAGGATCGAGCTGACCGCAGATGCCACACCCCGGCCCACGGCCTTTATCGCCTGCACCGCTGTTCCACTCAGCTTCTTTGCGGCATTTCCGCCGTTCTTTGCAGAATCCTGAAGCATCGCCCGCTGTGACTTTCTCTGTGCCGCCGCCCTTGCGCGGCGCGTGATGATTGCATTGTTCGGCGCTGCGTGGTCAGTTGGTCGAACACGCATGGTGCGCGTGGCCTTGGTCATGGCCTGTCCGCTCTTTGGGGCAGGACCGCCCTTGACCGATGCGCCCTGGGTGCTTTTATGCGGAGGGGTCGTTGTGCCTCCACGGTTAGACGGTGGAGGTACAATGTGCCGCTCCGCTGTTCTTTTCTCGGCAAGGTTCCGCCGATAGGCGGTTTTCGCGTCCCGCGCCGCTTTCTGCCGCCCACGCTCCTGCGGGGCGGCATCTGCGCTTTTTGGACCTCCGCAATTTTGCGGAGAAATGGTCCGGTTTCCGACTTCATTTCGTGCAGCGGTTTGTACCGGAGAAAAGGCATATTCCATCGGCGTGTCGATGAAAACATTTTCCGAACCGATCCCCATATCTGCCGCGCTGTGACCTCCCACCACATTTTCTTTACTCTGTCGCAGCTTTCCTCGGTAGTGCTTTATCATGCGTCGTGAGGCATCCGCCGCCCCAGATGCGCCACGGCGCATAGTTTTCTCCACGCGGTCGGTAGCATAGCGGACGGGGTCGCGGCTTTCCGGCTCTTTCTCTTTCTGCCGCTTATCCATGTGCTGTTTCAGAAGGGAATCGGCGTCCTTGGGCGCGGGGTTCTTCAACTTTGCCTTTGGCGTGTCCATGCCGGGTTTGATCTTCAAGTCCCGCATGGCATCAGTCCTCACCGGGCTTGGTTGACATTAGGCGGTACAGCTCCGTATTTTTGGGCAGCTCATTGGCGAAGGGCACGATAGCGCCGCCCACCTTGATGAGCCCGTGGCCAGCCGGGGCATTGTCCACATAGCTCATCTGCGTATCCGACGCCCCCAGCAGGCGGGCAAGCTGCTCCCGGTCGGTGGTAGCCTGATTGAGCATCAGCAGAAACTCGGAGTTTGCGAACATCATCCGCGCCGTGTTGGATAGCAGACATTCCTCCACATTCTGTGTAATGCCGGTGAGCGTCGCGCCGTATTTGCGGAAGCGCTTCCAGCACTTGTAGAGAAATTCGCTGCTGTAATTGGTAATGCTGTGTCCGCTGCCGCTCCCGTTGGCGAAAAACAGATAGATCTCGTCGATGTAGACATGGGTGTATTTCCCCGCCTTGCGGTTTTGAATGACGCGGTTATAGATGGCGTCCAGCATCACCAGCAGGCCCACCGATTTCAGATTTTCACCCAGGTCCTGAATGTCAAAGCAGAGGATACGGCTTTTTGTGTTGATATTGGTCTGGTGGGAAAAAACATTCAAACTGCCCACCGTGAACAGCTCCAGCGCCAGCGCGATCCGGTGCGCCTCCGGGTTGACCTGCTTCATCAAATCGTCATAGAGGTCCTTCAACGTGGGCGGCTGTCCTTGGAAATTCTTGATGTACTCTCGGTAGATATTGCCCACGCTGCGGTCAATGATGGACTTCTCCTGCGGCTCGATCTTGTCCGCGCCCATAAGCTGCTCGTAGAGCGACATGATAAACTCAGACTTCATCACCAGCGGCTCTTTGCCGTCCCCGTACCCCTCGGACAAATCCAGCGCATTGATGTGGCAGCCATTTGGGTCAGAGGCAGAGATGGTGATGACCTCGCCGCCCAATGCCCGTACCAGCTCGCCATATTCGCGTTCGGGATCGACGATAATGATGTCATGGTCGGTGGAGAGCGCCAGCGCGGAGACCTCCTGCTTGGCCGCCATCGACTTGCCTGAGCCGGAAACGCCGGTAATAAAGCCGTTGCCGTTCAAAAGGTTTCCGCGGTTGCAAATGATGAGGTTGTGCGACACGGCGTTGACGCCGTAGTAAATACCGCCCGCGTCCTGAATCTCCTGCGACTTGAAGGGCATGAGAACGGCAGTACATTCCGTGGTCAGAGTGCGGGTAGCTTCAATGCGTTTCAGACCGAGGGGCAGCACCGTGTTCAGCGCGTCCTCCTGCTGATAGCGCAGAATATTGAATTGACAGCCCCGCGCCCGCCCAATGGCTTGTAGAGCCTCGGTGTCCTGATCGAGCTGTTCAAGGTTATCTGCCAGGTGCGTCAGCGTGACGAGTGCCAGCATCATGCGCTGGTCGCGGCTCATGAGGTCGTCCATAAACTCCTTCGTTTCGCTCCGCATCTGCTCCAAGTCATAGGGGATATTGGCGGTAAAATTGTTGTTCTGATTCTGCCGCTGCTGCCAGCGGGTAATATCCGATTCCACGGACATAATGCGCTTGCGAATATCGCTCACCGCTTCGTCCATCGCCACAGGGATGATGTCGATGGAAAGCATCATGTTCCGGGGATAGTCCATCAGCTCCGTGATCATCTCATCAGAAATAAAGCTGGCATATTCCCGAAGGAACAGGGTACGGCCCACATGATCGCCCAGCTCGTAGTGATTTTTCTGAAAGGAAATACAGTCCGGGGCGATGCAGTCCCGGAAGTCATGGCCCCTTCGCATGGTGTCCTCCAAATTGAAGCGGAATAGCTGTTCCTCGCCGGGACGATAGAAGTCATGCAGAAGCCGCAGGCGGTCATTGACCGTGATCTCCCGGACGCTGGAGGACATACGGGAAAGTCCCGTAGTGAGGTCAGTTCCAACACGGGAGAAGAATGCGCGGGCCTCCTCCACGCTTTTCTTTTCTGCCGAAACGGTGATGTACTTCTCCTGAATGAGATTGTTGCTCTCCGCCGCCTTGCCCAAAACAAGCGCGTTATACTCGTTGCGGTAGAGGTCACGGCGGTCGCCCTGCATGGGCATGAGCAGCGTCCGCCCAAAGTCCTTTTGATTGAGCTGACGGTTAAAGAGCGTGATCTTTGCCGAGGCTCCGATGGGCAGCGAGTTCAGGAAGGAACAGTAGGTCATAAAGAGTTCCCTCTGCTTTTCCGGGGAGGCCACGGCATAATTGACATCAAAAAAGCGCCAAGTTTTTGAAAACTTGCCGCTTACCTGAAACACGCCGTCTTGATAAATACGTTTGATGGGAATGGATTTCTGGACGCTGCGGGGAACGGAAAAAGTGTCCCGTTCTGCGCTGCGCCGATGCTTGAAAAGGATCAATGTTTTTTCACCTCTCGTTTCATCGCTTCTTCATAATAGTTTTCCGCTTTCCAGACACGCTTGCCTGCCATGATGACCTCTGATTTCAGCCATGCCCACAAAAATCGCTCCAGCGTCAGACCGTTATACTGAAAAAAGCCCGCAGCGGCCACGGGAGCCGCGCCGACGATGCACACCCAGCTTACCGTTTCCCGGTCCAGCACATGGTTTAGGCCAAAGTACAGCCCCACCGCAGCGCCCACCGCCAAAACAGAGCAGACAAATTGCCGCACAGATAGGCCGAAAAAGAGCGTTTCACGATAAGCGCGAATCTCCTTGTTGATTTTGATTTCCATAATCAATCTCCTAAAAAAGAAAAGCAAGTAGCGATGGGCTACTTGCTTTTCCTGTCTATTTAATAAAATGTATCGATGCTTCTATCAAGCTCCATGGCTATGTAAACTTCCATAGCAGAACAGGTGATATAATATGAGCGCGATTACGATTTGTCAACAAAAAAATGTGGTTTTTTTATATGTTCTACAAGCTGAACAAAAAACCACACCAAAATTGCACCAACTAAATTGACGAAAATCGGGGCAATCAAGTTTTCAATATTCCATTGTAGTGTGAACAAACACTATCGCCCCTTTTCCAATTTATTTTACGTTATTATAGCACTTTTGGTCTGAAAACGTAAGCTATAATCTCATCATTTCCTTCTACCGTAATCTCAGCATTTCGTTAGATGTTATCGTAACTCACATTATAGTTTTAATCCTCGTCAGCGGCACAGATCCTGCGTTTTTCTGTTCTTCTCAAATTTGGCAACGGCTGACTTGTCGTAAAACTTCATAGCATCTATTCCGTCGTACTCTTCTTTTTTCACCAGATAATTTCTTGTGATGCCGTGCTTTTTACAATAGTTCAGATACCTTTGCATTCCCTTCCAGCAGGAATTTTCCTTATCTCGATTCTGCTCATCAGCCAGATATTCCGTTGCATTCCAAGCGGTGCAATGGAAAAGATCAGATACCGATAAAATCGAGTATCCTTGCTCCAGTTTTCCAAAGAAGTCTCTTTCCACATCAAACAAGGTCAAGTCATACCACATAGCCTGCTTCTGCCTGATTCGCGGCTCGTCTCTCCAAATCTGAAATTGAAGCTCAAGCCCCATATCCTCAACAAATGCATGAGCGATCACCTCTTTCGGAAAAGCATCGCCCTTAACCATGATACAGCCCAAAATGTACTCCTCGTTGCCGTACTCGTCGCGTCTTTGCTGATACTCTTCCGTTCGTTTCAGCTCTCGCTCCACGATACGGACGATCTTCTCACGGTAATTATCCATAAACGTCTCCTTTATAATCCAAGCATTTCCTTTGCGATGTGGTCGGCTGATTTGACCAGGCCCACCAGCACCAGCAGATTGAACACAACCTCGCCCAAATAGCTCCACACCTGCGTCACCACGGACGCACTGCTATCCACCACCGGCGTACCGCTGGAGGAAAAGGCCGAAAAGATGATGCAGGCCAGAACGATCACCGCCCCTTCCATGCACACGCCCACATAGCTCCGCAGAAACGCCTTGCCGAAATGGGAAGTCCCCTCTCCGGCAAAGGATGCCAGTGCCACCGGGGACAGTGCGGCATACATATAAATCTTAAAAAAGCGCCCATAAACGGTGAGGATCATAATGAACGCCAGCACTGTGATCATCAGGCTTCCCAGCAGCGTCACCAGCCAAAGCGGGATACTCGCCAAAAAGCCAACATCACCAATGGCGTCTGCGATTTCCTGGGGCAGCGCCACGGATGCGCCGGTCAAGCCGCCGATGCTGCCCGCCGCCGTTGCCACAATGCCGTTGCACACATCAAATACATCTACCAGCAAATCCATGCCGTAGGTGATACCCAGCTTTGCCAGCACAAAGTAGATAAAGTGCCGCAGCAAATGCTCCGGCCTTTGAAAGTCCCGAAAGCCGGAGGCACTGCGAAAGATACCGATGGCAAAGAACAGCACCAGCAGCCCGTAGCCGATGGCCTGCATTCCGCCATTGATGGTCACAATGGTCTGCCAGATGGTGCCGCCCTTGAAGGTCTGGGGTGATTCCGTCAGCAGTGACCACATTTCCGTCATTTTACTATTCCAAACGCCAAAGGCGTTGGTCAGGTTTTCTACGATCCAGTTGTTATCCAAATGAAATCACCTCCCACAAAGGAGCCGGGAGATCCGCCGCAAGGCAGTATCTCCCAGCTCTTTTCATTAGATCGCGCCGATGGCGGTCAGAATTTCCTTTGCAAAGGCGATCATTAAGCCACCAAACAGGCAGAGGAAGCCCTGCGTTCTCTGGCTGGCATCGTGGGACTGGATCGACATACCCACCTGCACGATGCCCCAGCCGAGAATGATCACGCCCAGCGCCTTGATGATGCTGAAGATAAAATCGGAAAGGTTATTTACAATATCCAGCGGATCGCCGCCCGCCGCCATCGCGGGCGTGACGCAGCAAAGGCAGAGGGCAGCAGCCCCAGCCGCCGTCCAATAGCATTTTTTCACCTTACTCAGTCTTGTCGGGTTTGAAATCTTTTTCTTTTTCAGATAATTCATGTTCAGGTTCCTCCACGTCAATAAAATCATAATCGTCCAGTGATTTGAACGCATAGGGCAGGTCAGGCAGCGCATAATCCGGCGCGCCCAGCGGCTTATGGATATAAGGCTTTGCCTTGCCGTCCGTCGTCAGCTTAATGTTTGGGTGGCGCTTGATGTTGTACTTTTTGTCCAGTACAGGATCTTCCCCTCGTATAAACAAGATCGCTTTATGGGTGTCCAATTTTCGTACCTCGTCAATGGTCATCAGGTCGCGGCCCGTCTGCTGGAAGTTGGTAGAGCTGGAGCCGCTGCGCCCCTTCGTTTCCCCGCGTGTGCGGGTGGCGATGGTCTCCTTGCCCAGCAGCTTCACGATAAATTCCAACGAGGTCGGCTCGTTGCCGCCGCCGAGGAACAGCAGCGTGTCGCAGTTGCCGATGATGCTCTCCCATTCCTTTTCGTACAGCGCCTTGATCTGCTGAATGTTCTGCACGATGATGTTCAGCCCAATATTGTAGCTGCGGCAGGTAGCGAGGATCTTCGGATAGCTCTCCGGCTGGGCCACATTCGCCCATTCGTCCTGAATGACACGCACCGGCACAGGCAGACGCCCGTTGTGCTTCTCGTCCGCCCTGCGGTAAAGTGCCTGAAAGCATTGGGTGTAGAGCATTCCCACAAGGTAGTTCATGCTGCTGTCATCAACAGGGATCACGCAGAAGATGGCTTTTTTCTTCTCACCCAGGCTGCCAAAGTCCATCTCATCCACCATTGTCATTCTGGCGTACTGCGGGATATTGAAGGTGGCCAGCCGCACGGCGGCGCTTACCAAAATGGATTTCGCTGTCTTTCCTGCTGCCTGTTTGAAAGCCTTATATTGCTTCACTGCCACATGGTTGGGCTGTTCTTCTTCCAATGCCCGAAAGAGCATATCCAGCGGGCTGCGGTATTGATCGTCCTCCTCCCGCACCTCGGCAAAGTTCATCATGTAGATCAGCATTTCAAAATTCTGTTCCTCCGGAGGCGCTTCGCTGACAAGGTAGAGCATAAGGGCTGAGTCCAGCGCGATCTCCGCCTTCTCCCAAAAGGGGTCGTTGCTGGAAGCGTTGCGGGGCGTGGTATTTTTGATGAGGTTATCAATGAGGGTCAACACATCTTTTTCGCTGTGAATGTACGAAAAAGGGTTGTATCCGTCGGACTGGCTGGGGTCGATCAGGTTGAACACTCGGACTTCATAGCCCTGCGCTGCCAACAAAGCGCCTGCCGCGCGCAACAGCTCGCCCTTGGGATCTGTGATAAGATAGGAGCAATTTGCGCTGTAAATATTGGGTTTGCAGAAAAAGCGGGTCTTGCCGGAGCCGGAGCCGCCCACTACCAGAACATTCATGTTGCGCTGGGTGATATAGCCGTCCATCCCCAGCCGGACCCGCTGGGTCAGAATGATGTTGGCGTCCTTATGCTGGTGATCCATATACTTCCGGTTCAGTTCCTTGGGACTGCCCCATTTGGCGCTGCCGTACTCCTCGCCCGGTCGCCGGTTCTCCCGGCTGGAGTAGTAGAGCGCAATGCCGCAGCCGTAGAACAGCAGGCCCACCAACATATATTTCAGCGTGTAGGGCGTCCAGCCGATGGCAAAGGGGCGCTCCAGCACTTGGCTGAAACGCCCCATCCATTGAAAGAGGTTCATACCGTCCTCGTAGGCATAGGCGGCGATTGCCGCCAGCCAGAGGACCAACGGGGAAAGCGCCGCCCACACAGGGGCGGCGCTGTGAAAGTCATTCTGCCGCAAGGCTTAGTACCCTGTCTTGGGCAGCTTCACCGTTGTTTTGGTGTAGACGGTGGTGAGCCAGCGGGACACTGCCTGAATCCACTGCCCATTGTAAAGGCCACCCACATCTGCCACATTCACAACGCTGGCATTGTTGGCAAGACCGCTGCGGGCAGTGGCGTAGATATAAGGTGTTTCCACCTGTGCAAAGCCCGCCTTTACATTTCCAAACACAAACATGACTTCGGTAACACGCTCATTGGCGGCAAGGCCGAGGACAGCGGGGCGGGCGTCCAATACGTAAACCTTGCTTGTACTCAGGTTGTCCGCCAAAGTGCGGTAGTCCCCGGAAAGGTTGGTCTTATAGACCACCTTGTAGGAAAGCGGCTGATTGTAGCTGCCGGTGACAATTTTGCTCAGCGTCACCTGCGCGGGAAGCTGATCGCGCCAATAGAAGGAGTCGAGGGCAACGTTGGAGCTGTTCTTGATCTGTGAGAACACGTAGCGGATCGGCTGACCGGGAACGGCCTGCACGGGACCTGTTTTCTTAATGGATACGCCGGTGGAAACGCTGCTGTCCTGCACCTCAAAGGTGGCGATCTGCCCCTCATGCTCAAGATAGGCGGTCATCACTGTGGGGTTGATGGAGTAATTCGCAGGCGCTTTGATTTCCCGGATGGTATAGCGGGACAGCGGCAGCGTCTTGGAAATGGCGCGTCCGTTGCGGTCGGACTTGATGGTGTCCACCACATTACCCGCTTTGTCGTAGATCTCAAACACTGCGCCCTCCAGCAGCGTCCCGGCAGGCAGGCCATTGGTGGCGTTATCGTCTGCGGATTTCTTGATGATCTGGATCTGGCCGCACTCCGCAGTATTGCTCCACTCGATTTCTGTGGTGGAGCCGTAGCGGACATAGATCGTTTTCAGTTCAGGATCAAGCACATAACCGGGGGCGGATTTGATCTCACGCAGATAATAGCGGCCATCGGCCAGTCCCTCGTCGGCGTAGATGTAGCCGTCCTGATCGGTCACATACTCCCCGATGGGATTGCGATTGCTGTCGTAAAGCAGAAACACTGCGCCGTAAATGCCCTTGCCCGTGGCCTTGTCCACCTTGTGGAGCAAAATACGCGAGGATTTATGATTGGTGATCTCCAACGTGGCCGTCTGACCGTCCTTGACCTCAATACGGTGGGGTGTGGTATCCAGCAGGTAGCCGGACGCAGCCTCCAATTCCGTCACGGTGTACCAGCCGCTTTCAGCTTCGGGGAGATAGATAACACCGTCGCTGTCCGTTGTGTAGGCACCGATGATCTCACCATTCATCTTGCGGATCTCGAATTTGACCCCGGCGATACGCTTTCCGCTGTCTTTGTCGCTCTTGATAATCTGCAACCCGCCCACAGGCGTGTTGTAAAAATAAAGCGTCTGCGTGTCGTTGGGATTGACCACGACAGTCTGCGTGCGGCTGTTCTCGTCAATGATGTAACCGGGGATCGTTTCGACCTCTGTGACCATCACGGTGCCGGAGATGCCGGAAATGGTGATCCTGCCCTCCTTATCCGTCCAGTACAGGCCGGTGGAGGACAGCGTGCCGCCCTCGGCATCTACATACGAGCCATCTGCGTAGGTGATCTTAAACTCGACACCTTCCAGCGGCTCCTTTGTAACGGAGTCCTGCTTTACGATGATGAGGTTGCCCTTGGGTTGGTTGCGGAACTCCACCGTGACAACTTCGTTGGACTTGACCTTGACCGTCTGCGGCGTATCGTCAAGAATGTAGCCGTCCTTCGCGCGGGTTTCCTTGACAACGAGCGTTGTGCCGGGGGCGATGTCGGTAATGGTGAACGTACCTGCACTGTCCGTCACGAACTTGCCGTTGGCGTTGCCGATGAGATTGCCGTCCGAATCCGTGACAAGGAACTCAACATCGGAGATGGGCGCATTCGTCACAGCGTCCACCTTTTTCACCAAAACGCCGCCCCTGGGCTGATTGCGGAACTCCAGCGTCATCACGGCATTGCGTTTGATTTTGATGCTCTGCGGCGTATCGTCCAGGATGTAGCCATCCTTGGCACGCACTTCTTTTGCGATGACCGTCATGCCGGGTGTCAGGCCGTCAATACGGATAGTGCCTGCGCTGTCGGTCACGTAGCGGCCATTCGTCGTACCGATCACACTTCCGTCCGAGTCAGTCACAAGGAACTCAACATCGGAGATGGGTGCACCGATCACGGCGTCCTTTTTGACGATGAGGAGGGAACCCATCTTATCATTGCCGAAGGTCA
>ERZ773131.239-NODE-239-length-48934-cov-102.507969_pt1 | contig 48934 bp, 42 predicted proteins | sample MGYA00511082_ERZ773131 | MGnify/ENA primary metagenome ERZ773131 (study PRJEB29015, sample SAMEA2737813) | human gut metagenome | biome: human gut; feature: human-associated habitat; material: faeces | place: China | collected 2012 ... | reverse complement strand
AAAAAGAGGGATTTTGTAAAATGAACCAAAATGAACCAATTTTTCTGAATCTTTACATAAGAGATACAGAATCTCCCTGCAAAAATACAAAAATTCTTGGAAACTAGCAAATTATGCGTGTTAAAAAATTAATATCATTCTACAAATATCAATATTTTTTCACCGTTCTTTTCACACACAATTCCCTAAGTCGTTGATTGAAAGAAAGTTTTCGGTTTTTCTGTATCTCTTATGTAGAGATTCAGAAGAAAACATCGAAAACGAACTAATTTCAGTTAAGAGATGGACGTGACAAAAATAGAGAATCAGGTTTCGGCCCCTCAGATGGGGGACGACGGCGAAGCCGTGCTTAAAAATCCCCAAAATGAGGCATTGGGACATGAAAATGAGCCAAAAATGCCCGATGATGCAGGTTGGTATGTCGCTGTCGTAAGGTGCAACTGCGAGAATACCATCGGTAAAACCCTTGAACTTTATTTCCAAAGACATAAGATTTGGTTTGAATATTGGGTTCCTATGCAAAGAATGGTAGTCATTGACAAACGAAGCAACAAGCGAAGAGTCAAGGAAAAGGTCTTGCTTACCACCTTTATCTTCTGCCATGTTAGCCCCGACCATCTTGACACCATCCGTTTCCGCTCCGACGTCTATAAGATGCTCACCATGCCAGGCCATCGTGAAATCTACCGCCTCAGTGACAAAGAAGTGGAAGATTATCGCCGCCTTGTAGAAAACCCAGACCTTCCAGTCACTCCTTGCTCTGGTCCTTTACGCAAAGGACAGAGAGTAAGAATCACCGAGGGTAAAATGGCAGGATTGGAAGCATACGTGCAACGTCTATCTGGTAAGAAAGCCATCATCGGCAATGAAATCAAGTACATCAGTGGTGCTACCATAGAGATAGATAGAGGTTTCTTGGAGACGGTGGAATAAAGATTTATTCATCGAAAGATACTAAGTTAATGCCAATAAACATTTCTTTACTTCCTGCAAATTATGGTGATTGTATATTCATCTCTTCGGATGGATATAACATTCTTATTGATGGTGGTATTGCGCAAACTTATCAAGATTTTCATGATAGAAGAAATCCTGATAAGCCATTAAAGCAATTCATTGCAAACCTTAAAAGCAAAGGTCAGCATATTGACTTGTTGATTGTAACACACGTTGATGACGATCATATCGGTGGAATCAAAGAGTGGTTTGAATATGACTATCCTGATGATGATTTTGTTCGAGAAATATGGATGAATGATGATGTGGAATTAGAAGATACTTCAAATCTGCACAATTCTCCAGCTAAAGCAGGATGTCTTCTTGAAATTTGGAGAAAGAAAGGGAGAGAATATTGTAATGACATCGTTCAAGGCAAAGAGTATGATAGAGGTCCTTTCCATATTAAAGTGTTGGCACCATTGCTGAAGTATAGAAATTGTATAGCTGACAAAATAAGCTATACGCTTCAACATTCAGGAATAGATAATGCTACTGATGCTTTGGCAATAAAAGAATTGATTGCTAAAAAATGGGATAGCAAGAGTATTACTCATGAAAACCATGCTTCTATAGCTTTGGAATTATCAACAGAAGATGGACATAAGGCTTTGTTATTGGGGGATGCTCATATAAAGGATATAATGGATGGACTTACACTTTTCTATCCAAATCAATCTACTCCATTATTGTATGATAGCATTAAGTTATCCCATCATGGGAGCAAGAATAATTTCAATCCAAAATTTTTGGAAATGGTTGAGGCAAAGGAATATCTTGTTTCTACAAACGGAGATAATTTTGGACATCCAGACAAGGAGGTTATTGCTCAAATAATAGCCAAGACAAATTCTCGAATCGGATTCAATTATAGGGAAAGAATGGAAAGTTTGTTTATAAAGCTAGACTACCAAGATTTTCCAGATTTGAAAGAACACATATTTGTGACTTCATGGGAAATATAGATACAAAAGAGGCTATGATTGACCAAATAAAGGCGCACTGGTTGGCTAGAGTTAATGATGGAACAGGTATAATTGTTTCACCATTAGACGATAGGATACTTTATATCTTCACATGCAAACATGTTATTCAAGACAAAAACAACGAGTTGCTTTCTAAAGAAAGTATTTCTATTAGATATGATGAGCACACGTCAAGGAATAATCATACTTTTGAGATAGTTGATGTTTTTACTGATGATGGTCAAAATGATGTTGCTATGCTTGTTGTCAAAAGAGATTTGGACAACATTCCTCATTTATATCTATCTTCAGATAAAAAAGAATGCTATCATATCGGATTTCCTGAAAACAGAAAGAAGATAGAGGGAAATTTCCAAGAATCTTTAGTTCTTTATATTTCAAGATTTGATGGAAATCATGGGGATGATTTGGTTGAATACGAGTATCAAAAAGCCCCTACGGATAAGGAACTAAATGGCATGTCTGGAGGTGGAATATTCAACAAAAGTGGAGAATTAGTTGGTATCCACACTCAGTCTTCCATGCCAAGTGAAAAAGAGTTGCTGGGAAAAAGTGTAATGATTCCGATAGCTCTTTACCTTAAATTAATAAAACAGAACGATTTATCCCCTGTATTTGAATATGATTTACAAAGATTTGGGGATATGGTAAGCTGGGTATTTAATTTTGATGGTGAAAAAGTTTTAGAGGAAAGCACGGCACAATTTTCGGCAGAAATAGATGTTTACAAGGCAATAGTCCAAGAATGGTCGCCATTAAAAATATTCATGGTGTTGGTAGAAAATGGGAAGATAAGCCCTAATGTGAAAATGGAAAGTTTAAACCAAGCCTATTGGCAAGCTTTTACTCTATTTGTTGTTGCTATAATAGCATTTCTTGATTTGAATGAGAGCGATGGAGAAAAAGCAATACTTTTTATTTTTGACAAATTCCATTATTACTATTTTAAATCTGACGAAGAAATCGATGTTTGGAAGGTGAAAGATGAATTGGACCCGGAGGCTGTTATCGGAATGCACAAGAAAGCTTTTCTTGTAGTGGGAGGTTTAAAAAAGTCTTTACTAAGAGGCTGTATAAAGCCTTCTACTGCATTTGTGCCAGATTTAAAAAATGGAGAAGTAATATCAGACAATGACATATCTCGTTCTCGATCACGAAAACAGATATTTGACAGAATGACTATTATTAATAACAACATATTTGAAAAAGTTGTAGAGATTTGTGCAGAAATTAATGATGAGGTTTCTATTAAACTTTATCGTGATAAATTGGTAGAAATGATAAAAAAAAGCAATCATGGAAATCTCTTTTAGTGAAGTTAGTAAAAAAGACGCTTTTAATGTTGGGCAAGAGATAATTGTTGCCATGACTCCAATTCTGACATCTAAAGAGTTGATGGAAAGTTGGTGTGATTTCAGGGATTACATGATTGATGAATACCAATTGGGTGACATTGATGAATTTACTCGTTGGAATTTCTATCTCTTCTATGTTGTAGAAGATAAAAATAAAATCGACCGTAATTTAAAATACAAGGTAGAACACGATACTATCTCATCACGTAAGATAGTTGTCAGTTCGAGTGAAGCTAATGATGGACTACAAAAACTTATAGATAAATATATAAAGTTTGTTGTAGAAGGCGAAATACAACATCATGATGTCGAAGAATACAAGTATAATCCTGAGCTGATGAAATTATATAAAGATGAAAATCAAGAAGATTAACATACATGCTTTTCGTCTCTTTCAGGATGAGTCTGTAGACTTTACTGCCAAAAGAGATGCAAACTCTTTGGCTAACCTTGTGGCTATATATGCTCCTAATGGATTTGGAAAGACAAGTTTCTTCGATTCGATGGAATTTTGCATGACAGGAAAAATTCATCGTTTGGATAAAAATGTCATTTCGGATGATGTGAAGGAGGATAAAAAGCAGGCGGGCAACAAGTCTTTCATTCATAATAAAGACTTGCCTGGTGAACAGGTAGCTTTAAGAATGGAGTTCGACGATAGAGAAACTGTCGAAAGGACCTGTTGCTCTGACGAAGAATATAAAATTTTGGAAGGTAATGGAGAAAATACATTCTTTTCAAATGCTATTCTTTCGCAGGATTTCTTTTCGGATTTTATCTCCAACAAAGATGCCAAAAGCCGTTTTGAAATATTTACGAGAAATTTCGAGGAAACAGAGGGCTTGCTTGAGTATAGACGTTGGCTAAAAGAGAAAAGAACAAGTTTATCCAGGCAAATTGGTAGTTTATCAAGCCAAATCAAAAGCAAGCTGTCATCAATAGATAAAAAAGTCTCTGAAATAAACTTGGACTCTTTGTTTGAAACAGTCAATAAAGAATTGTCTGCTATTGATTGTGAAGACATGAAAGTGAATGGCTCTTTCTCGGATAAGCAGTTGCAAGATGTATTGTGTAAAGCTGAGATAAATAAGGGAAAAAGTTGTACACAGATAGATAAAATCAAAACTTTGCTGTCTGCTCACTTGAAATTAAAGAATAGCGTAGATGGTGTTTTGGGCTTGTATCAGTTACCTCAGATGGAGGCAGAACTAAAACAGCTGTATAAAGATAAAGCAGGTATTGACAAAGAGCTTTCTCTTGTAAACCGATATAAAGAGTTGCTGCAGCTTTTAGAATCAGCTCAGAAATCACAGGCAGATACTAAACAAGAGTATGAAAAACTCCAATATTTAGTTGATACTTTTGAGGAGTATAATAAGCTTATTCTATCAATAACAGAAAAAGACTCTGAGATTTCAAAATTAAAGGCGTCTATTGATAGCATATTAGAACAAAAGAAAGTTTTTCTGTCTTCTTTGTTAAAAGAACAAGATAACTTGGCAAAGAGGGAAAATCAAGATAGAACTCTTTCTGTGTCTTTGACAGAGCTACACAACCGCTATAAGAAAGTGTCTTTGTTGAATCAACAGCATGATGAAAGTACAAAGAATTTGACTCTTACAATATCCAACAAGGAAGATTTGGAGAAGAATCTGACAAATCTTCGTATCTTGTCTGGTAAGTATCATGAACTCTATGCGGCGTTGACAGAACGAAAAGTTGATGTTAGCGACGGATTGTATATTGAGGAAAAGCAGCGGTTGATCGATTTGCAAGCACAAATAAAATCTAAGCAGCAGGATATAGATTCTGTAAATAAAGATATTGAGAATAAGACGCAATATCAAGATGAAATCGTGAAGCTTGTTTCATATTCACGAGAGATGTTGTCTAAACTTGAAGGTGGTGTGTGTCCGTTATGTGGCTATGACTATCATTCACATGAAGCTCTTCTTGACAGTATATCTTCCAATACGATAGTTGGCAAATCATTGGAAGATGGCGCAAGAAAGAGAGATACATTGGTGAAAGATGTGGATTTGTTGGTAAACAAGAAAGAACAACTCTTTACGACTATAATTGCATCAGTAGACGAAAAGATACAGAAAAATAAGCAGGAAGAAATAGGAATAGAACAAGATATAGAAAAAGCTAAAGTGCGTATCTCAGAATTATTCAATATTTTGGATACGCTCCAAAAGGAGTTTGAGGATAAGTATTCTGACTTAAAGGATATTACAGAAGAAAACAAACGTATAAAGTTGGAACAAGCTAAAGCATCTAATTTGGAAACATTAGAAGCAACAAGAAAAGCGATCGACTCTATCAACAAGAAAATTTCTTCTTATGAAAAGCAAACAGCAGATGCAAATGAAAAGATAAACCTGTATTTGAGTGCCATTGCTAATGCCAAATCTGCAGACCTTTTTATTAAATATGTGGGATTGGCAGGCAAGAGCGATGTAACAACAGCAGATGTAGAAAGATGGCAGGAGCAAGGTCTAGAGAAATCAAATGCAATTTCTCAATATACTGTTTTCATTGATGCTTATAAAAATGAGTTGGCAGATTTGAAATCACGCAATGTTTCTTTGCAGAGTATTGATGTTCTGGGTTTGAAGCTAAAAGAATTGACAGACTCTATTTCTGCTCTTCAAAAATACAAAACTGATGTCTTCGATTATTTGGAACAAGAATGTCGTATTGAAAATTTGACGAGAGAAACTACAGAAAATGAAGTTATTGCTCTATTTGAAAGTAGCCTTTCAAATAGCAAGGCATTGCTGGAAAAGGAAGAGAAAAAGCTACAAGCCTTTGAAAATCTCATTAATACGATTCATGTTTTAAATAAATTTCATGCAAACAAGGCTTTGAAAGATGAAATTCAAGGCTTGCAAACCAAAATGGAAAAGGATGTATCTTTAAAAGATATGTGTAATGGTGAAATATCAAGTATACAAACCTATCTTGAGAACTTTGTGAATAACTATTTTGAGCTTGATCTTATCAATAGGCTCTATAACACGATAGATCCACATCCTGATTACAAAGAAATACGATTCGTTTGTGATTTCACTCTGAAAGCTCCTCGATTGAAAATATTGGTAAGCAATGTGGATGAAGGAAAAGAGAACATTGTGCCCAACCTGTATTTCAGTACGGCACAGATGAATATCCTCTCTTTCTGTATATTCCTTGCCAAGGCTTTGTTTGCCAAAGATGATCAAGGAAGAGATATGGACTGCATTTTTATTGATGATCCTATCCAAGCATTGGATGACATTAACATCCTATCAATTATCGATTTATTGAGAAATGTTGCATTCTCGATGAACAAGCAAATAGTGCTTACTACGCATGACCGTAACTTCTTTGAACTCTTGCAAAAGAAGGCACCTGACACTTTGTTTAATTCTAAATTTATCACCTTGCCAGAGCGAGGTAAATTTGCTTATGTATAAAGATAATAGTAATATGTATTCAACAGAAATTCGTGAGTCTCCAAGTGGCAAGTATCTTAAAGTTTTTATGCTTGATGATTCTGTTGCTGGAGAACTGCAATGTTTGCTTGGTGTTCTCAAAGAGGTAAAGAATATAAATATTACCAAATCTGAAAGTAAAGCTCATCCTGGAGATACTTTGACCATATATCCAAAACCTATGGTCAATATCAATGTATTGGAAAAAATAGTCAAACAAACTTTGGAAACTTATGACTCTGGTGTTATTGAAGTTAAAACAAAAACAAAATCAGAGGTAGAATTTAAAGATATTGAGCAAAAAATACTCAAAGCTTTGGATGAAGCACGTGCAACAATAGACGTTAGTGTAGCTTGGTTCACTAATACTACTTTACAGAAGAAGTTGCTGGAAAAACAAAAGAAAGGTTGCAAAGTACGTGTTATGACAGATGCCAATTATACGAATGAAAAGCATGGAGTTGATTTGTCATCATTTGAACATAAAGCTGTAAAGGCAGAACGTAAAGGCATCATGCATTATAAGTTTTGTGTTATTGACAATAATATTACTATTCATGGTTCTTATAATTGGATAACCAATGCCGAGACGAAGAACAATGAGGAAATATCTGTAAGTAAGAATGATGTGGATATGGCATCTCAATATACTAAAGAGTTTAATAGAATTTGGGACAAGAAATAGAAAAAATCATGTACTCAATCTTCAATACCCTTAAACGAATAGCGAAGAATACGCAGGAATTGTCAGACATATCATAAGAAAAGATAAACAAATAAACTTATGGCAGTAAAAGAATTAAGAGATATACGTAAGGAGATGTTTGCAGAAATGGAGCAACGTCTGAATGTGAATAGAAAGCCAGAAGACAGCTTCTTCTATTATCATTCCAATGAGGACAGAATAGTCCTCTCTCATGCTCTGTTTTGGGTAATGACTCAAAACATCAGGGGGCATATCGCCAAAGAGAAGTACTTCTTGCTTCTCCGCCAATACCAAGAGGAAATGCTAAGTGCCTATCTCACGGAATCCGATGAATTTCCAGAGTTGCTGCACTATTGCAATGTCATGTATGATACATTACCTATCATATTAAAAGGAGTATATGACCTCCGTATAGACAAAGATGCCCGTAGATTGGCAGCAATTGCAATCGTAGCAGGAGGATATGGAGGAGATATGCCAGAGGAACAATGCTACGACCTATTAGATGATATGGACTTCTATTATAATAAAGTGAAATGCAAGAAGATAGAACGTATGCTTCCAGAGTTGAGTAAAATGGTAATAGCAGAGTCGATTCATTTAAGTTAGTAAATACGTAAAAGTAAAAACTTATGAAAGATTTCAAAGATATTAAAATAGCTGTAGCCGGAACAGGCTACGTAGGTCTGAGTATAGCAACCCTGCTATCTCAGCATCATCATGTAAGTGCAGTGGATGTAATCCCAGAGAAAGTAGAGAAGCTGAATAACAAGATTTCTCCTATTCAGGACGAATACATCGAGAAATACTTGGCAGAGAAAGAACTCAACTTGACCGCTACCCTCGATGGCAAGTCTGCCTATGCAGATGCTGACTTCGTGATCATTGCAGCACCAACCAACTACGACCCAGTAAAGAACTACTTCGATACATCCCATGTAGAAGAAGTTATCGACCTGGTTCTGGAGGTAAACCCAGATGCAGTGATGGTCATTAAGAGTACCATCCCTGTAGGTTACACTCGCAGCCTCTATTTGAAGTATGCCAAGAAGGGCGTGAAGAAGTTCAACCTTCTCTTCTCTCCAGAGTTCCTTCGTGAGAGCAAGGCTCTCTATGATAACCTTTACCCAAGCCGCATCATCGTAGGCTATCCAAAGATTATCGAGCGCCCAGAGTTTGCAGAAGAGAACGAGGCAATCAAGTCTGTAACCGATGTCGAGATGTTGAAGGAAGCAGCCAAGACTTTCGCCGCTTTGCTTCAGGAAGGAGCCATCAAGGAGAATATCGATACCATTTTTATGGGTATGAAGGAAGCAGAGGCTGTCAAGCTCTTCGCCAATACCTATCTGGCACTCCGAGTAAGCTACTTCAATGAGTTGGATACATACGCAGAGGTAAAGGGACTCGATACCAAGGCAATCATCGATGGCGTAGGTCTCGATCCACGAATCGGTACTCATTACAACAACCCAAGCTTCGGTTATGGTGGTTATTGCTTACCAAAGGATACCAAGCAGCTTCTGGCAAACTATGCCGATGTTCCTGAGAACTTGATTGAGGCAATTGTAGAGAGCAATCGTACCCGTAAGGACTATATCGCAGATGCCGTACTCCAGAAAGCAGGCTATTACAGCTATGCCGATACCAACAGCTATGATGCAAGCAAGGAGCACAGTTGCGTGATAGGAGTCTATCGTTTGACCATGAAGTCAAACAGCGACAACTTCCGCCAAAGTGCCATCCAAGGCATCATGAAGCGTATCAAGGCAAAGGGAGCGGAGGTCATCATCTATGAGCCAACCCTAGAAGATGGTAGCACCTTCTTTGGCAGCAAGGTGGTCAATGATATGAATATATTCAAGGCACAGAGCCATGCGATTATTGCCAATCGCTATGACTCCTGCCTTGACGATGTAAAGGAAAAGGTCTATACACGCGACATTTTCCGTAGAGATTAAACCTCTATACCCTATATATGATAAGGTGAATATTACAAATTCTCAATCCATCCAAAGATAGCATGAGCATTCAAGCACGGACACTCCTTAGGCGAAGCACCAGGCAAATCACGATGCCCCACAATCTTCGCCTTTGGAAAAAGCTTATGGAGATTGAAAAGCAAATCAGTGATTCGCTCCTCCTGCTCCTTGGTGAGCGTATTGGCAGGCTTGCCATGCTCATCCAGTCCACCCTCATAGCAGATGCCAATGCTACATCTATTATAAGGAATGCAATGCGCCCCTACTTCCAGCAACATTCTGTGCTGCGTCTTCTTCCCATCCTTTCGGATATAGAAGTGATAGCCAATGCCATGGAAGCGGCGAGCCAAGTGGTCACGGAGCAGCATCTCCTCCGTATAGTCTCGGTCACATCTCGTAGCCGAGCAGTGAATAACGAGGAATTTCACCTCCTCTTCCGTCATCATTTGAAGTCTTCTCATGATAATTATACATTATAAATTAAACATTGCCCAAGGCAGAAGCGCACGAGCTTACACCCAGTGCCGTCAGGGCGGCGATGAGAGCTTGAATGACTGCATTCACGATTTGAATCCAAGAAATCTTCTTGGTTCCCGAATTTTGATTTTCATTGAAATTGATCATAATAGTAAATGGAATTAAAGATAAAACATCAGTTAGATAGCAAAGAAGTGACTGCACCCAGCCCTAAGCTGGGCACAGCCGATGGATGGATTCTACAATCCTACATTGTCGCCCTCGCTAGAGCCACCACCACTTGGGGTGCTGCCACCATCACCAGATGGCTTGTTGCCACCATCACCAGATGGCTTGTTGCCACCGTCACCCTCATCCTTAGGGAAATTGACTTTCTTCTTGGCCTCCGCCAAATCGACAGTGCCCTTGCCAGCCTTCTCTGCCTTAAGGGTAGCTGCTTGAGCAATACGACTAGCCACGAGCTTAAACTCCGCTTGGTTAATCAAGTTCTCAAAGTCCACGCCAGGATTGAAGTTGATGTTCACCGACTTGATGTTGTCCTCGGTAAACTTCTCTATCGACTCCGCTCCCTCGCAACTCAACGAGAGGCTGAAAACACCGAGCGAACCCAACTTAATCTTGTTGCCGTTGAGCAGTTGCTCTATCAGGCAGTCGCACATATCCGACAGGATGGCCTTCACCATACCACGGCTGTAGCCAGCATTGTGAGAAGCGATGTGCTTAGAGAACTTGTCAAGGTCCCAGATTTCACGAACTTGGTTCTTGGCATAAGCCTTAGCCCCGTCTTCAGGCTTGAGGTAGTTGGTCATCAAAAATACAGAATACTCAATCATAATGAATCCTTTCTTTTAAAATATTAATACTAAAGTTACCTATGTCTCACTCAAAACTCAGAATGTCGAATGCCCAGGGTAATGAATTCTTCACTCTTCACTCTTCGTTCTTAGTTTAACTGATGCAAAGGTATAAAAAATGAGAGGCGAAATCAACTTTATGGAATAGCGTTGAATAACCATTGAATATTCGTTGAACAACCATTAAATACCCCTACTAGAAATGGAAGAAAACAGCAAGTCTAACGTGACTTTCAACATATACGGAGGCAACAACCAAATCCTCCCCAATGCCACAGAAGCCGTACAAAACTTCTATGGCGACCAATTCGCAGACCAAAAGCTCCATTCAGAAGGCGAATCCACCGATGCACCTAATGAAGATGAGCAGCGTCTCGCTATATATATTAATAAGGTGGAATCTCTCCGATGTTACATCTCTCTCCTCACCGCTTGCAAGACAGCAAAGGAAGTGGGCGAGGTAGTAGCCACGATGTGCCAGAACGAGGAGGCGATAGATGCCGACCTAATCGCCAAGAAAGATTTCATCCATCTCCTCCTTCCATTCCTCACGAATGTGAAGACAGGCAAGGGAGTAGATAACCTCCGCCTCTACATCAACAATGCATGGGATGCAAGAAAAAAGGCACTTCGCCAACAAAATCGATGAAATAGCCCTCAAAAAGTATATTATATTACTTGCGCAAGTATATTATATTACTTTGCCAAGTATATTATATTACTTGGGCAAGTAACTTATATTCCCGAAAACATGAGAGAAATATATATTCATATGATACGTAAGGCACAAGAGTTCATGAATGAGAATCATTATGCAGACATCTCTCGTGTACATTGTTTGCTCCGAAAGATGATGTCTAAGGAATACCATGACCTGATAGACCAGATCAAGGAGTGTCAAGACCCGCACGTTATGTTCAATGTTAATGGTGGCAACAACGTGATAGCGCCAAATGCTAGTCAGGCGAAACAAAATATACATGATGATTCTTCTAGTAGTATAAAAGATAATTTTCAATCATAAAAGTTGAATTATGGATTTGCAATTAGAGCGATTTTCAGACATCAATCTCAAAGATTCATTCTTTGATTCTTTGAGGTCGAGTTATCCCGAGTTTGATGAGTGGTATCATAAAAAGGAAGCTGCAGGTGCAACAGCCTACACCTATTATATTAATAGAGAACTGAAAGACTTTCTTTATTTGAAGATAGAGGAAGAGGAACTATCAGATATGGTACCTGTGCAACCTGCAAGGAAACGCTTGAAGGTCGGCACATTCAAGGTGGACAATGACAATCGTCATACCACACGTGGCGAGCGTTTCATGAAGAAAATCATGGATTTGGCTATAGCCGAGGATGTGGAAGAAGTCTATGTCACCATGTTCCCTACAGATGAGTTACAAGGCTTGATTCGTATGTTTGAGAAGTTTGGATTCTTACATGAGGCGGACAAGCCTCATGAGGACGGTAATTCGGAATATGTATTGATAAAGAATATGAGAAACCATATAGGTGATTTAAAACTCGACTATCCTTTTGTTAGAAAAGCGGGTTCTAATAAGTATGTTCTTTCTATAGTTCCAGAATACCATACACAGCTTTTTCCGGATTCCATTTTGAAAAACGAACAGAAGTATGATCTTATACAGGATGTTTCTGAGACTAACAGCATCTATAAGATATACCTTTGCTGGATGAAAGGTACTAGATATTTGAAAACTGGTGATAAACTTGTTATTTATAGGACTAGTGATTTTCAAGGTCCAGCTAGGTATCGCAGTGTTTGTACATCTGTTTGTACTGTTAGTGAGGTTAAAACCTTCAAAGACTTTGAAAACGAAGATGCTTTTGTGAATTATACCAATCGTTATTCGGTATTTAAGGAATATGAATTGCGAAGATGGTATAAAACGAGAAATTGTTTCATCGTTATCAAAATGTTGTATAATATAGCCTTCACCAAGAAGGTAATCAATAAAGTGATGAAAGAGCAGGTTGGCTTGAACCCTGAGTATTGGGGATTCTTCCAGTTGACCGATGCTCAATTTGATAAACTATTGGAATTAGGAGAAATAGATGAACGTTATATTATCGATTAAGCCAGAGTTTGTAGAGAAAATCTTTTCTGGGGAAAAGCAATATGAGTACCGCAAGGTTCTCTTCAAGCAAAAGGTTGATACCGTGTATATCTACGCCAGCCGTCCCATCAGCAAGATAGTTGGTGAGTTCAAGATAGCAGAGATTATCTGTGATACCCCTGCGAATATTTGGAATCAAACGAAAGAATACTCTGGAGTAACCGAGTCTTTCTTTCAAAAATATTATGAAGAAAAAGATAAAGGCGTAGCCCTAAAGATACAGGAATGCAAGAAGTACAAGAAGGCAGTTGAACCAACAACAATCGTTCCGAACTTTAAAGTTCCTCAGTCGTTCTTTTATACAAGTATGGATTTAGAAAATAAAAATTATGATGTTTAAGAAATTTTGGAGAAAACCATTTGATCAACTTCATTCACATATGTACCAAATGGTATTTGCGCAGAAGAAAATCCTGTTGGATAATAACTTACTTTTTGTGAAAGAACAAGGAGTCTCTAAAGAAAAGTATTGTGACCACGATATAATCGTATCTTTAACCACCTATGGAAGAAGAATACATAGTGTGTATCTTACGATTGAGTCGATTATGGAACAAACCATAAAGCCAAATAGAATCATTTTATGGCTTGATGATTCTTTTAAAGACAAAATCCTTCCAAATTCCTTGAATTTGTTGTGCAAGCGTGGATTGGAAATCGCTTTTTGTAAGGACGTACGTTCTTACACAAAACTGTTACCAGCTTTGTGTAAGTTCCCAGATGATGCTATCATTACAGTGGATGACGATGTGTTGTACGATGTTAACATGATAGAAAACTTAATTACACCTTATTTGTCAGATTCAAATCAGATCTATTGTAATCGTGCACACCGAATGATAAAGAGTAATGATGGGAAACTCATACCTTATAATCAATGGCAGAATTCAATAGAGGAGACAGGAACGAATGTGCTGAATTTTGCCACGGGCGTAGGAGGTGTCTTATATCCACCACATTCATTGGATAACGAAGTATTCAATGAGGATGTATACCTTGATATTTGTAAATATGCAGATGATGTCTGGTTTAAGGCGATGGCTTTGAAGAAAGGTACACCTGTATGCCGTGTAGAAACTTATCATATTAATGGTGCTGATTATTTGTTGGATGAAGATGTTCAAGATATGGCTTTGATGAACCGCAATGTATTTGGTGAGTCTTTGAACGATAAGCAGATAGAAGCAGTATTTACTAAATATAATCTATATAATCTCTTATAGTATGTCGATTAAGCAAGAAATGGTGAATGGAGTCTTTTGGACAGCAGTTCAAAAGTACTCTGGATTTTTTGTTCAATTGCTTGTGTCTGCTATCTTGGCACGCTTGCTGTCTCCTGAAGATTTTGGAGTAATAGCCGTGTCAACTGTCATCATAGCTTTCTTTGCTTTGTTTACTGACATGGGAATAGGTCCGGCAATTATTCAAAAAAGAAATTTGACAGAACAAGATCTGAGTTCTATTTTAAGCTTTACTATCTATGTGGGCTTGTTTTTAGCTTTGGCTTTCTTCTTATGTGCTCCAATTATAGCTAGCTTTTACCAGAATCAGCTACTAGTACCTATTTGTCGCTTGTTGTCTTTAAATCTACTTTTTGCATCTTGGAATATTGTTCCGAATGCGTTATTGATGAAGGCAAAGCGCTTCAAGTTTATAGCAGGGCGCACTTTATTCTTGCAGGTAATAGGAGGTGGAATATCGGTATTTGCCGCATTAAGGGGGGCAGGAGTCTATTCTTTGATAATTGCTCCATTGCTATCTTCGGTTTTGATATTTGTTATTAACTGGAAGCAATATCCTGTAAAGCCAGTTTTGAAAGTAGCCAAGACTTCCTTGGAAAAGATATTTTCATTTTCGATATATCAGTTCTTGTTTTCTTTTATCAATTATTTCTCTAGAAATATAGACAAGTTGATAGTGGGAAGGTTTTATAGTATGCACGAACTAGGCTATTATGAAAAGTCTTATCGTTTGATGTTGATGCCATTGGATTATGTGAATGGAGTAATTACTCCGGTCATGCATCCTATATTGACATCTCTCCAAGATAATTATCAGGATTTAGCGAATAAGTATAATAAGATAATCAAGTTTATATTGAGCATTAGTTTTCCGCTAGGAGTCTTTTTGTATTTTGCGGCAGAAGATTTAATTTTGTTGGTCTTTGGTAATCAATGGGGAGCAGCAGTTCCTGTATTTCAAGTGTTTGCTCTTTCATTGCCATTGCAGATGATTTTGTCCACAACTGGATCTATATATCAAGCAGCAGGCAAGACGAATTGGCTTTTTTATGGCGGTCTAAGTAATACATTTTGTACAGTAAGTGGTTATCTGATAGCCACATTCTGTTTCCGAACAATTTGGTCTATGGCCTGGGCATGGGATATTTCATTGCTGATAAACTCTATTGTTACTTTCTTTATTTTATATAAAGTTGTATTGAAGAGTTCTTTATTCATGCTTCTCAATCAATTCTTACTTCCTTTGCTTTCTGCCTGTTTGTTATTTGTTGTTTTGGTTATGTTTGGGGACATAATTCCACATATGGGACATCTTGTAAGTTTGGCTATTTACACAGGTATAAGTTTTGTTTTTTCTATGGCATTTCTGCAATGTTCAGGACAAGTTAAGATTAAGAAAGTGGTGAATTGGTTGTTAAACAAAAAATAGAACGTACATATGAACGAATTAGTTAGCGTAATAATTCCAACATTTCGAAGAGCTGATTATTTATGTAGAGCTATTGATAGTGTGCTTAGTCAGACATATAAAAATGTTGAGATAATAGTTGTAGATGATAATGGACGAGATTCCGAGTTCCAACTCAGAACAGAGGCTTCTCTTCAAAAATATATATCAACTGGAAAAATACAATACGTAGTGCATGAAGTGAATAAAAATGGGTCTGCGGCTAGAAATACAGGCTTTCGTTTTTCCAAGGGAACTTTTATTAATTTTATGGATGACGATGATTATTTTAAACCGAATTTTTTAGAGTTGAGTTTGAAAGGACTATTAGGTTGTACTAAAGATTGGGGAGCTTCATTCTCTACAGTAATATATACCTATAAGGATAAAAGAGGAGATGTAAAGACTTTTCCCACTTCATATTCTAAAGATTGTTTCACTGCGGAACCTTTTATTATTGGCAAGGTACACTTTAATACAACTGGTATTTTGTTTAGGCGTGAAGCAATAGAACAACTTAGAGGCTTTGATGAAAGTTTTAGAAGACATCAGGATTTTGAACTGATGATTCGATTCTTTGAGTATTATAAGTTGAAGTATATATCTGATACTCCACTTTACTGCATGGATTCATGTAGCGATGGTAGTCATGGAAGTGATATAAAGAATAGGTTAAAGTTTGAAACGGATTTCTTGCTTCGCTTTGAAAAAGAATTAGTGCATCAGAACTGTTTATCTAGTGTAAGTCATTTCTTGTATTTTCAATGTGCTTCGGATTACCAAAACAAACGCATAGACAAATATTTTTTTAAGAGTTTAAATGCCTCGTTAAGAAATGGCATGTTATCTTTGCCAGAGATTAAAGTGTTATTTAAGGTTTTAGTAAAGCAAGTATTGTTATGATGCTTACACAATACGATATAGAATATCTCATAATTTTTGCCATCTTAGCAGTGATATTCTTCATTGGATTAAAACCAACTGTGGGGGGGGCACTTTCAACCCTTTATGATAGACAAAAAAATGTCACAGGCACTCAAGGGTATATCATGTGTGTTTATCTTGATGGGACATTGGGGACAGAGAAAATTCGATATAGATATGCCTTGGGGAATATCTAAGGTCGTTTGGCAGACAACAGCTACAACAGCATTGGTCTGGTTTATGTTCTTTTCTGGCTATGGAATGTCCTTGAAGAAGATTAGCCAAGGTGAATATATGAGTAAATGGTGGGGAAGTGTGAAAAAAATATTTATTCCTTGCTTGTTGACTTGCTTCGTCATGTTGATGGTTTGTGCTTTATTACCAGACAAATATACTCCTGAAGAAGTAAGGCAGCTATGGCTCCCAAATGAAATCCATCAATTACATCATCTTGATAGTAGCTATCTATTACCATTGTTCACCTCTTTGTTAGGTGGAGGCGATTGGTATGTTTGTTGTATATTGATGTTTTATACGATTTATTATGTTGTTGGTTTTATTTCGGATAAATACCATAAGAATCTGACAATATTATTAGGCATAGCTTTTGTATTGTATTGGTTCTGGGCTCATTGGTATTTTGGACCAGAAAAAGGACATTATTATCGCTTTGTATGGACATTTATGTTTGGCCATGCCGTGGCGAAGCGTACCAAATTAAGTTGGGCAGTTGCGGCTGTATTGATGATTCCTGCATTGAAAGAAGGAATGTTTATTGTTTTTGATTTTCTGATTGCAGTTCTAGTTTTATGGTTGCTTTCTTTTATTAATTCCAAATATGAGATGAGAGGTAAAATAATATTGTTGCTAGGGACGATTTCATATATCTTCTATCTCTCTCATCTTCGCATCGGATATACTTTGTTGACATATATGAATTTAGATAGTATATTGTGGTGGCTATTATTGACAATTGTGATTTCTTTGATTTTGTATGAATTTGATTTGCGATTTCGAAGATAATATTTTAAATGGAAGTTCTTGATGTTAGATTTTTGATTTTAAAGATGATTAAAAATAGTAGAAAATGAGAATATTATGGTATACAAATACACCTTGTTTATATAAGCAAAAAAATGCTTATAATGGCGGGGGGTGGTTAACTTCTTTGCAAACATTGTTAATGAAGAGGACAGAGGTTGAACTTGGAATAGTTTTTGAACTGAAGGGAGAAGATCAGAAAGTGGTCCAAGATGGTGTTACTTATTATCCGCTTTCATTGCCAGGAAGTTCATTAATGGATAAAATTAAAGGTGTTATTTTTTCGGAGCAAGCTTATGTTGCTATGGAAAGAAGGCGTTATCCAAAGTATGAGGATATACTTCGCAAGCCTTTGGAAGATTTTAAACCTGACGTTGTAATGATATTTGGCTCGGAAAAGCCTTTTGGACTTGTAGCTTCACTTACGGATATACCTGTTGTTCTGCATGTTCAGGGAGTTCTAAATCCTTGTCTTAATGCTTTCTTGCCTCCATTTGTTTCTTGGGCAAGTCTTTTGAAAGGTGCAAAGGGGATAAAGGGTAAGATGAGTGTTGGTAGAATGAAAAAACTATGGTTAGCTTCGAGTAATCGAGAAAAAGAAATATTTAAGCGAGTAAAAAACTATTTCGGCAGAACTGATTGGGATTTTCGTGTATGCCAGATGTTGCATCCACATGCTAATTATTTGTATTCTAGTGAAGCTTTGCGTCCAGTGTTTTACCAAAACGTAGAACGTGTTCTTCCCAAGAGAATGGTTTTAGCTACAACGATTTCTAGCCCCCTTTATAAAGGCTTTGATTTAGTTTTGAAAACTGCACATTTATTAAAAGAACGTGGATGGGACTTTACTTGGAATTGTTATGGTAATATAGATCCATCTATTGTAGAACAGCAGTTCGGTATCAAACATGACGATGTAAATGTGCAGCTTTGTGGTGTTGCTTCTTCTGAAGAATTGCGTGATGCATTATGTCATGCTACGGCATACGTTCATACTTCTTATATTGATAATAGCCCAAACAGCCTTTGTGAAGCCCAAATTTTGGGCTGTACGCCTGTATCAACAATTGTAGGTGGCATTCCTTCGCTGATTCAGAATGGTGAAACAGGATATTTGGTACCTGCTAATGATCCTTATCAATTGGCTTTTTTGTTGGAAGACCTTTTCCTACATCCAGAACAAAACTTAGAAATGGGAAAAGCTGCCAAAGAGGTGGCATTGGAAAGACACGATTCGGATAAGATAGTGAATAAGCTATTGAACGATTTAAATTCTTTAGTATGTCAACATCAGAAATAATACGTTCTCTCACTCATAAGTTTCTCAGATTTCCACGCTTCCTTCGAAAGCTATTTTATATACGATGGAATCGATTGGTGCTAAGACTAGCTATTGGTAAGAAGAATTTAGGGAAGCGGGCTGATATTCATGGGTATATCTATCTCGATATACATCCAAAGTCGAGCGTGTGGATAGGGGATGACTTTATCTTCACTTCGGGCGAATGCATAAATCCTTTGTGCAGGAATCAGCGTGGGTGCATCGTGACGGAAAGAGCTGAAAGTGTGATTGAAATAGGGCACCATGTAGGGATGTCTTCTCCTTGCCTTTGGGCAAAGGAGCGAATTACTATTGGTAACTTTGTAAATATAGGTGGTAACTGTATCATCATGGATTCGGATGCGCACAATCTGGATTGGCGTATTCGTGATTCACAAGAAATGATTGCGCCAAAGGTGAGCTTAGATAGCCATACTGCCAAATGTGCACCCATAGTTATAGGGGATCATGTGCTCATTGGGGCTCATTCCATAATTCTTAAGGGAGTAACTATTGGTCAAGGGACTGTAATTGGAGCAGGATCAGTTGTAGTAAAGGATATTCCTGCTAATTGTATTGCTGCAGGAAACCCTTGTAAGGTAATTACAATGTTGGATTCCTAAAAGCTTCAAACAAAGTATAACTTTTTATTAATCTTAATGAAGATTTAGTGACTAAGAAGAATCTGGATGATTTGAAAGGTGTTTTAAAAGAGATTAATGAATATTTTGTGTTTCAAAAAGAAAATGTCGTAGAATGATACATATGAATAGTGAACAACAGGTTGTACCGCATCGAGCTAAGGCTTTTTTTATGTTTATGATGTTCATGTGGGTAGCTAGTGTTTCGGATTTTACAAGTTTTAATATAGGTAAGAATCCTGTATTGATGCCAATTTTTTTATTGATATTGGCTTATTATTATATTAGGTTTTGCAATAAGTCTTATAAACCTTTATTTGTAATCTTAGGGTTGCATTTGGTTTGGAATATATTGAGCTACTTAAAATATGGTGCTTTTGTTGGATTTAATTTTCCACCACTATATAGTATAGTAGTAGCTCATATTGCATTGAATATTTTCAATAAGGAAGAATTCTTGTATTTATTTAATAGAATCTTGGTCCGATTATGTGCTTTATCTTTGATTGTTTGGTTTTGTGCAAATATGATTGGAGGGGCCTTTGTCGATTTTATGAGAAGTATTTCTGTTATACCTCCTTCGCCTCCAACTGAGGCATATAGTTTTATTGTAGGTTTAGGATCTCAGATTGAATTGGGAATCAGACGTAATATTGGCTTTACTTGGGAGCCTGGAAGATTTGCTTGTTGGTGTTTGATAGGTTTATATGTCCAACTGATAATAAATAAATTTCAATATCAAAAAATTAAGACAAACAGAGGATTCTTTATCTTGTTACTCTCTTTATTGTCAACCTTGTCGACTACGGGATATTCAATACTTGCGATTTTAGTCTTGTTTTATATGCTTAATTTAAAATCTAACTTTTCAAGATTTTTTATTGTAATCGTTGGAATTTTAATTATGCCAACGATTTTGGGATTATCCTTTATGTCTGACAAAATCAGTTCATTAATGGACATTAATTCTGGCTTTAATGAAGTAAGCTATTTTGGTTTGCAAAAGGGAAATACTGTTGTGTGCCCACAGCGTTTTTCTGGTTTTTATTTTAGTTTCTTAAATTTTATACATGATTTCTGGCTAGGTTTTAATCAATTAGAAAAATCATATGTTACAGAAGTGTTATTTAGAGGTTCTGTAATTGTTGCACCATCAGAAGGTATAGTTGGTATTTTGGCGAGATATGGAATTTTTGTAGGGTGTTTTTTTTATTATTGGCTCATCAAGTCTTCGTCTTATCTCTCTAAGTCCTTAGGCTATAAAGGTAAATGGATGTTCTTCTTGTTCTTTATGGGAATAAGCTTTAGCTATGAATTCTGGGAGAATTGTATCTTTATGTACTTCTACTTATGTGCATTCTATCGAAAATGTGACTCTAGATATTTTGAAGTTGAACAAGCAAAAGCAAGATAATGAAAATAAGTGTAATAACCATCTCCTATAATGTGGAGAAAGAGATAGAAAGAACTATGCGTTCAGTTCTGAATCAAACATTTCAAGACTTGGAATACATCATTGTGGATGGTAAGTCTAGTGATAGAACCATTGAAATAGCAAGAAATATTGCCAATGATTATCCTAACAGATGCGTTCATATCATAAGCGAACCTGATAAAGGAATATATGATGCTATGAATAAAGGCATAAAAAATGCATCAGGTGAATGGGTGAATATGATGAATGCTGGTGATGTCTTTGCCGATGATAACGTATTAGAAAATATTTTCAATGAGAATATTTCTGATAATATAGCTTTCTTGTATTCTGATTTGTATAAGAAAACAAGTTTTGGAAGATGTTTTAAGGTTAATATGTACTGTGCTGAAAATGAAAGACATCTTGTACATCAAAGCTGTATTTATAGACGTAATCTACATCAAGAGTATGGTTATTATGTGGTTACCCCAAAGATTATAATATCCGATTATTTGTTCTTCCTTCAGGTGCCTTTGGAGATTATGAAAAAAATGAATACTGTGATTGCCATATATGAGGGTAATGGAGTGTCTGAACAGGGAAATTGGTGTGAGCAGCAGATATTGTGTGCAGATGTTGTATTCCGTCATGGTACTTTCGGAGGTTTGTACTTTAACTTTGTTAAGTGGAAACTTAAGCATCTGATTCCTCGAAGAATACGTGAATATTTAAGATTGAGACAATATGAGAATAAAAAATAGTTTATTACGATTGTTGAAATCAATTCTTGTTGATAAGCATTCTTTAGGGGATGTCTGTGAAAAGTATCCTTATCTGTCGTTTGATATATTTGATACTTTGATTACTCGCAAATGTGGTTCTCCAGAAAAAATATATTCTTTAGTTGAGCAAAATTTTAATGATAGCCAGAATTCAACCATTAAAGGTTTTGCTAAGGCGAGAATGAATGCAGAAAACATCGTGCGCCATAGTACGGATAAAGAAGAAGTTACTTTGGATGAAATATATGAAGTAATAGAATCTATTTATGGTAAGGAACGTGCTTCTTTTTTTAAAGAGATAGAAATTTCTATAGAAATTGAGCAATGTATAGGAATCGAACAGAATGTTTTGGTATATAATAATTTAGCCAAAAATCCTGCAAAGAAAGTTTTTATCACATCTGATATGTACTTGCCGAAATATGTGATAGAAAAAATTTTGGAAAAGAATGGAGTCATATTCCCTGAAAAGCTGTATGTATCTTGTGAAGAGCAACGGACAAAGCGTAAAGGTACTTTGTTTAAGAGATTGTTACAAGAAAATCATATAGATAAGAGTAATTTGCTGCATGTTGGAGATAATGTAAAGAGTGATTTCTTGCGAGCAAGGTTAAATGGAATACATGCATTTTTAATAGTACAATAACATGGATAAATATTATCAATTTGGAGAGAAATGTTTAGGCCCTCTTTTGTTGGGATATTCAAAATGGTTACTGGATAATTTTAGAAAAGAGGATATCCATAAGGTTTATTTTTTCTCTCGTGATGGCTATTTGATGAAACAAGCTTTCGATATGCTTCCTAATAGTAATGTCAATATAAAGACCTTCTATTTGGAAGTTTCTCGAAGGAGTTTACGTGTCCCAATTCTGTGGAAAAATTATAGTCTAAAGAATTTATTGACTATGTTAACTCCATCTATGTTGATACCTTTAGCTTCTGTTTTCGATGCTGTAGGATTGGATGTATCTAATTATTTGCCACTATTGAATAAATATGGTTTTAACAGAAACTCCGTAATTTATCGTAAAGATTTCTTAGATAATGAGCAACTTAAAGGTATGTATTCTGAATTAAGTAAAGATATAAAGGAGGTTTCACTTGCAGAGTACGAAAATCTTAAGGAGTATTTAAAGGAACAAGAGATTGCTGGTAAATTTGCTATCGTTGACATAGGATGGTCTGGAGGTATGCAGAGATTTTTACAGACTACATTAAAAGAGATGGAAATCAATGCTGAGATTTATGGATATTATACCGGTATTGCTAAATATTATAAAAGAAATGTTTCTGATGGCTTTGCTTTGAATATGCATGGTTATCTTTTTGACTTTATGCATAATCCTTCTGATAAGGATTGTCGAAACTGTTTTGTTGGTTTATATGAAATGCTTTTCTTGGAAAACAAAGGCTCAGTTGAGAAATATGTTAGAAATGATAATGACCAAATAGAGGCAGTTCGCTATCCTTATGAGTACTTGGTTAATGGTGAGATGTTATCGGAAGTGGAATCTATAAAATCAACTCAGAAAGGTGCTTTGGATTATGTTAAAAGACACAAGTGCGATTCTGTTGAGAATCTAGATAAGTTGTCCTTATGTAGAACATTATTAAGAGAAGGACAGTACCCTAGTGATGAAGGCATACGGCTGTTTGCTGATTTTAGATTTTTTGATGAAGGAGAGTATTACAAGTTGGCATGTCCCCGTTCTTTATGGTTCTATCTGTTGCATCCGTCTGATTTCAAAATTGACTTTCTAAAAAGTAGATGGAAAACTGCTTTCTTAAAAAGATTATTTATAATCCCATTGCCTTATTATAATATATATAAACTATTGAAGAGTATTAGCTGATATGGAAATTAAAAAGTTACATTATCTAGGAAGATTACCATTCTTCATATTGGTGCGATTGTCAATGAGTCGCTGGCTATCATCTAAATTGATGCGCCCAAAACTGTTGAGATTGGCTGGGATAAAAATGGGGGAAGATATTCATGTTGGGGCAAATGTTACCTTTGATACCTTCAATAATAAGTTGTTTGAGATTGGTAGTCATGTTACAATAACCATGAATACAGTACTTCTTACTCACTATTTGAAACCTCATGAAGACGGTAGTCTGTCGTGGTATACGGGAAAGTTGAAGATAGGAAATCGTGTTTTCATAGGTGCCAATACCGTGATAGCAAGACCTGTAACTATCGGTAATAATGTAGTGATAGCAGCAGGTAGTGTCGTAACTCATGATATACCAGATAATTGTCTTGTGGGGGGGTACCTGCAAAGGTAATAAAATACTTTGAGGTTGAAGCTTGATTGCTAGAATTATGGGTGGAATGATTGGGACCATTTGGGCTTTAGTCGGTGTGTTCCAATACTTCTCTGCAATCAAAATGCAGAATTGATATTTGTGGAATATCAAGCTATCTGCTTGACTAAAGTAGAACACTAGGATTTGATTAGAGAATTTGTTTGTAAAACTTCAGATAAATAGAGTGGTGTTTGCCAATGAAATAAAATAGAATAAAATTATGGAAAAAGTTTTATTGTTTGGTAATGGCTTAAATTTGTTAAACCAAAATTTGTCTTGGAAGACTTTGTTGTCTAATGTTCAGGTTAAAGATGAAGCTGGTTTAGCTGTGCACGATAGCTTGGACTTAGTAGATGTGCCATATCCTTTACAGTATGATTATCTTTTACTATCTTCTGATTTTCGTAAAAGAGTGCATGAAGTAAAAGATAGTACAGGATGGAAGAAGGTTATTGAGGATAGACAATTCGCATTGAAGAAGGCGATATGTGATGAATTGAAAGCCTTTTCGCCAAATGCTATCTACAGGCAGTTGGCTTCTCTTTCTTTTGACGCTTATCTTACCACAAATTATGACCATGTTTTGGATGAGACTTTGAATTCAATGAGTTTTCTGTCGGTAGTGGGAGATAAATCAGAGATGAATTATAACATCAGAAGAAAGAGATGTTTGTTAAAGGGCAGTGATAAGAAAACTATCTATCCTATCCATGGAGATATGGATAATCCAAGAAGTATTGTTATTGGTTATAACCATTATTGTGGAACGGTTGCAAAGATTAGTGACTATCTTAAGGGAAATTATAAATGGAAAATAGGAAAGGGTACTGAACTTAAAATACCAAGAATGTTAGACCGTTTACAGAATGGTGATGACCAATTTTATTCTTGGATAGACTATATTTTCATGTCGGATGTCTATATTGTAGGTCTTGGTTTGGATTATTCTGAGATTGACTTATGGTGGCTTCTTGATAGAAGACAAAGAATGGTGAGAGGCGATGGAGTGATGAAGCAAAACAAAATCGTATATTTCGTCACTAAAGATCCTAAGGATTTGTCACCGCAAGAAAAGACCAAAGTTGCTCTACTAGATCGTTTGGGTGTACAATGTCGTTTTACAAGTATCACTCCTGCAAAGCCTAAAGGATATATGCTGGCATATCAAGAAATTGTGGATATGATAACTAAAGAAATCATAATATAGGTTAGTTATGTCAATATTAGTTTCTAAGATTTTATCTACGGAATCATCTTCCGTTAACCAGATATTTGAGAATAAAAGGAAGGTTTACACCTATCTTAATCCTGTATCTTATTTGACAGCCATCGACAGCAAGGAGCTGTTCTCGCAGATGGATGGTATCTTTGCAGATGGTGGGTTGTTGGTGAAAGCTATTAAGTTGATGTATGGCAAGCAAGTGACTCGCCGAAGCTTCGATATGACTTCTATGGCTCCAGAGTTGTTTACATACGCTGCTGAGCATGGGAAGAGTGTCTATATCGTGGCTTCGAAGCAGGAGCAAGTGGAGAAGGCTGTAGAAATATTCCGTGAGCGGTATCCTAAGGTGAGGTTCGCTGGGTATCGGAATGGGTACTTTGCTTCTGAGGAGGAGATGAATCAAGAGGCAAAGCATATTGCGGAGTTGAATCCAGACTTCTTGATTGTTGGTATGGGAGTCTTGATGCAGGAGAAGTTCTTGCTGAAAGTGAAACATGCAGGCTATCAAGGTATCGGATTTACCTGTGGTGGCTTCATACATCAGACTTCCAAGAATGAGATTGATTACTATCCTGCTTGGGTGGATAAAACAAATCTCCGCTTTGTGTATCGCATGTGGAAAGAGCCGCATACCCGCAAGCGTTATCTCATGGCTGGCTTGCTCTTCCCTGCCAAGTTTATCGCAGAAAGAATCTTCGGATAGTCTTGTATAGCCAATGAATGGGAGTGAAGACTACCGATATGGGAGTGAGTAATATGAGTATGAGCGTGGGGACTATCTTCCCAATAGCTCGCATGATTCTTTCTTTCATGTTTGCAAAAGTATAACAATGAAAGCACAACAAAGAATATTTTTTGATTTTTTACGATTCTGCATAGGAACGACATCGGAAATTCCTACGTCAATGAAGGATGCGGACTGGAAAGTGATGTATGGTATTGCCAAGAAACAGGCATTGATTGGAGTGTTGTTTCATGGAATCCAACAGTTACCAAAGGAATTGGCTCCTGATGTAGACTTGCTGATGACGTGGATGGGAATGGCGCAGAGGATTAAGCAGCTGAATATTCGCTTGTATATGGATTCGGCAAAGGTTTGCAAGAACTTCAAGGATGCAGGATTTCGCAACTGTATCCTGAAAGGGCAAGGTAACGCACTGCTCTATCCCAATCCTTATATGCGCACACCAGGAGATATAGACATCTATCTCCATGGAGGCAGGAAGCGGATTATGGAGTATGTTGATAAGGTTTGTCCTAATCAAGTGATGCGCTATCATCACGTGGATTTTCCTATGATGAAAACGTCAATAGAGGTGCATTTTACTCCTTCGTATATGTTCTGTCCTTGGCATAACCGCAGGATGCAAAAATGGTTTGGCAAGGTGATGGACTTGCAGTGCTCGAATGTAGTAACGTTGCCTGATGGATATGGGGAAATTACTGTACCTACTCTTTCATTCAATGTCGTTTATATTCTTTCGCATCTGTATAGGCATGTGTTTACGGAGGGGATTGGACTGAGGCAACTTCTCGATTACTACTTTGTGATTGTGACGTGGCATACGAATCTCACTCTCACGGATTTAAAATCTACGGATTTGGCTATGTTGCAGCGAGATTTGAAATGGTTGGGATTGTGGAAGTTTGCTGGTGCAGTGATGTATGTACTACATGAGGTGTTTGGATTGGAAGAGGAGAAAATGATTGCTCCGATTAATGAGAAGGAAGGTGCATTCCTTCTTGATGAGATTGTGCGAGGTGGTAACTTCGGACAGTATGATGACAGGCTTGGGGACAAGACAGGCGAAGGGAAAGTACATCGGTATTTCCGAATGACGCTAAGGAATATGAGATTCGTGAAGCATTACCCCATTGAGGCAATTTGTGAGCCACTGTTTAGAACATGGTTTTTCTTTTGGAAGATGTGGAATGTATGTTAGTAAAGACGATATTGTTTTTTGTAGCAAACGCTTTTTTGTATGGAACTTATTGTTCGTTTTTAATATATCAAGAATATGAAATTAAATATATTTTTCTCTTGGCAGACACAAACGAATGACCAAGGATTCAACAATAAAAAATTTCTCATAGAATGTATCAATACCGCTTGTAAAGAGATACAAAATAAAGGAGAGTTGAAGAATGTGTTCTTTGAGTTACATGAAGGATTAACAGGAGAATCTGGTACGCCATCTGTTTCTGATAAAATGATGGAACAGATTGATAATTGTGATATTTTTATTGGGGATATGACAATTACCCAGCCTAACAATTTGTTCTTGAAGTTTGGCAAAATACTTCATGTCTTAAAAGGTTTACGAAGAGAACCAAACTCAAATGTTTATGGTGAGTTTCATCGGGCTTTGGGTAAGTCTGCAGAATTTGAAAAACAGATAATTCTTGTAATGAATGACGTGAATGGAAAACCTACAGTAGACGCAAACTTGATTCCTTTTGATTCAAGAGAACGCCGTTTCCCTATAGTTTTTCATCTAAAACATGATAAAGACAAGGAAAAGGCTAAGAAGAAATTTGTATCAATCTTAAAAGACGCTCTGCAAAAATCGGCTTTAGCAGCCTTGAAGAATATTAGACAGAAATTTAGTCCTTTTATTGGCTGGCAGGAGCAATGCAAGAATCCTAAACTATCTGGCAATTTTATTTGGACAGACAAACTTGGCAATTATAAAAGTCAAATAATGTATACAAAAGGAGTTGTACGCTTATTAGGATTGTCAGGCTTGGGTAAGACTAAGTTTATTTTTGAATGTTTCAGAGATTCAGAATCAAAATCTCAATACTTGTATTGTGACTGTCAAAAAGCTGAATCAACCAAGATAAAAGAGAAGTTATCTTACTTTTTTAAAGATTGTAAAGAGGCTATTTTGATATTAGATAATTGCAATAAAACCTTGCTATCTGAAACTATTGATTTAAAGTCTGAAATTCAAAATGCGACAAATACTATCATTGCAATCTACAATGAACCAGAAGAAAGACAAATGCAAGATATAAAGTATGTCATACTTGACCACCATGAGGAAGAAATCGTAGAGCAATTAGTTGCCCAACGCATAGGAACGTTTGGTGAGCCTATAAAAAAGAGAATAGAGGAATTTGCATCAGGAATACCGATGATGGCAATATTGCTTATAAATTCTTTGAAAAATGGGCATGACTTAGGTGATTTGGGTGACCAAGCTTTGATGACAAAATTGTTGGGGATGGATGAAAATGACAATCAAAGAGTCATGATGCAAACATTGGCTTTATTTAAGTTTGTTGGATGGAGAGCAGAAAGAAGGTCAGAATTGGAATGCGTTGCAAAAAGTAAAAGCATCACTTCTATCAATGTAAATGAGGAAGAAGTACTTATGAATGCTTTTGATGGACTTATTCAGAAATGTTTGAATCGGGGAATAATGGAAGAATGTGGAAGAACCGTGGGGATAAGACCTACCCCATTGGCATTATATCTCATTACAGAATGGATAGAAAAGTGTTCGCCAGAACGATTGGTAAAGGTTATAGATGTCATCCAAAAGTCAAAAGATGCAGAAGAGTTATCACATGCTTTTCATCAACAGTTCAAGTACATGGGATTTTGTGATAAGGCTTGTGAGATGCTCAATCAATTGCTTGGAGAGAATAGCCCTTTTGGAAACGTGGAAGTGCTTAACACAGAATTGGGTTCACGGCTCTTCCGAACGTTTGTAGAAGTGAACCCTATTGTGGTTGCGGAATTCTTGTGTAGAGTTCTCTCACCTTTATCTATAGATAGTCTCAAAGGTATTGATGCTGGACGTAGGAATTTGGTTTGGGCAGTAGAAAAGTTATGCTTTGACCCACGTACTTTTAACAAAGGTGCTTTCTTGATGATGAGATTAGGAATAGCTGAAAATGAAGAATGGTCAAACAATGCAACTTCCGAGTTTTGTTCTTTGTTTCCAGTCTATTTACCAGAAACAAGTGCAAATCTTGATTTAAGGTTGGATTTTTTGAAAACGCACATTCTGCAAGAATCAAACAAAGACATTGTACTGTCTGCTATAGAACGAGCATTGTCAACCAGAAATTTCTTCCGTTTTTCTGGCGCGGAAAAACAAGGAGCAAAAGAATTGCAGTGTTATCAGCCAACAAATATTGATGAAATAAAAACATATTTGAAGGGATGTTCTGATTTGGTCTATCAGGAAATTAAGACAGATTCATCTTGGAGAAGAGAGGCTATTAAGATTTTTGAACATACAGTTGGTGTGTTGTGTGATTTTGGTATGGCATCATTGATATTACCTTATATTCTGAAAACTGCGGAACTTCTTGGTTATGACTGGGACGAAATGCAGAGAATATTGTCTTTGTTTAAAGGTCGGTTATTTCCAAGATTGAATGAGACATGCCAATCTATGTATGAAGATATAATCGGGAAATTAACGAAATCAGATGTAGTCTCACGTTTTGCAAGAATAGAACAAGAGAGCTTTAATGCACCATTAAACGTTCCGTTCGAAGATAAATTGAAGAAACAAGAAGCCGAGTTCAAGAAAATAGCGGAAGAAATTGTTCGTGACCATTTATATTCTCCAAATTTGTTGAAGCGTCTCATGCTGGCTAAAACAAATTTGACAATCCCATTTGGTATGACCTTAGCGAAAGAGATGATCATTGACCAGGCTATTGACTTTATCATAGATGGTGTCAAAATACTTAATGAGGAGCCAAATGCGACATCAGCCTTTTTTATTGATTTTGTCGCAGCAATAAATAAGGATATTTTTGAAAGCGTTTTAGACGTATTGAAGACGTTGGACGACAAAAGAATATTGTTTGGAATCATGGGGAAAAGAACCATTTTACCTCAAGATGAATGTTTTGGTTATCTTTTGAATCTTGTTCAAAGTGGTGAGGTTGATACAGATGTTTTTGTCGTATATTGGCAGCATCTACAGTTTGCTGCTATGAATGAAAATAATATTGTTCGTATATTCAGAGAAATTGAAGCTTGTCCCAAAGGACTTCTTTGTGTATTCAGAATGGTAGCGATGTTTACATTTGGTAAGGAAATGACCAACTACCCTAAGATGACCAAATATTTGCAAGTGCTTATGATGCGCTTTAGATTTGTCTCTGAAATAATGATAAACAATGATGATTACATCAGAGTCGCAAAACAAATGCTATTTGAAGGTAAAGAAGAGGCTTTTGCAGTAGGTATTCATCAAGAAATACTGAAATATTTATCAAAAACAGACACCATTGAAAATTTTGATTATGAGTTGAGAGAACTGTATGATATTCTGATAGATAAATATTATGTTGCAATTTGGAAAGACTTGTCTGCAGCCTTGGTGAATGATGAGAATGGGAGTGTCTTGTATTATCGACTAAAGGATTTGTTGGGAGTTTCGGTTATGAATGAAAATCCTGTTTTGTTTGCTAAGAATCATTCAACAGACTTTATGAATTTGTGTGATTCGTATCCAAACATTGCTCCTCAGCGATTTGTTGAATTGATGCCAATACCGCAGAATGCCAAGCAATTTCCTGCTTTACTTTTGGAGATATTGGAAAAGTATGGTGGACATGATGAAGTATTAATGGCATTAGGTAACAACATCGGAACTTTTGCTGTATCAGGCTCTGCTATACCGATGTTTGAGAATCAGATATCTCTCCTTTCCACATTGAAGAATCATTCTATAAGCAAGGTTAGTGGATGGGCAGAAAAAGAGATTGGGTATCTTAAAAAGAATATCGCCCATGATAGTATGATAGAAAATGAACTTTGGGCAAAATATAAATAAAAGGTAGTTTCTATGGAGCAAAATGAGGATGTTCTGAAGCCATATTATAAAACTATTAGAGCTTTGCTACAAGCTCGTCATGAAAAGGACATACTCCGTATTTTCCGGGACGAGAATATGGAGGGTGTCTGGTATAATCATGATAATTGGAATGGGAGCATCGATTTTTATCAGTTACAAATAAATGTTAGTCCCTTTATATATGACAATATTAATCAAGATGATGTAAGGACGAAATTACTGGATTTGTTTAAGCAGGTTATACCCATTGAAAATATTGTTGTTGATGGTATAAATATTATTCCTGATGTTTCTGTTGGATTTGAGGCAGAAGACAATGCCACTTATTCCAATGACTTGAAGATATTCGTAGCATTCGTTGATAATCCCTATATATATGATAAGGATGTGGCAATACAGGAATTCCCTTGCTTAGTTTTATTGGCTAATGATTGGGACGATTACGATATGGTTGCATCCTTTGGACTTAGCTACTATGATAGTCAAGGTATAAGGCATTTTATAGGTAAGGTCAAGATTATTGGTGATGTTCCTGCAAATAAATTTGGACGCCGTTATGTGTATAAGAGCATAGAGAGTGGCCTGTTTGATGTTGGGGCAGGGAAATGCTCTTTGGGACAAACTATGGATTATTATCGTCAGATAAAAAACATTTTTGGCGACAAATACCTTGACGTACTTTATGCATTGAGGGATTGTTCTGTTTTCCCGAGATTCGCAAAAGATTTTGAAACAAATACTTGGCTGTATAAAAAATGCCTTTTAAGAAAAGATGAAGCCGAAAGAACCAAGAGAGAGGCTCCTTATATGTTAAATGGCATAGACTTGAATGATAAATACTCTTTTGGTTATCTTTTCAAACCAAGTTATGCAGACGAGCGCATAAAGCTACATTTTGATTTCAGCAATAACGGTATATTGCCGAATCGCCTCTATGCTATTATTGGCAAGAACGGTGTTGGTAAAACGCAGTTTATATCCACATTACCAATGTGTATATACAAAAAAGAACGTTCATGTTTTGAACCACATATACCTCTGTTCAGCAAGGTAATCGCTGTGTCAAACTGTCCTTTCGATCATTTTGAGATACCTCATGAAACGGTGGTATTCCAATATGTGTATTGCGGTATGTCTGTGATGCGTAATGGTGTAAAGACAATCCTTTCGGATGAGGACATCAAAGATAAACTTCATGAGAATCTGAAAGAGATAAAGAGGTGTGATAGACTTGAACATTTGCGAATCATCTTAAAGCCTTTGTTTTCTGAAAATGAGTTAGACGAGATTGTTGAATGTGATAGTTTCGCAAAAGAAGAATTTTGGTTGGCTGCTGTTGATGAAAAATACGAGAAGTTTAGTTCTGGACAGAATACTTTCTTGTATTTATTTAGCAGTGTCATAGCCAATATTAGGTATGATTCGTTACTGTTGTTTGATGAGCCAGAAACTCATTTGCATCCGAATGCAATCACCTTATTAATGACTTCTATCAATCTACTCTTAGAAAAATACGAATCTTATGGAATTATCGTAACTCATTCTCCATTGATTATAAAAGAACTGTTTGCAAGGAATGTATATCAATTAACGACAAGTGAAAATGGTATTGACAATTCCTTGTGTCCCTATTGCACAATAGGTGAAGCAAGCAATTTGGATCATATTGTTCCCAAAACTATTATGCCTGTGTTTTCTGACAACCCAAAGAACTTGATACCGTGTTGTTCTAACTGTAATAGTAAGAAAAGCAACACTTGGCTTGCGGATGGCAATTGGGATTATATCAACTTGTATCTTGATGATATTCCTACAGAACAATATCTTTTCGTTGAATTGTCAATTGAGAATAACACCATTAGAGTTAAATTCTATTTGGATGATAGCAACAGTATAGACAAGGATTTATATTTGAAAATTTCTAATCATTATAAGAAGTTGGATTTATGCAGAAGATTTGAACAATATAGTTTTCATGAGATTTCGGAAACTGCTATTTTGATAAAGCAATTTTCTAAACTTTTGGGTAATGACAAATGTAAAGAAATCATTTTAGCAACTTCCTTAGAATTGCAAAAAAGATTTGGCTCAAATTACTGGAAGGCTATTTTAAGGAAAGAATGTTGTATGAATGATTCAATTTTTCAACTATTAAAAAATAAATAATGGAAAGCAACAACCAACATAAACGTTATCAGTGATATCTCCAGTTTGACGAGATAACTTGGCGAGCGACATACGGCGATGAGTGTCCTCCGTTCGTGAATGAGGAGAACAAGGAGGCATGGAGAAGATACTTGAATCAAGTCATCAAGAAACATCTGAAAGAGGAGGCGATGAAGACTCCTGAGTTTGAAGAGATAGAACTTAGAATCAGAGAGGAGAAACTTTTGCGTATCCAATGGGATGAGAAACAAAAGAGGATGCGTGAGGTGGAGCAGTACCGCAGACAGATGGAGCGACCGAAGATTGACTTCGTGCCTCGTGGCTTGACCGTGAATTATGAGGAGGAGTATGGAAAGTATTTCATGCAGGAAGTGACGTTCAAGCCTAAGGACAATGAGGATTTTATGCATCAGTTGCGCCTGTTGGAGCGTTGGCACAAGAAATCTATTCCACAGATATTGGCTAAGAATCGTCCTGATGCAGCGTTTGCCATTGCAAAAGGATTGTGTGAGCATCTGCCGTTGTTGATTAACCGTGATGACATTGCAGAACTGATTGGTGAATACAAGTCGAGAATAGGAAAGTTGGTATTGGCGAGTTACACAGCATTGGTGGAAACTGTGAAGGCTTGGAACAATGAGATTATGCGCCAGCAGGTTTGCAGGTTTATCTTGTTGCATTCAAAGGAATACAGAAACTTCCGTGGCTTGGAAAAGAAATTGCTCGCCTTGGTTCCTGCGGCTCCTTTCAATGGTGAAACAGTGGCTGTAGAGCGAGAAATGAATGAGGAGGAAGAGCGTGAGGCAAGACGCATAGCTCTTCAAAAAGAGCGAGAGGAAAAGGAACGAATGGAAGCAGAGAAAGAGGCACGGTCTGTCATTCCATTGAATGAGGATTATGAGAGTCGTATCTTCAACAGTAGAAATATTGGTTGGGATTGTGATTTGATATGGCAGTTGATGCTTGAAGAGAATAGGAAGATTGAGCTGTTAATTGCTAAGGGTGAGTATATGGATGCTGCGCTGAAGTTTATGCAAATGACAAAATCCATGTGCAGGCATTTTGTCATGGACGAGCATTATAACTATTTCGATGACATGTATAGTCCAGAGTATGCTGTCAACGATATGCTGAGAGTTTTTCATGGGCTTGCTGCAGATGGCAGATTGCCAGAGGATGTGAAGGAGTATCTTCACAAAGCATGGAAGGAAATAGAAGATACGGAATGCTATAAGGATTATGGTATGCCGAGAAAGGATTTTGAATCTATCGGATGAAAGAGATCAAGCTTTTTGATTATCAACAAGAGATGTTGGAGAACATCACTGAGGTGTTTTCCGCTGCAGTCTTTGACTCTGTTCTTTATAATGAGAAGGGAAAAAGGGTGAATGTGGGGAGTTCGGTGATGGTGCAGATGCCTACGGGGACCGGTAAGACCTACGTGATGGCGGCTGTGGTGAGATGGTTCTTGGAGACTTATTCCAAGGGAGAGGTATGGCTGATTGCGCATCGTAAGGAACTGGTGGAGCAGATGGAACGGACGCTCGACCGCTTTGCTTTGGATTATGGTGAGAAGGATGATGAACTGACGGCAAAGGTGAGGATAAGGGTGTTGTCCATCCAATGGCTCACAAGAAACATTGGGGACTTGGAAAAGAATGGTTTTAGGCCGGGTCTGATTATCGTGGATGAAGCCCACCACTCCCTTGCCACTTCTTATCAGGATGTGTTTATCCGAAACCACAAAGCCTTGAAGATTGGCATGACGGTAACGCCTTGTCGCATGAAGCAGGCTTCGTTTGGCACGTTGTTCAGCCGTTTGATTACTTCGCCTTCTATCAAGGATTTTATCTTACATGGGTATTTAGCTCCTTGCAACTATGTGGTCATTGGCGAGAAATCCACAGAGCAACAGATTGTCAATCTCCTGACAGATCGTTCTGGTGACGGTGATTATTCCGTAAAGGAGATGGAAGAGAAACTGAATGTTACTGACGTTATTCGGAGGCTCTATAATAGTGTGGTTAAGTATGCTTACGGAAAGAAAGGCATTGTCTATGCCATCAACATCGACCATGCCAAGGCAATAGCTGAGTATTATAATGCGCTTGGCATCAAGGCTGTGGCATTGGACAGCAAGACGGCTGCCAAGACGAGAAAGAAAGCGGTGGAGGCTTTCAGGGAAGGAGAGTTGGACTGCTTGGTGAACGTGAACCTTTTTGACGAGGGCTTTGACTGTCCCGATGTGGAATATATCCAAATGGCTCGTCCTACGTTGTCGCTTGCCAAGTATCTCCAGATGGTGGAGCGTGGATTGCGCATCAACAAGAAAGACCCGAAGAAGGTGTGTATGATTATCGATAATGTGGGTAACTATCGGAAGTTTGGATTGCCTGACAGGTATCGTGATTGGGATGCCATGTTTGAGGGAATGATGTCCGGCAGGTGTGAGGTGTCATCGTACAAGGCTGAGGGTGATGGAACTGCAGAAACAATCATGTTATAATGAATATGAAACTTTTTGATTATCAAGAGGAAATGGTGGAACGGATTGGGAGGGCTTTTGGAAAGCACCAATCCATCATGGTTCAAATGCCGACGGGAACGGGGAAAACGTATCTGCTTGCAGCAGTAGTGAAGAGTGAAGAACGAAGAGTGAAGAATCCATGTGTGTGGGTTGTTGCTCATCGAAGAGAACTCGTTGTGCAAATAGAAGAAACACTTGCAAGGTTTGATTTGCCAACATCGACAGATGATGATACTGCTTTTATTAAAGTGATGTCGATACAGTGGTTGACGTTGCATTATCGGGAGATGAGGGAGGTACCTTCGCTGATTGTGATTGATGAGGCGCATCATGCGGTGGCGAAGACGTATGCGGAGGTGATGAGGGCATTTCCGAAGGCGAAGAAGTTGGGACTGACGGCTACGCCTTATCGACTGAAAGGTGAGGGATTTGCTGACTTGTTTGATACGTTGCTCACGTCTTGGAGCATGGATCGTTTTATTGCCAAGGGGCGGTTGAGCCTGTATGACTACTACTCTATCAAGCCGGATGGACTGGACCAGAGGTTGATTGACTCGCTTAAGAAGCGCGGGGCTGATGGGGATTATCTGCAGAAGGAACTGAATGAGGTGATGGATGTGAGGCCTTCGCTTGAAAGGCTTTGTATGACGGTGAAGAGGTATGTGGCGAGGAAGAAAGGCATTGTGTATGCCTTTAGTATTGAGCATGCGGAGCATATTGCGGAGTTTTATCGTAGCAATGATATAAACGCTGTAGCGATTAGTAGCAAGACACCCTCGAACGAAAGAAAGAGTTTGGTAGAGCAATTCAAAAAAGGTAAAATCCGAGTTTTGGTGAGCGTGGATTTGTTTTCGGAGGGATTTGACTGTCCTGATGTGCAGTTTATTCAGTTGGCGAGACCTACGCTGTCGCTGGCGAAGTACTTGCAGATGGTGGGACGTGGGTTGCGTGTGGCTAAGAGGAAGAGCTATTGCGTGATACTGGATAATGTGGGACTGTATCGGCGGTTCGGGATGCCTTCAGCTGACAGGAACTGGCAGCAGATGTTTGAAGGGAGGTCGCAGCTTGCGGATTCGTTGCAGGAGATTTGCATGAGGATTAACAATAGCTTCTGTCATTGGGGCAGCGTGGTGAGCGAGAATGAGGAGATGATGAAGATTCTTGGGCATGACAGGCAGAAGAAGATGATTGAGGACAACGAGAATGATGAGATTGTGGAGGATAAGGACGGATGGATTGACAGGCGGAGCGGACTGAGGTTTGCAAAGCGACCGCAGACGGTAAGGCTGTTGGGCGTTGAGTTCTGTACGGAGGACGGCATGAGATTCTTTCCTCGCATCCGCTCCAAGTTTATTGACGACAAGGCTTATATCAACTTGAAGTCCTTGGAGTTGCAAGTGGGCAGAGGCATTAATTGGAAAAGGAAATATATCTCGATGGATGAACCTGACAAGGTGTATCAGTTGAAGGACAAGGCTGGTAGCGTGCGGCTGTATGTGGATGATGAGGAAAACTGCTATGCCCAGGAAACCCCCGACATGGAGTTGACACCTGTACATACACAGGAGGAGATGAATGCCTATTGCCAAAAATATAGCAGAAAGGAGAAAAAGGCTGCGGAGAAGCATCAGAAGATTTATAAGCATGGACTTTTCTATCCTATTCATAATAGCAAGGTTTGGGAGCGTGATGAGGTGCAGAAAGGAGTTGACGAGATATGGTATGTACCCAAGGACGTGTTTGGCGAGAGTTATTGGGTGGATGGCATTTCCGGGTTGAAACATTATGCCAAGCCTGTGGCGAAGCAGCGAGGATTTGTGAGATTGCTGAGAGAGGGCGACTGGTATTATGTAAGGAATATCCCGGATTTGCGAGATACGGCATTTAGAAACTGGCAGATTGTGGCTGATGATAACATTTGTGTCATCAACAGTGAGTTTCTATTTTTGAAGAAGGAACCACGGTTGTGGTTCAAGATTTTGAAGAAGACGGATGACTTTTCTTATTTTGTGGTGAGAGAGTATAAGAATTTCTCTGGCTATGCCACTGATTTTGACATATACATCACGCAAGACAGCAGACATGGGTTGAGATTGGAAAGCAATGGAGTGCCATACGTTCCCTATTTTCAAACGGTGTCGAGAGCTGAATTGCGAAAATATAATTTGTGATGAAGAAAATCAAGCTTTATGACTACCAGCAGAAGATGCTGGAGGACATTATCAACGTGCTGACGACTGCTGCTACTGGCAGATTCTACGATGAGAATGGTAAGAAGGAGAAGGTGGGCAGTTCGGTGATGGTGCAGATGCCGACTGGTACGGGAAAAACCTACGTGATGGCGGCTGTGGTGAAATGGTTTCTTGATAACCATGACACGGACGAAGTGTGGATAGTGGCGCACCGCCGTGAACTGGTGGAACAGATGCAGCAGACGCTGGACAGATTCTGTCTGGACTATGGGGAGAAGGAAATGGAGCTGAAAGCGAAAGTAAGGATAAGGGTGCTGTCCATTCAATGGTTGAACAGACATATCGACGAACTGGAAGGGGCTGGGTGTACGCCAGGACTCATCGTAGTGGATGAGGCGCATCACGCCATAGCAACCTCCTATCAAGACCTGTTTGGCAGGAACAGAAAGGCTCTGAAACTCGGTATGACGGCAACTCCATGCCGTATGAACAAGAAATCCTTCAGCAAACTGTTCGAGATATTGCTGAAATCGCCCTGTACCAACGACTTTATCCTGCGTGGTTATCTGTCACCTTACGACTACGTGGTTATCGGCAAGTACTCCAACGATCAGTTGACCGTGAACCAGCTGAAAGGACGAGGCAGCGATGGCGACTATGCCATCAAGGAGATGGACGAGAAACTGAACATTCCGCAGACTATTCAAAGGCTTTATGACAGCGTAAAGAAATATGCTGACGGCAAGAAAGGAATCGTATATGCCATAGACATTGTTCATGCCCAGGCGATAGCCGCCTGTTACAATGCCCTCGAAATAAAAAGTGTGGCACTGGACAGTAAGACTCCTGCCAAGAAACGCAAGGAGATGGTGGAGGCATTCAGACGCAGTGAGATAGACTGTCTGGTGAACGTGAACCTCTTCGACGAGGGTTTTGACTGTCCTGACGTGGAGTTTATCCAGATGGCTCGTCCTACGCTGTCACTAGCCAAGTATCTGCAGATGGTGGGGCGTGGGTTGCGTATCAACAAGGAGAACAAGGATAAGGTGTGCATGATTATCGACAACGTAGGTAACTACCGCAAGTTCGGCTTGCCTGACAAGCCTCGCAACTGGGAGAGTATGTTTGCAGGACTGAGGGCAGGCAAGGGTATCATTCCAACCTATGTGAAGAAGATGCAGAACATCATTGCCGTGAATGATGAGATGATAACGGTGAAGAAGGCGAATACGGCAAGGAAGAAGATGACCGTCCAACAACTTAATGAATATCTGAAGAATGTAGAGCCTTTCCAGCAGGATGGCAGATGGGGGCTGAGGGTGAAGGATGACATCATCGTGAAACCTATCTACACTTATATCTCCAACTTCCGAGGTGATTATGCCGAATGCAGAATAGGCATACAGAAATGTTTGTATGGACTATTGGATAGGAGGGGTAATATTATCCTGCCTCCGGAATATAAATACATATACAGGTGGAACGAACATGCGGTTGAAGTACAAGGTAATGATGGTTACAGCAGGACCATAGAATTGTAACGGCTAAGAAAATATAAAGATGGAACGCAAGAAACAGACTGGACATATCTGCCGATGGATGGCATGCGGTATCATGGCAGCCATTCTCATCATAGGATGTACCATCATGATCGGCCTATCAGAATGGCACGACAGGAAAGAGATAGAATGCAGGAACACAGAACTGTATGAGTGGCGCAAGGATATGCATGATTTGAACATGCATATCGCCGAGATATCGTTACTTGGCGAGACGGTAGCAGACTGGGACACCACAGATGTAGAAGACTATCATCAACTTAGGATGGAAGTGGACCATATGTTGGAGAACATGGGGAAGATGAGCCGTCAGATAGAAACAGAGAATCTCCACCTGCTGTTTGTTGAGAAAGAAAGGTTGTTGTTGCAAATCAGGAATGCCGTACAGAAACGTAATGATATTCATGAGGAGCTGACGGCGGAAGTGCCCAAGATCGTTGCGAAAAGCAAGAAGGAGCAGCAGGTGCAGTCTTCTACTCCCCGTCCTGAGACTCAAAAGAAGAAACGGGGATTTTGGGCACGACTGTTCGGAAAAGAAGAGAAGGCTGCCGTTGATACCATGAAGCGTCCACAGCCCACCGCTACGACCCAAATGCTGTCTGTGCTCAATCAGAAGATTGTCGTCAGGCATCAGCAACAGAGCCGTAAGGTCAATGGGCATCTGGACAGTCTGGGCATCAGGAATGAAGCCATCAACCATCATCTACAGAAAATGATTGCCGTTGTTGACGAGCATGTCAACAAGGGAATCGAGGAAAGAGAGCAGCAGATAGCAACACTGGAAGGTAACTACACCTATTATTATATAGGTATGCTCTCCCTGTTGATTCTGGTATTATTCTGCATGTTCCTGCAGGTTATCAGAAACAAGAAAAGAACCGATCAGCTCATCGGGAAGCTGAATGCCAAAAACCAGCAGAACATAGAACTTCTCACCCAGCGCCGCCAGACCATACAGGCTATCACCCATGAGCTGCGAATCCCGTTGGCAACCCTCAAACACCATCTGGGTGTCATGAAGAAAGATTCTGCAGATGAAATAGATATCTCTTTGGAAGCCGTAGCCAGTATGGAGCAGATGCTCAATGATTTGTTGGACTATTTCCGGCTGGACAACGGGAAGGAGACCATAATGGTTAAACCCTTTACCGTTAAAGGACTTGGAACAAGGCTGGCATCGGAATTTGCAGGATTGGTGGACAAGAAGGGACTGGTGCTTACCGTGGAGAGTTCGTCGGACGACATCGTGCTGGGCGACAAGGAGAAGATACAGAGAATCGTAAGAAACCTGTTGTCCAATGCCCTGAAGTTTACGGATGCCGGTTCTGTGACCCTTCGTCTGAGTTATGAGGGCGGCATGCTGTTCATCTCCGTGCATGATACCGGAACCGGAATGGACGAAGAGGAACAACAACAAATCTTTGATGCCTTCAGGCAGCTGAGCAATGCGGCAACGAAAGACGGATTCGGCTTGGGACTGTCTATCGTGAAAAATCTGGTGGGTATGATGAATGGTAAAATCGAACTGTCGAGCAAGAAGAATGTCGGCAGTACCATCACAGTGGAAATCCCATTGCCACTGGTGCATGAGAAAGACATTGAAAGAGAGAATGAGATTATCGGGGACAACAGAGCGGAAGTGGTCGTCATAGACGATAACGAACTGATACTCCATCGGATGCAGGGCATATTTGCGGAAAACGGGATCAGGTGCGATACCAGTATGAGTATGGATGAATTGCTGGTCAAGATGCGCGAGAAGGACTATGACATCCTGTTTACAGACCTGAAGATGCAGGGCGCAAACGGATATGATGTGCTCAAAATCCTGCGAATGTCAAACATCGGTAATTCCCGGACGATACCCGTTGTTGCCGTGACGGGATCGGCTGGTATCACAGAGGACTATCTGACCGGGAAGGGCTTTTCGGGATGCCTATCCAAGCCCTTCTCTCCGAATGAATTGATGGCGGTTGCTAACCGATTCATCCAGAAGGAGGTGAACGGGAAAGGGAACATAGACCTGATCCCCCTATATGAATTTGGTGAGAAGCAAAGAACGCTGTGGCTTTTTGAGGAAGAGACGGAGGAAAACATCCGCCGTATCGACAAGGCCTGGGAGAAAGGCGACCGCCATGAGCTGAAAGAAATATTGCATAGCATGAGAGGAACCTGGGAACTGATAGGTTGCGGTGAAAAGCTGAACCGCGTATTTTCATCCGTGAAGAATACTACCACTACAGACAAGAAAATAGCCCAGGGAATCTGTGAAATCAAACGGCAGTGCGAAGATATCATCCAGGCAATTCATGAAGAACAGGAAGGAGGAATGGAATGACGAAGCGGATCATAGTGATAGAAGACAGTATGACCTTCTGTGAACGCATCTGCAACATGCTGAAGCGTCAGGGGTGGGAGACGTCCAAAGCCTACAACATGCGCAAGGGCATGGAACTGGTGCGGGAGGCTGATGAGTTTACCATCGTACTCTCTGACCTACGGTTGCCCGATGGTGATGGCATCCAGCTGTTGGAATGGATGCGGGAGAATGGTTATGAGAACCAGTTTGTCATCATGACGGACTATGAGAGTTATTCCTCAGCCGTGGCAGCCATCAAGAAGGGCGCAGCCAATTATTTCCCTAAGAGTGAGATGCAGGGAGAGCTGTTTGAATTTCTGAATGCCCTGTGGAAAGGGAATGAACATATCGCCAAGAGTCGTGAGAAAATCTTTGCCCGGACCAGTGAGGCCTTCACGAAGGTGATAGAACTGGTGAATATGTTTGCTCCCATCCAGATAACCGTGATGATTCTGGGAGAGAGTGGTACAGGGAAAGAGCATATCGCCCGGATGATACATGAGAAAAGCAAGCGAGCCAACAAGCCATTCGTCACCTTGGATTGTGGCACCCTGAATGAACAGCTTGCCGCCTCTACTCTTCTGGGGCATGAGAAGGGTGCTTTTACCGGGGCAGACAATGTCCGTGTGGGCGTGTTTGAGGAAGCGAAGGGAGGAACCTTGTTTCTGGACGAGATAGGCAACCTATCTCTGGATGTGCAGAAGATGTTGCTGCGAGTGGTGCAGGAACAGCGATTCAGACGAGTTGGCGGAACAAAGGACATTGAGGCCGATGTGCGCCTGGTGCTGGCTACCAATGAAGATCTGGGTAAGGCAGTGAATAATGATACCTTCAAGCATGACCTGCTGCAACGCCTCTGCGAGACCATTATCGAGTTACCGCCATTGCGGGAGGCGGTAGAGGATGTCAGACCATTGGCAGAATTTTTTCTGAGGAGGTATAAACTGCGGTTCGGAAAAGAAATAGATGGTTTCAGTACCGGAGCCATCAAAGCTTTGGAAATGTATACCTGGCCAGGTAATGTGAGAGAACTGAAACGGGTCATCAAAAATGCCGTGGTCATGGCGAAAGAGAGGATGATTACGGAAGAGAACCTGAAGTTTGATTCTTTTTCGGGGGCTACGTCGGGGACGACGGCGCTGCGAGATGTGGATTCGGAACGGGAACGTATCATTGGAGCCTTGAAACTCGCCAAGGGAAATCATACGAAAGCCGCAGAGATACTGAAGATTGGACGGACGACATTGTACAATCTGAAGGAGAAGTATGGTATAGAATAGGCTTTTGTGAAGGCAAAAGTGAAGAATGGGGTGTTCAAAACGTGAACAGGTGTTCAGGTTTAGAACACTTTTGGTTTTTGTACTGCTCGGCTGTGGTTGTTGTTGCTTTGTTGATAATCAGGAAGTTATACTCTGCTTTGGCGCAGCCTTGCGTCTGTTGGCATTGTTTTTGGACTTCTAGGGGTTGTGTGTACACCGACAAATAGAAGTTTAACAATCAAAATAGAAAGACTTATGAGCCATAATATATTGACAGAGACTGCCTTCTTCAAGGTTATCAACAACCTTGGTGGAAAGATGGAGATGGAGCAGATCCAGGAGGAGTATCACCAGTTTGTAACTCAGGTTATAGACCTGTGCCACCGTACGTCAGAAAGCAAGGAGGCTCTGCATGCCCTTGTGTTTGCAGAGACAGAGTTGCAATATCATCCTCTGTTACATCCAGATACAGGATGTGCCCTTGGACTGTATATCAAGAAAGCCCTGTCGTTTATCCGTAAGATGATGCAGCAGGTAAAGGTTAGTGCAGGTAAGGGGGCTTCTGTAGCAGTTGCCCATGAGCAGACGGACAAGACTTTGCCGATATGCTGGACGGGGAACGCAGTAGACCTCGTAGAGATGGTATATGGCATCTGCGTGATGGGAAGTGTGAATGACGGCGAAGTGAAATTCAAGGAGCTGGCTCAAGCCATGTACCAATTCTTTGGTGTCAAGGGCAAGGACTGCTACCGTTTTTATACCGATATCCGGAGACGAAAGAACTACAGTCGTACCTACTTTCTGGACAAGATGCAGGAGAAGTTGAATGATAAGATGCGTCGGGATGATGAATTGGAAAGAATGAGGCGATGAAAATGCTCATTTTTCTGTAGAATTACTGAAAAATGTTATCAGAATACAAGAAAATTAGGCATTTCTTCTTTCATACAGGAATTTTTCTATACTTTTGTAACTTAAATAAAATTGTGAGAGTATGGAAAGATATACAAAGCCACCATTGACCTATCAGCAGCAGGTTGAACTCCTCAAATCCAGAGGGCTTCTATTTGCTGACGAGGCACGTGCCAAAAGGCATCTTGCCAATATCAGCTATTATAGGATGAGTGCCTATATGCTGCCTTTTAAAGAAGCCAATCAAGAAGGAGAAATATTGGATTCTTTCAAGAAAGGTATCACCTGGGATTGCGTCTATAACCTTTATGTTTTTGACAGAAAGCTCCGTTTGTTGGTATTTGATGCGATAGAAAGACTTGAGGTAGCCATCAGAACTCAGATTATCTACCAATTAAGTCATAAATACGGTTCGCATTGGCAAGACAGACAGGATATATTCAATGAGCCCAAGACCATCATGTTGCGTGGAGGGAAGCAGATAACCATTGATGTATATTCGGAAATACAAAGTCATATCAGGGAACAGCTGCATAACAATCGAGCAGAGGTATTCATACAGCATTATACCAGCAAGTACTATGATCCAGTGAACCCACCTTCTTGGATGAGTGTGGAAATCATGTATTTCAACCATCTTTCAAGAATATGTATGGGGTTGAAGAACCGTGCTGACATAGCGGGTATCGCCTCGTATTTCGGATTGCCTCCGAAGACATTTTGCTCCTGGTTGCATGCCATCAACTACGTGAGGAACATCTGTGCCCATCATGCCCGTCTTTGGAATCGAGATATGAGTATCGTGCCGGAGCGGTTGGAATTTTCCAAAAAACTCAAATGGCTCAGAGAACCTCATAAGGTGAGATTAAAGAAATTCTATTATACAGCCTGTATCCTGAACTATCTGTTGCAGACGGTGAATCCTACCTCTCCATTCAAAACCAGGCTGATAGCATTGTTGGATGAGTATAAAGATGTCGTGTCGCTACCTGCCATGGGCTTCCCTGAGGATTGGAAAGACGAAGAAATGTGGAAATTTTGAAAAAACTTAGAAAAATCTTTGTTTTTTATTTGGTAGTTCCAAAAAAAGTTCTTAACTTTGCAGCGCAAAAAGAAAGACAGTTCATTCAACTAAAGATAATAAGCCCCTCAGGCGCGCCGAAAGGCAGCATACTAGAGGGGCGTTACTTATTTTAGGCAGTAACGAAATCCATAGGGATACGTTGCTGCCTAAATTCATTTTATGCCTGATGGTATCGGTGAATCGGTACCATCGTAGCGCTTGAATCGGTACCACTGTAGCGCATTTACTTATATTCAATTTCATCATTGATTCTAATTTTTAATACTCTTGTTAATAAATTCTTGCCATCTATTTTTGCCAATCCTTTCCATTAATGCCTCACCCAGTTCATACACTTTGGTTTCTTTAAGTGCTGGGAAGTAATGTTGCTCGCCAGGTTGAGAATCCTTGGCTTTTGCGTTAATGATAGCTTGAGCCATCAGTTTTACATATTCAGTTGCAGAAAATCCACCTGGGGTGAGTTTTGACAAAGCAACCTTTACGTTGTGAGACTTAGAACAATCTATATTTTTCAAATCAGTAAGCTTGTGGTATAGAAGCCATACCTCAAAACATGGATTACTGATGGCTATATGACATCCTGGGGTGTTTATGCAGAAACTACCCAATTCTTTTATCATGTCAATAGGCCATTTGTCCACGTCGATAACACACCAGAGAGAGTCACCATCTTCAGCATTCAGTCCCTCTTCTGTCATATACTTTTTCGCTGCTGCCAATACATGTGAAGGAGCAGACTCAGTTTGCTTATGTTCCAAGATTCTAACCTTGATACGTTCGAAATTATCGAACGGTGCAAAATAACTTGGTTCTGTCTTTGTACCCTCACATGCGATAACAAAAAGACTATAGTCTCTTGCCTTGGCTTCCTCATGTTTATAGTAGCTGCGTTTTTTATATGGCATACGTCAGTCCTCCCATTTTAAATCCTCTAAATGAGCTAAGAAAGGAATAGCTCCAAAGCGTCCTTTCAAGTAGCCTTTTTGAATGTCCAAATCATTTCGTGGTTTGAAATCATTAAGCGTATAGAAACGAGAGCTTTGGTTCTTTCTGTCTTTCTCAACAAACCAAATCTCATCATTTCTGAAGATAGAGCAATCAAGAAGGCATGATTCGTGGGATGAGAAGATAATTTGTCCAAGGATAGGCATTCCCATCACTTTTTCTACAAACATCTTCAATAGATTGGCATGGATACTCCTGTCAATCTCATCGACAATGATAGTCTTGTCAGACTGCATCAGGTCATAAAGAACTGGCGCAAAATCAAACAATCGTTGTGTACCATCCGATTCCTCTTTTAACTCGAAACTCACAGCCTTGTTGTTTACAACATGACTGGTTGTTATTCTTCGGATCATATATTTATCATCTTCTTCCTTTGTAACGCCAATAGTAAAATACTGCGTTTCAATCACACCAGACTCTTCTTTTTTGAGATTAGTCTTGATGTCCTCGAAAATTTTATCCAAAGGCATACCAGTCTGCGAGACGAATTTATCCAAATCATCTTCATGCAATTCTATGTCTTGAATGCCTACATCAAAACTTCTTAAGAGCTTTTCTGAAAAATGCTTGAATTTCAGATTTTCGTATTGAGTATCAAAAATAGATGCAGACTTGGTCTCAGGGAAGAAGATTTTCAGATTGTCTTTGAACCATTCCCTGACTCTGTTGATTCTTGGCTCCTTGATAATATCCTCATGTTTGATAAGTAATTCATCATTTTTCAAAATGTTATCTTCCAGCAAACTAACCAATAGAGCCTTTTTTTCATCACCATCGACATATTTCCTGCCCATTTTGACAACAGGTTTGTTTGTCTCTTTAGAGTAGGTACGTTCAAAGACCATTTCATCTTTTTCTACACCTGTTTCGTAAAGCCATTCCTCCAAGCAGAGCTTTGACACATAAGTAACTCCATAGTTATATATTTTATTCTTATAGCTGAACTCTACTGATTGTGAGACAGGAGTAACCCCATCAGAAAATTTATTTCTGATATATCTGATGTCAGAAGGAACTCTACCTTTTAAAACAATGTCACGCAGCAAATTTGCTGCTTTAATCATATTTGATTTGCCAGCACCATTTGCACCGTAAATGACTGAACCTTTCAGAACATTCACGTTGGTATTAATCTTATGAAGATGGTCTGTATGACTCTTCAAAGATTTTGCAGGCAACATGTTGAACTCCGTTTCTTCTAAAAAAGAAAAGATGTTACTAAAGTCGAATCTGATAAGCATAATCTAATCTGTTTTTAATTCTATTGCAAAGTAACGAAAAAATCTCGAAAAATATGCAGTTTACTACAAATATTTATAGTAATTTATATATTAGCGAGATTTTTTCGGTATAAATGCGGTTTTTACTTCTGTATCAAGTGCTTCAAATTCTCGTCAGCAGCGATGCGCTCCAGTTCATCCTTGACAATCTGTTTGACGTCCTCCTTTATCTGATTGTAGTTGTCCTGAATGGCTTGCTTCATGCAGTCGTTGCCATCGGCATCCTTGAAGTCGTTGATGATAGGGATTGGCTGATAATTGCTTTCCTCTCGCTTTACCTTGTCGGTGTCAACGACAATCTCGGCATGGAAGATCTTCTGCTCTATGCGCTCGGTGAAGTTGTCGGAAACAGAGCCGACAAACATACCTTGGGTGAGTCCGCTAATCTTGCTCGGCGGAATGAGACTGTCCATCTGGGTATTGATGGATGTAGAGACATCCTGACGGTTGATGGAAATAGACTGGCGCTTTTGAAGTACTTTTCCAAAACGCTCGGATAAAGTCTTGGCGGTCTCGCCAACGACCTGTCCGCTGAAGATGTTACCTACCGTATTGATAACCACCTTAGCCTCCTTGTCTCCATAATCGCGAACCAACTGCGAGAAGTCCTGGAAGCCCAAGCAGACGGCAACCTTGTTGCTTCGTGCCGTAGCAATCAGGTTATCCAAGCCTTTGAAATAGATGGTCGGCAACTCGTCAATGATAACGGATGATTTGAGTTGTCCCTTCTTGTTGATGAGTTTCACGATGCGGCTGTTGTACAAGCCGAGTGCAGCACCATAAATGTTCTGACGGTCGGGATTGTTGCCGACACATAGAATTTTCGGTTCTTCGGGATTGTTGATGTTGAGTGTAAACTCGCTTGCGGACATCACCCAGTAGAGTTGTGGTGAGATCATTCTTGAAAGTGGAATCTTTGCGCTTGCAATCTGACCCGCCAACTGTTCCATCGCCCCACCTTGCCAGGCATCCATGAACGGAGAAAGATAGTTCTCCAGTTCGGGATAGCTCGTCAGTATCGGAAAGACATCCTCGTATCTGCGGTTAAGCAATTCGATGGCATGGGGAAAGGTACAATACTTCCCGTTCTTGTAGATGCGTAAGTACCAGATGATGGCTGCAAAGAGGATAATCGGACTCTCCACGAAAAAGTCGCCCTGCTTCTGAACCCACGTCTTGTTGAGGTTGAGCATGATGGTGTATGCACTCTCATAAGCATCGGAAATGTCACTCATGAAATCCGGGTGAATCGGATTGCAGCGATGACTTCTGCGAGGATCATCAAAGTTGATGACATAGAACTGGGGCTTGACCTTATATCCATTCTGATGGTTCATCATGTGGTTGTAGGCAATCATCGAAAGGTCGGGAAACTTGAAATGTAGGCTAAGCACCCGGCGTCGTATCATGTGAACATGAGCGATTTCCAAATGCT
>ERZ773131.216-NODE-216-length-51345-cov-6.423299_pt1 | contig 51345 bp, 68 predicted proteins | sample MGYA00511082_ERZ773131 | MGnify/ENA primary metagenome ERZ773131 (study PRJEB29015, sample SAMEA2737813) | human gut metagenome | biome: human gut; feature: human-associated habitat; material: faeces | place: China | collected 2012 ... | reverse complement strand
CTGCCGGCAATCAAAACAATCATGGATAAAACAGCAACTGCAACTGTGCGCCATTCAGCAATCAGCTGCTTAATATTCAGGCTGGTACCCATGCTGAATACTACGAAAATCAAAGACCATTTACCAATGTCGGTAAGACCGGCGAGCTTAATAATATCCGGCGGCAGAACACCTGTCATAAAACCAACAAGGAAAAGCATCAGGCTGACAAATACAGCAGATACCTTTGCCTTTGTCGCAACGCCTAAAACGTCACCAATGCCAAAAAGCAACAGGCAGATGAATAAATAGAAAAACATACTCGAGAACAAAGGAATTCCCCTTTCCAAAACATATTATTTCAGTCCGAAAATAGACCGATTTGTTATAGTATATATGTTTCATAGGTTTTTGACAAGCGAAAATTACATTTTTATATAATTTTAAACACGAGCATTTCTTTGTGTAAACTTATTAACATTTGAGCAAAGCACAATTCCAAAATATCTGATTATACTGTTTGATGAGGCAAATCGTATGCATAAACCGTAAAATCCTTTGAAATACCGAAATTAACGCACCATAAGCTGTACTATTCACACCGGCTTTGATTGCAATAAAAAAATGACAGTCCCAAAGGTATTTTACAGACAGAAAACCATCGACACAGACAATACAAAAACTCCGCAACCAAAACAGTTGCGGAGTAATTTGTGCGATTTGTGTTTGTGATTGGTACTTGACAGTAAACCAAAAATTAACGTTTGGTAAATTGAATACCCTTATTTCAAGCCATTATTTACGCTATTTGTTACATACCTGTTACATGCTATATGTACTTTATATGTGCTCATATCGCTTTAAGGCTTACAGTTAGGCTTCCATCTGCGCAAGCCACAAGTCAAAGACCTTGCCTTCCGGTGCGTCAGGGTCACGCATATAGGCTTTTGCTACACGGATATACATATTGATGTCGCTGCCGTAAATCTCGGAGTAGTCGGAGTAGAGCATATTCATGACATAGTACCAATCAGCTTTTTGTGTTATGCCTTGCTGGTCTGCGAGCTGACTTGTCTGCTCATATGTCCAATGCTCACCGCACGTGCCGTCAACATTCTTCATCCCGGCGACAGCTTTCTTCGCTAGATGCTCATCAAAATGCGGGCCATAAGCTACACAATGCAGTTTATATGCAGTATCCCAAAATAACCGAGGGCAACGGCCACGCACTTCTTCTAACGCTTCACAAACTATTTCTTCCATCTCTTCTATCTTTACTGGGTCGGCGCTTACCTTCTCCCAATATTTCTTTAGTTTGTGCATAACGTCACCCCCCTTACGCCATTTTTACAACGCTCAAAGATACATTGCTGATAGTGCCTGCCGCCGTAGCCTGCACCTGCAATGCAGCATTGTTATCAATCACGCAGCAGCTAGGCAATACTCTAAGCAATGTAGCAAAGGAGATATTATAAGTGTCACCTGTTGCGCCTGTCACTGTTGCTTCTGCTCCCGGTACTGCTACACCATTACGAAGAAGATTCAAGCCAATATCACCCGCCGCAGTCGGTGTAATATCAGCATTCAAAGTCACAAGGTAAAGCCCCTGGATAAGGTTAACGCTTGTACTTCCTGCCGGATGCTTAATAGATACACCAGTCAGAAGATTGTTAGTTGGGAAGCCGACAAAGCCGTTCGCTGTTACAGTCTGCGCCGCCGTTGCAACAGTTGTTAATGCGGATTTCTGATTGCAAATCATTTGTTTTCACCTCTTTTATTAAAGCAATAGGGACGGTTTGCACCGTCCCTAACACAGTGCAGTTAATGCACATAACTTATTATTTTCAGCCTGCGTTATAAGTACAGCCACAAGCACCTGCTACGTTAGCAGCAATGCTTTGATACGGGCTATTCGTAATATAAGCAGGTTGCGGGTAAGGTCTCAGCGTGCCGATGAGAGCAGCACTCTGCGCTTGCTGACTTAATTGGAAGTTGGCGGTCTGCAAGTCGCGGTCGCGGTCTGCAAGTTTGTCGCGCAGGTCTTGAATTTGGTTGGCAATCAGAACTGCCCTGGTCTTTTCGCCGTCCTCTTTTACTGCGTTGACAATATCGCAGGTATTACGCGCGTTCTCATAGCGCACTGCGTCAATATTTCTGTTAGTTTCGCAGCAGCACTGCTGTTGAGCAAAACGATTTTCGGAAAGCTGACTGCCTAACTGATAACCGGTCTGCATAATGTCACGTTGCACACCGTTAAAACCATTCAGCATAGTGCTGTTCTGAGCGTAGAAGCCGTCGCACAAGCCGTTCTGAACGCCGCGAATGCCGTCTTTAATATCCTGCATAGAAAATTGGTCTGCGATTTGGTCGCGCGTCATACTGCCATTAGCGAAAATTTCTGCACCCATATTGCCGCGGTTGTTCCAATTACCGCCCCAGCCGCCCATAAGAGCAAACAGGACAATAATCCACATAAACCACATACCGCCGCCCCAGCAGTCACCGTAATTGTTGTTTCGATTCATGTCCATTACCGGAACAATGTTTGCACCTTCCATGATAAAATTTCACCTCCAGGAATTATATGTAAAGCTCATTGCGCGCTATTAGAGCTTTAAACCGAATTGACTTAAAAACTGAGTAAACTGTTCGTCACTCATGCCGCGTTGCCTTGCAAGGTTACGTACAGTTTCTTTTAACTGCATTTCATTCTTTCCTTGCCCCATTTGCATAGCACGGCTCATCATAGGATTCTGCTGTGCTAATTGTGCAAGCATCATCATAGGATTACCGCTGTTCTGTAACATTGCCATTATCTGCATCGGGTTCATGGTTCATTCCTCCAATCTGCTTTTCCAATCTGTCCACACGTTCTACTAATCTATCTACAATATTTTGTTCAGCATATGCAGGCTGCTTCTGCGAATTGTTAATTTGGTATACTCTGAAAATTGGTAAGCCGTCCAAGCCTATAAGTTTTTCATAAATCTTACCTTCCGCAGGACACGGGAAGAAGGTGCTCGTTCCGTCCAGGTCAATTTGAGCTGCCTTTGCTTCATCCATGCCGGTAACAATTCTGCCTTTTAATGCCATAGGCATAGGCTGCTGCATGGTTGGCTGATACATCTGCTGTTGTTGCTGTAAATAATTCAGCCGTTGCTGCATCTGCGGTGTTGCGCCCATATAAGGGTTATATTGTCCGTACATACTTATCACCTCACTTATAGTTTAGCTGATTTTCAGCAAAACAATCCCTACAAATTCCCCACAAAAAAAGAACCGCCCTAAAAGGCGGCTCCTGCATTTAAAGGAATGATAATACATTTGTTATTTGCTTGTACGCAGTATTCAATTCCTTATCTACCGTTTTAACAGATACATTCAGCTCCGCTGCAATTTGATAATTAGTCATACCTTTTACAAATTTCAGTTCGCAAATTTCTACCTGCCGTGGTGTTATCTTTGCTTCTTCTAATACCGCGCTGAAAGAACGGCGCGTTGAAGCTTGTAACCAATCCCGCGTGTTCTTCAGCAGTATGTTCATTTCTTGTCACCTACCTAAATAAATAAAAGCTATAGCTGTTGCCGCCCATCCAAACAAAGCGGCACAGATTATCTTTCTTTGGAAAGCAATAGTTTCTACATAACCTTTTAATAACATTGTAATAATGCCTGCCGGTAATTGTTCCTTTTCATCCATCGTAACACCATCCAATAATTTTATTTTGCAGCTGCATAAAGCAAGAAGAATAACGCAGTACCTGCATAAATATTCCGCTGATTTTTAATTCTGTTCGCCCGCTTTCGGTCGTATTCCATTTGCTCTGTCAACTTCTTGTATAATGCTTCGCTGCGCTTCAACGATTCCTTTGCACTCATCAATGAGCGCTTGGAGTTCGTCAGTACTTCTTGCGTTAGAGCGAGCTGTTTCTTCGCTTCGCTTAATTGCGTCAGCAGTTCTGTTGACGTGTTTTTCTGCTGTTTCAATTTCTCGTCTGCTAGATTCAATTTCGCTTCCAGCAGATTTGTTTGATTTTTGAATTGATTCCACTGTTCGATTGACAGCGTTATTTGCTTGGGTGCCGCTTCCGCCGTGCCAACGCCAGTACACGTCATTACAGATAAGCAAAAGACCAGCAACAATAAGACTAATCTTAACAGCTTTATCAATCTTACGTCTTGTTTCATCTTTCATTATTACCTCATATAAATACCTATATTTGCAAAACATTATAAATCGCGTCAGACGCACAAACTTCGCCTACAAGCGGCTTTAGCTCGCCGCACGATAAATCGTAAGCGGTGCTAATTTCAAAGCACTCATAGGCGAAGTATTTTTGTGCAATTTGCGCCTTCTTGTAGTTAGATATTCAGATTAGAGAGCAAAGTAATGATGCAACGCACCGAGAGTAAAGCCTAAAACAAGGCCTACTAAAAATTTCTTGTCAGCAACAAAAGCTTTTAATTCTTCCATGATTTCACCTCCTTATCTTCCATTACCAGCAAAGCCATACGCAGGTACGCCATACGGTGTTGTTAAGTCAATGCCAGCAACATACTGATACGTAGCTTCCGCTCTATTGGCGTAACCTGCTCTATACATCTCACCAACATCGGCAGCAATCCAATAGTAATTCTTAAACAGCTTGTAAAGCGCCTCCAGACTACGCAGGTTGACGCGCTCAAAACGATTCTCCAGGAAACGCTTTACAACATAAGTGCTAGTCGGACACCACATGCCAGCATAAATAAGGCAGCGTGTATCATCCAACGTTGGCACCTGTTGAAGCACCTCGACATATTGCAGGCAGTCACGTGACAACTGTTCTAACTGCGCCTGCTGTCCTGCGTCGCTTCTCAAAAGCTCTTTCAGCATCGGCAATTCGCCACTTGCCTTAATATCAATGTAGGTTCTGCCGACAAATTCTTCACCGCCGGGAATAGCTCTCAAAAGCTCATCAGCTCTGTTGCCCTCCCATTGGCTGACACCGATTGACGGATACGCATAGGCGGTAGACTTTGCTACGCTGTCATAGCCGCCTTCAACGCCTGTTGCGATAATGCCTTTTGCGATTTCTCTCGCAAGGCTTTTGTTCCAGTCCATAGCTATCACCTCACTCACTTTTTAAGCAGCGATTGGACGCCTTCTTGTACACGTCTTCGTACATTTCTTGCTTATCGCCGTTGTATGTATATTCCGCATAAATACCGTCACCGCTAACGGTCGTTGATAACAACGCCTTGTAATTCTGCAGCGTTTTACATGCCCAGACTACAAACACGTTCTCTAATGTAATAGGCTGAACGTCATTCGGTCCATGTTGGATGTTGGCAGGTTGGTTATACCACTCCACTAATTTGTTTTTACATACGGATTCAAAATGTGCCATACCTGTAATAATCATTATTATCACTCCTTTAAATTCACTTCTTGATTTCACATTTTAGTTATTTGTTAAGTTGTTTACTCTTCACTCTTTACTTTCATAGCTTTTGTTTCAACGTACTTGTTGCCAAGCTGTGCCAGCATGAAAGATACGCAAGCCATAGCAAAGGCTTCATAGTTGCCCCACGTTTTTACAAAAAACGCAAGGTAAAGAGAAATTACACAGAACAAGACGAACGCCAGCACAGCGCATAGTCTGCCGATACTAAGCGTATTCTCGTCCTTTTTTAGCATATTTAATAGCTTCTTCATTTCTTATCCTTTCTGATGCGGCTCATAGTTCGGCAAGTCGTTAAGCTGTTCCATTAAGCCGTTAATAACACCATTTTCTCCGAGAGCTTCATAGCTTCTAAAGCATGCGTTGATGCTTTCTAAAGCGTAAATGGGAATCCACTTCTTATCGTCGCAGTAATGGTTGTACGCCTGGATAATTCTGTCACGGAGCAAAGCTTGCAAGCCTGCCTTTAAGGCATTGTTTTCTTTTTTCTTTGCACGATACAAAGCAAAAAGATAGGAAATAATAGCGCCAGCAATAATGTTTATTACAGTTTGTACAGTTGATTCAATCATAAAACACCTCATTCCTATTTATTTTGTTGCTGATATTTAAACTTTTAATACAACATTTTCAACTTCTGCTTTAGTTATAGCAGCTTCCACTTTTTCTTTAGCTTTTCTATAAGCTGTGTGGAGCTTGTCGCTTCTCAATGCCACCTGTGCAATGATAGCACGCAGGTCAGATGCAGTTACTTTCACATCTTGATTGTCTGCCGTAGTCCATGTAAGGGTGGCAGAAGTACCTGTGACTTCAAGAGCAATTATGGCAGCGTTGATACGCTCTCTTGCTTTGTCATCATAATCAAAAGAGTAACCTTGATAGATAATAGGCTCAACCTCTGCTTCATCACGTTGCATCTTTAAAGTTTCGATTTTGCGTTCTTTGAGATACTCAATCGGCTCTTCCTCGTGTGTCACTTCGACCCCTAAGTCTTTAAGGGCATCTTCAGAGATAGACAGGGGGATAAAGATACCTTCTTTACCTAAGGCTTCGGAAAGAGGATAGGTGTGAGTATATGTTTTGTCTTTGTATTTATATTTTGTCTGCATTTTGTTCCTCCTTTGCTTAATAATCTTCAACTGTAGGTTTCATGTCATTTATTGCTTTGCCCCATGAAAAAGTCACACCACTTGTATAATAGCAATTAAACAGCAATCTATAAGTTTTATTGGGTGTTACACCTACAATGGAATCAATATCTGCGGCATCGTCGACTTCACCCTCAGGGGTAGTATGAAACCAACCCTCACCCCAAACTTTATTGGTTGATGTATTCTTTATGTTAGCATAGTTGGATAAATCGGGGTCACCCTCACCCCCATCAATAGACGATGTTACTTTGATTCTCTTAATCCCCGGTGGAACAGTAAAAGAAATTGTTTTATTATTTGCGTCATTCCAAGTCCAATACTTGCGACCATCTTCAACCTTTACCTCACCATTTTTCATCATCATTCTGTTTAAGCCCATATTACCACCTCTACGATAACTTATTAGCTTGCACGATGCTGGTCAGATTATTGCTGGCATCTTTTACCATCATAATGTTTAAAAGCAAACCGGAGCTTGTAATAGCTACATCAGATGCAGACCCTATATACTTAACAGTTCCACAGTTAGTGATAGTCAATGCATAGTCTGCATCCGCTGTAAAGTACGCACTAAATACAGAGATTTGTGACTTATCAACTTTCATTGCCAAAGCACCTAAATCAAGTGTGAAATTATTAGTTGCCTTATACATCATTGCAGATATAATCGGCGTATCATTCGTACCTGTTACGATGTATATAGGATACTTTTCGTAATATACCGACAAAAAGTTTAACGTCTGCGCTGCTGTCCAAGTGTTAGCCACCGACGTTTTAGCGTAATCAGCAAGCGATTGATGCTGTGTCAAATAACCTGCATCGTTTGGCAGGTCAGATACTTTAGTAGGCACACTAGCAGCAACGGAATCAATAGCAGCTTTTACAACTTTATTCTGCACAGGGTTGATAGAGGTATCGCTAAGTGCTGCATCAACAGTAATGCCACCATCTTTGCCATCTTTACCTCTGGGCAACATAAAGTTCAACACAGCATTACTAGCAGTACCACTATTGGTAACGCTTGCATTACTACCTGCTGCCCCTGTAGTCACGCTACCAATCGTGATAGACGCAGCAGTACCTGTATCACCTTTTGCACCCTTGATGTTCACACTTGCAGGATTGGTCAGACCAGCTTTATTCGTCCAGCTTAACACACCAGCAGAGGACACACTAGGAATAAATACATTAACATTTTCACTATAATTCTTAGCATTGTCCCTGTAAGTTCGTGCTTCGTTTGCACTACTTCTTGAAGCGTTTGCAAAGTTACTAGCAGTAGTAGCAGCAGACTGTGCCGCTTCCTTGCTGGCTTCTGCGTTGTTTTCGCTAATTTTGGCATTGGCTTCGCTTGCCTTTGCGTTGGTTGCAGATGCCGTAGCGTCAGCCTTGGCGGTTAATGCCTCCTGCTTATAACCACTCGTCAGCTCCGCATTTTCAGCAGCGCTTGCAGCAGATAAGCTCGCGTACTGTGCGCTGTTACCTGCTACGCCTGCTGATTCGAATGCACTATCTTCACTCTTTGCTGCCGCAGTTGCGCTTGCAGCGGCACTCTGTGCTTGTGCTTGAGTCTGCGCGTAAACACCTTGCGCCAATGGCAAAACCTTTGCCGGGTCTTCCGACAATTCAAGAGTTTTTCCATCGTCACTAATTCTAAAGCTTTTGCCGTTCTCCCACGGAATTGTAGTATCAATATCAGCGCTTGTACTTACACCGATTTTCAAACTTCTACCGGTAACGTCGGTAAGCTGTTGCGCAATCATCGTCAGTTTATCGCCAATATCTTCAACCTGGTTAAAAGGATATTGGTCTGGCAAATCCGTTTCCTGCGTTACCGGCACTTCCCTATAAATCGTCAGTTTCCAACATGTCGGCAACACCGGCGGCCGTTCACTCTCCGGCACTTCTGCGCCGACTGCATAACCTGGATAACGTACAACATTCTTTTCAACATCAACGTAATAATCTTTAGTCAGCAGCTTTTCTTTGCCGTCTGCGTCAGTCAATAAAACTTTTATGTCCGTTCGGTCTAAAATTTTAAACTGATACGCAAACTCTGTTGCATTTCCGTTGCCACTATATGTGATTCTGTTGTCAACATGAGTAAGCATAATAGCAACCCCTTTCGTTTATTCATAAAAAGAAAATGTCTATCTAAAAATTAGATAGACATTAAATGATTTACTTTCTTTAATTTTAGCACACAATTTTGCTAACTTTAGCAATGAGCATTTGTGAAATTCTTATGTACATTTTATAGCGATTGCGATATACTATAATGCAAAGAAAGGAGTGCTTTATATGCCTATACTTTTTATGCTTATCATGCTTGTACTAATTTGGTTTGGCTTTCACTTACTCGCTGCAATCATCACGAGCGTAGCGCCGGGAGCAGCGTTTCTGTTTCACGATAACGGCATAGCCACATTCATTTTTTCTTTATCATTGTTTATGGGCTTTCCACTCGTGGTCTGCGTGCCTATCGCCATTATAGCAGGGTTCATCTTCGCTGAAACGTGGTACACAACTGTGCTGCAATATCTCACGCTTGAAGCAATGCTCGCCATTCTCTCTGTAATCGCGACGCTCGTTTTTGGCGCAGGCTCAGAAATAGCCGAATCAATATCACGCAAAAGAAAATAAACCAGCATATTCATTTTAAATCTGGCAGTTTTTACACTGCCAGATTTTTTTATTTTACTACTTCTTTACCATAAGCTACTGCTCGTGTTTACGTTCGGAACGTGGGCGACGCTTAATCAAGTCTTGCAGTTCAAAGTCCATATTATCCTCAGCAATATCTAGGCTATTGAATAGGATATTGACGATACCAGCAGGAACGCCGCGCCATGCGCCAAAAACATACGCCGCCTGCTCTGCTAGTTCACCCGGACCTTCTTCGCCTCGGGCAACTTTGCCTGCACGTCTTATAACTGTAAAGCCTTTGTCCATCAAACCTTGCACCGCTGTCAATCTGTAGCCGTAGTTTCTCATACCTAGCAAGGTTTGCACGCCAACATTCGCCGCTTGCACAACGGGGCCGCCCATAGACAACGGGTAGTTGATAAGCTCTTTTGACAATTTGCGATAACCGTCCTCGTCTTTCTCAAAAGGAGCGGTTAAGGAAAGCTCTGCTATAGCCACGTTCAGGAAGCACACGCTGAGAAATTTGGCACCAACAAAAGCAATCAGCCGTTCAGCCATTTCTTTTTTCTCGCCGCTATTCCATAACCTTTTTACAATATGTGCCTCTCTGTCCCATTGGTTAAACTGCGTATTGAAAAATCCCTGGAACATCGTAAACACTCTGAATAAGCCGCTGCTACGTTGCAGGCTTGATACATCGTGAATACGGCTGCTGCCTAACGTGCGGCGAATAACAGTATTCGCAAAGTCTAGTGCTTCCTGCTCTGTCTTGCCTTCGTTGATTTTCTTCATGTATGCTTCTGCAAATACCGGCTTTGCAGTCATCATGTCAGTGTAGCCTAAAAGCAATGCGCCATATTTCAGCGTCTTTTTCTCAATCGGGTCAAGGTCAGAACGCTTCTGAATATCCCTTAACGTAATGTCTGGCGCTTGCGAACGCTCACGCATAAAAGCGCTTTTTGCACAAATAGCGTCTACTTCTGCTCTGCCTTCACCTGTAAAGCTGCGAAGTAAAGCTCTGAAAGCGTCGGCATGAGTAAAGCCTTCTGTGCTATTACCATAAAGAAATATGTTAGTAGTGTTCTGCATTGCCGCTTTAAAGTTAAACATAATAGCCATATTCATTGTGGCATTACGTAAAGCGTTGGCAATCTTTGTAAATGTCTTTTCTGCCATGTACGCTGTCTTATTGCCGTATGGGTTAGCGCAAGCCTGCAAAAACTCTCTAAAAAGTCTTACGTTGGTATCGCCTAAACGCTCAACCATGTTGCGGTAAATATCCTCATCGTTCAGTATCTTTCTGAAATCAAGCATTGTTTCACGATAACAAATATCGTGAATGTATTTTTTCACCGCCGTAACCTCACTGCCGCGCGATAAGTCGACGGGATACTTGCCGCCAGTACGCGCTTTACTTGCGCTAGTATCTGTAGCCAAAGTCCGCTGCGGAGGTCTGCTGCCTTCTTCGGTACTGTCGATTCTGTCGAATTTACCGGGCATACTGCCGGTGCGTATATCGCGTTCCAACGGGAAGTAGCCACCGTCAAATACAACGCTTTCGCCGCTTGCAAGCTTCATCACCAACGGCGACGCTTCAATCTTCGGCGGCTCAAAGCCTTTTGTTCTGCGGTTGACTTCTGCCAGCATAGGCCAGAATTTACTTGCTGCATTGATACGCGCCTGCGCATAGGCAATATCTGTTTTAGTCAGATGCTTGCACAAAAACTCTATAAGGTTTTGTTTGGTTTGCAGCATTGCTTCTTCTCTGCCTATAAGCTCCGATTCTTCCACCCATATGTCAGAATTCTTTACGCCTACCGGTTTTTGCGAACACAGCCTTGCGGCGTTGCTGTCGCTGCCCAGGTTGCACAGCATAGCAATCAAAGCATGCTTATCTGCGCTACCGCCAAGCTCCTCGTAATAAATTCTTGTATCATGCGCAATACCTGTTTTCTTATCTGGCTCCCATTTCTGCAAAGCATCTATAAGCTCGTTCTGGTAACTTTCAAGCATCGTGCTTTCCATATCTGCACAATGGTTGATTTTGTTGTAAAACTCCCTAGTAAAATAACCTTCCGTCCAATTATCCATCATCAAGAAGAAGTTATCAGCGTTACGCAGTGTAGCTATGATATTTTTAGGCCAGTCAATAATTCGCTTACGCAGGCTCTTTTTACTGTCGCTGCCAATCTCCGCCTCGTACTCTACCGGCAATTCTTGCAGGTGCGCTATCGTATCAGCCTTAACCTGTTCAAAGGCTTCACCGGCGGCGATTTTGTTCATCTGCGTATCCTGCTTTGCAATAGCACGAATGTTTTTCAGCGCGTCGATAACGTCCATATAGTTCGCAAGGCTAAGCTGCGGCGCATTGGTCAAATCATTATTCGGGTTCAGAACAAACTCCGGCATAGAAATAATTTCGTCACCGTACTTTGCCTGCATCTCTGCAATGTAATCGCTAAGCGGCTGCACTTCTCTGCCGTTGGTGTTAAAGTCCTTGCGGTGATAGCCCATACGCTCCAGCAATGCGCACATTTGGAAGAAGTGCTGCTCTGTTCCCCACACTTCTTTCTTGCTGTGCATCTGCTTTTTGACGTACTTTCTTGCGCTTTCAATCTGATGTTTTGCCTTGACTGCTTCACGATACAAAGCGTGATTAATCATCTGCTGTTGCTTATACATAGCCGCTTCTTCCAAAAGACCAGCTTTCGCAGCCTTGTTTGCATTAGCTGCCGCTCTGCGTTCTGCCATAGCAAATCTTCTCGGCTTCATAACCTCGCCTGCTGGCAAAGTCTGAATATAGCGTTTAGCAAAATTATCTGCGTTCTGCTTCCGTACTTTAGCAATATTCTCACGCTCTTTTTGCTTAATATCCTTGTCGCTTATTTCGTTTAGTGCCTCATCAATAAGCTGCTGTTCAAGTGCAACTACTTCGCCGCTTTCGTCATTATAGAGTGCTTCCCTTGCCGCTTCTCTTGCCTGCTCACGCTCCTGCATGAAGTCTGGGAATCTGCGGTTCACAGCCTTGTCAATCTCTTGACGTACCATAGCTCTTTCGCTCGGTGAAGTTAAAATATCCTGCGCCATAGCATCGCCGCTGTCATAGCCTAAGCTGTCAGCCACCCAGTCAAACAGTTCTCTCTGCTCGTTAGACAAGGCACGCTTTTTGCTCATCTCCACAAGGTCGACTTTATCCGGATTAGTTTCAAGCTCATGCTTCAAGGCTTTAAGCTCGTTAAGCTCCGTAAGTTGTTCACCCTCTACCAACGTTTCGGCAATCTCTTTCAAGCCTTCTTCGCTTTTGAGTTTTGCTCTGTCACCGCCGTTGCGAATGTAGTTTCTCGCCCAGTTATCCTGCACGTCGCTACCTTCATTCTCATTGACGGTGTAACCTTCGACAATCTCCCTGGCCATTTCGTAACCGCTGGCATAGCCGTTTTCTTCTGCTATCTGGTCAAAGAGTTCTTTTTGCTCCTGCGATAATTGGTTGCGCTTACTTTCTTTTACCAGGTCGACACCTTCAGGGTCTGTTTCAAGTCTATGTTTCAAGGTTTGCAGTCTGTCCAGCTCATCGACAATATGCTTAAAGTCTGCCTTAATTTCAGCGTCGCTATAGTCTAAGCCGGTACTACGTAAATCGTAGTAATCCGCTATATCTTCGCCCCTTGCAATCTTTTTGGCAATTCTTCTGCGTCCTTTTTTACTGGTCAAGTCGCTTACGCTGCCACCGTAGTCATGAACGTATCTTGATACCCAGTTGACATTACGAATACTATCACCTGCTTCATGGAATACAAGGCCTTCAATATCCGCTTGCTCTAAAGCTCGCTTAGTCCAATGACGTTTTCCATCCTTGCCTATCTCACCAAAATCAACCAAGACTGCGCTCTGGTCCGGTATGCCTGCAAAATCGTTTGCATACTTGCCTTCCGTTCTATTGGTTGCGGCAAAGTAGCCCCACTTACCATTGATGAAAAACGCACGCTCACTCTTGACTGTATCTTGATATTCCGCAAGCTCACTTTCTATTCTGTCAGCAATAGGATTCAAAATATCATCAACAGCTCCGTTTGTATCTTTTAATAGTTCATTATAGTTTATGCGTTCATTGCCATAAATGTATTTTCTTGCAAGTCTACGCGGATTAGCTTCGATTGTTTCCCATTCGTTGATTTTTTGCTTGAAGTTAGCATGAGCCATGCCGTGTTCATCAACAACGAATGTAGGATTGGTAACAGTTTTCTGTCTTGACTTGCTGAACATAGCAATCAACATATCTTCGGCGTTTGCAACACGCTCTTTAGAAAGTGTGCCGTATGTGTCGACTTCCGTTTGAAGATACTCAACTATCGGATTAAGTATATCGTCAATGCTGGCGTTGGTATCGTTCAGCATATCATTATAGTTTGGCAGTACGCTTCCCAAAACGTGTCTGTATTTTCTTGCAATAATCGCAGGATTAGCAAGTTTTGATTCTTTCCCGAATTCCTGCCCGACTTGCACTCTTGCACGATTGACAAGCTCACGTGCTACCGCTTCTTCAATCTGCGGCCGTATTTCTTCGATGAAAGCAGCCTTTTCAGCTCTGCGCTTCGCGCTGAAATCAGCCATTGCACGTCTTGTCAGAATATCCACGGCCTTGTCTTTAGCCTTCAAGATTTTATCTTGCAAGGCTTTTTTATTTTGGTCTGATAACTTGGATGTTATATTCTCCGGCAAGCCACCAAACATACCTTCCATGCGTGCCATAACTTCAATCTCTTCACGGCAAGCCAGCATCCTGTCAAACACTTGCCGCACTTCCGGTGTCAGCTCTGCCGCATTGTCGCTTCTTGCTATCTTGCTATAAATAGCTGATAACCAATTAGCGAATCTCTGGAACACTCCGCGCAAGCCAACACTAGGCGCTTTGCCTTCCATGATGTAGGTTTCAAATGCTTCTGCCAGTTTTTCATGCCCGGCTCTCTTTGCTTCAACGTCACCGCTTGCCCATGTTTCAGCATCAATGCCTGCATACTCCATGAGTTTTTTTGCATCAGCATTTAGTCTTGCATTGCTGGGGTCTGCAAGTGCTTCGTTAATCATAGTTTCTGCAAAGTAGTGTCCTGTTTCATGGATAACTGTGCTTGCGTCTGCACCTTTAAAAAGCGTGATAACATAAGTACCATCATCCATTGGGGAAATCATGCCTTTATCTTTCAGTGTACCATTGACAATTTTTTGTTGCTTGTAATTATCTGCTTTTTGTGATACACTATCAGCAAAAGAGGACGTTTTGTTTGAGATACTGGGCTGAGCCTTGAATTGCTCGGAACCCGAGGGCTTGAACGCGTCCTCTATTTTTTTATACTCACTTTCGTTAAAAACATTATGATTATAATATGATAATGATTTATCATTATGTTCTCTTACTGTAACAACTACATAACGTTTTTCACCATTAACATTCAGTGCAGAATGAATATAATAAAAATTCTCGTCTGAATGTTTTTCTTTTTGCGGCGCAGATTCTGTAACGAAATTACCATTCTCCATAATTTCACGTAAATAGCGCAATGCAAAAAGTTTTTCTTTTTTAGCGGAAGTGTGTTCCATTTTCTTTCTGCCACTTGCGCCAAATTTAATATTATTTTCTTGATACCCTTTATCTATTCTAATATCACCCAATACACCATTATGAACGCTCGTGCCTTGCAAGTTGTCCCTATACCATGCAAAAGCCTTTTTCTGCAAGCTCTTCAAATCTGAATAGTGTCCCATCTCATTTCCGGTAATATTAGTAGTATAGAATTGCTCTTTTTTAAGCACTCCTCCCTTGCTAAACCAGCCATTCTTTTGTTTAGCTTTGCCGCCATCTTCAAAGCGCAGCTTATTCTTTTGCAGCCATGCAGCAGGATTTTCGGGGTCTGCAATAAGTGCGCGGCTCTCCAGCACTAAGCGCAAATTGCCAGCATGAGATTTATTCATACCGGCTTTAGTAGCGCTGTCAACAATAGCGTCAAGTTCTGCGTCAAGCTCCGTACTTGCTTGCCTGGTTAAGTTATAGCCTTCTCGCAATTCCTTACGTGTCTTTGCGCCGCCGTCCGACAATTCGCCGTTGCTGTCAAAATACATATTGTCTTTTGTAGCCTCAAACAGTGCATTGTCCTTAGCCATAGCCGCCGTAAACTTGCCACGGCTAATATCTATATCCTGCCCCAGCTCCGCCGCAGTTGCCACTTCTTCCGCCGTCACACCTAACTCGTCAAAAAGTTTATTGTTATTGCTAGTCTGCTTGTAGCCTTCTAAATCCTGCGCTGATACAGTAACAGTATTATCCTCTACGTTAGCATTAATAGCGTCAATGCTTGCTCCTGCGTATTCGGGGTTAATGCCTGTTTCTTTGATTCGTTCAGCGTCTGCTACTAACTTTGCCTTGCGTTCTTCGTTCGCTTTCAAGGCTACGTGCTCAACGGCACTGTCAACGGCAACGCTTACGCCACTGACTGTACCGCCAAGGATACCGCCGATAAGGCCGCTATAGCCTGCTTCCTTCAAATTCTGCTGCCAGTTCTCACCCCACATTTCCGCAAGTTTTGCAGTACTTGCACCTGGGTTCTTTGCCCATAAGTCCGTCGCCTGTTCCGGGAATTCCTGCAATGCTTCGGTAACGCCTTCTTCAAGGCCGCGTTTAGTGACTTCCCAAATCTTAGCTTTCAGACCGCTACCGGCTGGCATCTTCTTTAGCAGTCTGCCAAGCGGCAGTTCTTCCAATACCGCCTGCGGCACAGCGTTCATCAAGCCTGCTTCTGCCGCTCTGCTTGCGTTTACGCCTTCTTTGCGCAGTCGCAGATATTGTTCACCGCTGATGTTTGCACCATTGTAAAGCATACTGATAGCGTGTACAGTTTTCATTCCTGCACCGGCAGCGCCTGCGCCTTTAGTCAGTGCAAGCTGTACTAAAAGCTGAATACCGTTTTCGGCCAAATCATAACCAAGTTGCCCAGCCGCCGTATCAGCCTTAACTTCTTCGCGCTTCAAAATCTCATCGGTGACATAGCCTAAAGCCTTGCTGATGTTCTCTGATTGGTCATACTCTTTAACAACATTCTTGTCACCCTTATGAGCTTCAATATTAGCGTCAACGGCCGCTTTAGCCGCACCGAATAAGCCACGCACCGAACCTTTAAGGCCGTTCATTACGGCAGTGCCTATGCCCGGCTTATCGTCGTTGATAATACTGCTAGTATCAATCGTCGGTGAGCTATTGCTTTTTACTGCCTGCGAAAACTTGTTGTATTCATCGTCACTCATTTTTTGCAGGTCATAAAAGCCTAGAGTTTCAGCAGGTGACAAGCCGCTGTCAATATCAGCAATAAAGCCATAATTAACATATTCCTTTTTTGCCTTTAATCTGCGGTCGAATTCGTCTAAAGGTTCATTAGCCATTTAGTAATCTCCTTTCAGTAACTTTGCCAGATATGCACCGTTTATTTTGCCCGATGTGCCATCCAACCATTTAACATCGTACCAATCATCCCCGGTTTTATTTACGCTTGCGATACCACGTGCAATCAAATCTGCGTCACTTGCTTTTATATCTTCTGTACTGTCAAACCAGAATGAATGTTTTTCGGTAACATAGCTGCCGTAAACCTTAGTAGTTACGCAGTTTTGCAAGGCTTCCAACAACTCCGTTTCACCCGGATTCATGCCGTGATTTTTTACGCGATAAGCGCGTACCCATTGCCGCCCATAGTTTTGGATTTTCTTCTTGTACAGTGCATCAGCATTTTTACCTGCGACTTGTTGCACAAGGCCTTCCATATCAAAAGCAAATTCGCCTGTACCGCTATACCAATCTTTGTATATTTTTTCTAACTTCCCACGCTGCGCAGATGATGCACCTTTGTTAGCAGCGTATGCCAAGAATTGGTCAATGCTAGAAAACTTGCCTTCTTGCAGCATATCTTCCAGTACGCCTATTGCATCGTCATCAAGTTTTCCGTTACTGCTTCCACCGCTACCGCTTCTGCCTTGCGGTCCATATATAGCATTAACAGCATTGCGATAAGTTACATACTTGTCGGGGTCACTGCCTGCCTGGTTAGTAGCCCACGCCATAGCTTCACTATAGCTTGTGCCGTTACCAAACATAGCAAATATCTCATTTTTTATCCCTTCAAAAAGTTTGTTTTTCTTATAAGTTTCTATTCTGTCATGGTCTGCTTTAATAGTGCGGTACTGCTTCATAATGCGGTCTTGCTCATCCTGGCTCATGTTGTGAGTGCTGCGCACACTTCCCGCTCTGTTGGTAACACTCTCTGCATATTCTTTGATACTAGGCTCATTCCCATGCTGCGGTGTGTCCCAGGTATTCCCCCATACATCCGTTGTTTTACCGCTCACCCAGCGTTGTGCATTAGTTTCTCCGCTATACCATGCTACCGCTGCACCTGCTGCACCGTATTTATCATAGTATTGTTTTAACTTAAAGCGTGCTACAATCTCTTGATTTTCCGGTGTCATTTCCGCACCTGCTGGCAAGCCTGCTTCTTGACTCCAGCTAGGCCAGTTACTAGGCAAAATCTGATATTTGCCGCTTGCGCCTGTACGGCCATTCTTGGCGTTATAATTGCCGCCGCTCTCTTGAATACCGAAAGAAGTTAGCAAATTCTCAAAATCATTACCGCTTTCGCCGCCGCTAAATCCTTTCATGCCTTCAAGTTCTTTGCGTACCGCTTCTTCATTGTCGCCATATTTAGCATACAAATCTTTAGCGGTATTTCTTTCAAAAGCGCTGCTCTCTTTATCGTATGCCACCTTCTCAAAAGCAGCTCGCTGATTGGCAGTCAGATAACTACCGTACTTATCCATGATGTTACGCATAGTGCCATAATCTTCGTTGGTGATGCTTGCACCGACGGCACTTGCTACCACCTGCCCAATGTTGGCTCTGCTCTTAGATTCGATAAACTCTGCGCCACGCTTGCCATATATAGCACTTGTCAGCAACTGTGTACGAATAATTTCATCTTGCAGCGCCTGCGGGTTGTTCCAGTTCTTCTGTACAAACTCGCAGGAGTTCTGAATATTATTGTCATAGCGCAAATCAGTGACTGCTTCTTTTTGCTTCTGCTCGTATTGGTCGACAGTCTGGAAGCCTTGCTGTGCGCTCTGATACATTAAATGGTCTAATGCAAGCTGGTTCTTTTGGCTGTGCAATTTGGTATTACTTAATACATCCTGCCTTGCTTTATTTATCTGCTCTGTGTAGCTTGCGCCTGCACCGGCAGTGCCTTCTAACTTTGTATTCATAAGGCCGCTTTCATCGTTGTACATGATGTTATAACGGCTCTTATTAAATATATCCATAGCATTAAGAATGGACTGTTTGTCCTCATCTTCCTGCTGTGCTTCTACTGCTACCGCCCATTTGTTGGCGGCACCGGCAATAGCGGCAAGTCCTTTGCCGCCGCTGCCATAAGCGTTAAGGTCACTCGATACCTTGACAGTCGCACCGCCACCGGTACCTAAATTGACGCTGCCTTGATAACCTGCAATCTTCATACTGTACCTCCCTTACCAGCTCCATTTAGTAAAGCCTGCGTTATCCATGAACGGATTATTCTTCTTTGCTTGATTATAGAGATTGAAGCCGTTCATATTGCTAGCAGGAAGATTGAAATCACTGTTAGCATCGTACCAATCGTCACTGCTTACCGTAGTTGTTCCCTTGCTGCCGCCAATCATACCTTTAGAGTAAGCGTTCGCCGCCGCACCTACAAGCGTACTAAACATCTGCATTTTGCCGTTGGCTTTAGCGTTCTTCGCCGCCGCATTATATGCGCTTGCCTGGTTGCGATAATTAACCTCGTTTACATAAGTGCTCCACGCATCATTACGCTGATTTTGCAACAGATTCATACTGTCTTTTTTGTAAGCGTCCTCGCTGCTTGAAAGAATATCAGCAACACTGCCGCTGTCGGTTAGGCCGCTGCTGCCGGCCGCCGCCAGCGCCTGCCCTCTTGCAAGCCTCATTCTATCGTTGAGTTGGCTTTGCTTCTGCGCATACGCTTCTGCCTGCTGCTCACGTTGGCGGCTCATAATAGCCGCGTTCTGCTGTGCAGCCTGCGCCTGCGCTTTATATGCCTGCTCCTGCTGTTTGGCCTGCTGATGTTGGCCACTTAACTGCATGACAGTTTGCAGGCCCATTAAGATTCCAAGTGTACCCATTACGCTCACTCCCCTCTATATGGAATATAAAACTGATAAAATTTCTTGCCGTCCCAACCTGTTTTAGGCTCTACCAAAAATACCGCTCCCAAGTGTCTTAAATAGTTAATGCTAGTGCGGTTCTTCTCGTAGACGATATTGTGCAGCAGTCCATGCTTGCGTACCCATTCATTCAGCACTCTTTTCGCTTCCTTGAAAAGCAGGCTCTTTGTGTAACCATTGTAAAGTTCGTTCGTGCCTACCATCCAGATTCCGCGCCCTGGTGCGCCCCATTCCATAGTGCCCTTGCCGAATATCGCAAGCAGTTTGCCATCCTCACCACGGTATACCCTTGTTTCTTCGTCAAGCTTGATACTACCAATGAGGACAAATACCGGGTCACTGCTTGCTTCCAAATCTTCCTTATCATGCGGCCGTATATCTTGCATAAGTTCTTCAATCAACGGCACAACATTTTCTTTTGACTTATTATCAAGGATTTCAACAGTCCACTTCTTAGCCACCGAAAGACACCTCCCGCACTACCGCCAGCAAGTTAAAAGGATATGGCTCATCCGTAACGATAATCACTCTGCCTTCGTTGTTAAAGCCGCCAATAGGCAAAGTCATATACTTGTCACCGGTAAATAATTTAATATCACTCACTGCGTTCTGCTCATCGAAATTCATCAAGTCCATAGTATTTATATCCGGACCGACCATACCGCCAAGAGAATTACTTAAGCGCAGGATGCAATTACTAATCTGCTTTTTGCGTCCTTGCATAGTGCCGTCACCCGTCTTAATTTCGACGTTTGGCAGTTCCACGATACTTCTATAGGGCAAGCCGATAAAAGCGTGTTGTACGGCCGCTGGAAGCGTCACAGTGCCGTCTTGACTTACAGTCAGTTCGCTATACACTCTTCCGTCGCCGATAACAGCAACTTTTTCGCCTACCAACTCTGCCACGTCGATTTCCGTAGCCCCGCTGCTCTTTTCAGCAGTGCTGTACTCAATAGCATTATCAAGCATAATATAATCATCGGGGTTATTGCTCTTTGCAGGATTCTTTGCCAGATATTCGATATTGCGTACTATTGCGCCGTTTATCTCTCGCTGTACTACAAGATAAATAATATCTTCGTCGCCTTCCTGCACTGCCGCCACAGCTTCAATCTTGCCTTGCGTTTCTATCGTCGACCAAGCATATACCTTTTGTTCCATGATGTAGGATAAGCAAGCCATAGTTCCGTCACTTCTTACAAAGTATATAGTGCTGTCGGGTTCCTGCTTATATGCACTGTCGACAATCTGTACATTCTCTATGATATGCTTTGCCAGCAATGTTAAGTCATTGCCGCCGTAGCTGTCTGTTTCATAACTATATGCCATATCCCTTACAGTGCTTCCACGTCCTTGTACAAACACGATTCTGCCGCCAATCATCAACGGCTCAACAGTGCTGCATCCGCGTGTAGTCTGCATTTTGGGAACGGCTTTAGATGGTGTTACAGTATCGCTGCCGCTTACTGTCCATTCGTTACCCGCAGTCAAGACGATTAAATCGGTGCTTGCTATCAAGTGTAAAATCTTAAACTGCTTGCGGCTCACAAACGCAAGTGCTACTGCGCTATCGTCGGTAACAGTGCCGCTGGCTTTCTCTACACTGAAATTGCCGTAGTCACCTGTCCTACTCATCCACACCATATAAGGCTGCTTCTTCGTGCCGCCAAAACATAATCTGTCTTGGAAAAAGCACAGTGTTTGCGGGTATCCGAATTCTTCACTCCATGCGCCCCATAAAAAGTTAGTAGTCATATCTGTTGAGCCTAACTCTTTTTCAACATGAGCTTTTGCCGTGCTGTCGCTGGTGATTTCAGTAAGCTTTACAACGCCTTCCGCATTGTAGGCCATTGCTGTTAAATCAACAGTACAAGTACCGCTACTGATAGTACATACCGCCCTTAAAAATACCGGTTCTGTTACGCTGCCGCTTTCGGACGGGTTGTAATCGTCTTTAGATGTATATTTTCTGTATTCCTTCCAACTTTCGCCATCGTCGCTTTTTTCTATAGCAAAACTGCCACTCCAAGTTCCGTGACTGATAACCTTCCAATTTTCGCCTACGCGCACTCTTTCAGTAGTGCCGTTGCTGGTTGATACAGTCTTGCTTGCAATCTCTTGTTTAAGTTTGATATACGCGCCAGGCTTGCTGCTAGCGAAAATCTTCTTATTGCTCTTTAAAGTAATGTCACCTTGTGTTCCCGAAGGTGTTAATTCTTTGTTGCCAGTATATAAAATCTTTACCCAGCCATTAGCACCCGCTGTTGGTTGGGTCTCGCTGCTGCCAAAAACACTTTTGCCGTATCCGCCTGCCCCTCCGGCAGCCCCATTGCCATAGCTCGTTCCATCTGTTCCCGGAGTATTCGGTTCGCCTTTGCTGCCGCCAGTGCCGCCGCCACCGCCTTTTGCTATCATATCAAACGCTGTACTGCTTGCACCATTACTTCCACTAGGCGCAGAGTTGCTTGCATTTATCCCCGCTGCGCCGCCGCCACCGACAGATATTGTGTAGCTCGTTTCCTTGTTTAAAGTCAAAGTCTTAATAATACGCTCCCCGTTGCCGCCATTGCCGCCGCGGATATATACAAGATGACTTGAATGTTCGCCGCGCTTCCTGTATTTGGCGGCACCCCCGCCGCCACCGCCGCCGCCAGACATATCAATCTGGTATTCACCGGTAACAGTCGGTTGAAATAGATAAGTTCCAGGTGACGTATAGCTTATGCCGCTATAATTTTCAAGCGTAGTTGATTCGTCAAAATACATATCAGTAATTTCAAAATCAGCAAAACGCCAGTCAGTGTCTGAATATCTGGCAAGCTGTTTTACGGGATATTTGCCGCTGGCGATAAACATAGTATCTGCGCTTTGAACAAATCTCAAATCTTGCAGCATATCCGCCGTGTACGGTGTCATAACTTCTATGTTTATATAAAGTCCGTTCTTATGCACCCTTATATATTTCTCGCCAAGCTCCAAAAGATAGTCGGTGCTATCTGCGCCGTTGAATGGTACCAGGATGCACGCTTTATCGTTATATTTCGTTCGTGCCATATACTTCATGCCCGGTCTGCGATAAATAGGGCCGTGCGGCTTGATAAGGCAGTTATAGGCTTGCAGCACCGCAAATTGGTACTTATCTAAATCGACGCGGTTGGCAACTTCGGCGCTGATTTCGCCGCCGGTAAACGCAGGCTGCAATAAATAATAAGGTGTTAACCCACTAGCCATAATTACGCCCTCCCGTCAAAATATTTGCTCGGATAGTCCGGCAATTCTTTCTTTTCGCTTGCCGTGGTATACTTCGCTTTCTGTAATGCCGCCATTGCAAGCTGATACTGCGTCTGCTGCAAGCCGCTGTTGCCGGTCAGTTGTACGCAGATATTAAACGCCAACATATGAGTAAACGCGCTCAAAAAATCACTTGAAAACATTTCCACGTCGTCAACATCATAGGTATATTCAAGCCACGCAGCAGGGATATTGCAGCCTATACCAAGCACGTTGTCACTTGCCATATATAAGTCCCACTCTTCCTGCTGCTGTTCGCCTGCCCTTATCATTGCGCCGGTGTCAGCGTCAAATATCTTGCGCACAGCAAGGCACTTTTCGGGGTAGGCGTAAACGTGGGACCAGTACGGAGATTCGATACTAAGTTCTGCAAGCTTGCTCACGCGCTTTGCAAATCCCCAAGTGTAGCTTCTTAATAACTCTTTGCGGGTAGGCTCATAAAACAGTTTGCACTGTCTGGCCAACTCCGACTGCTCATCTATATTGCTTATACGCCCTTTGGCGATATGAGCCAGCGCCATATTACATACATCGGTAATGTTAAACATTTTAACTATTCCTCCTTGATTATTAAAAAAGGGAAGAGCTTTCGCCCTCCCCTTAAAGTACTAAATCAGCCCGGCCAGTTCGGAACAGTTTCAGTCAAGCCAGCAGTCAGTTTGCCGCCGCTTGCGCCGGTAACAGTCAGTCTGGAAAAAGCCTTCATGCCATACGGCAGTTTTGCCGCAACCAAGACACCCTTCTTGCTGGCAGCAAGGGTATAAGTCGCAACAACGGTTTTAGTGCCGAAGCTTTCGCTGTCGGAAGTTTCCAGCGCCGCAGTGATAGTGCCGCTAGTAGCTAAGGCGGTCGGCGCAGTGATAACAAGAAACAACGGGTCGGCCGCATCACCGCCGCCAACGTTCGCAATTACATTGCTGGTCAAGGAATTGTCCATGTACATATTTTGCTGGTCAAAAATCATTGTTATTCACTCCTTCCGGTTATTGTACTGCCGCTTCGGTTTCGCTTTGGCAGTCAAGTTTCTTAATCTGAATACCTGCAAGGTACAGTTTAGGCGGCGCGTCCATAAAGTCCTGGCGGGTAACATGAACATTGTTCTTGTTGTTCAGATAGCACTCCAGCCAAGAGTATACGCCGTCAGATACATACGCAACCGGCGCTTTCGGGTCTTGCAGACGGTTCTTTGCGAAGATGAATTTATTCATCAGTTCGCGTTGTGCACTGTCAGTCAAAGAGTTAAGCTTTTGGACATCAATATTGCACACGCGCACAATGGAGCGCACATTCTGAACGGCAAGGCCGCACTTCCAAGAGTACAAGGTCTGCAATGCACGGAACGGCTTGTTGTGCTCGTCGTATACATCACTTTCGCCCAAGTCCTCAGTTTTCAAGCCTGCCTGGGTGCCTTTAGGATATACACCCATTACACGGCGGTCGCCCCAATCTACGAAGTAGATAGAAGCATTAGTGTTAGTACCAGGAGTACCCGCGGAAATCACCTGGTGGCCTGGAGTACCTTTGCCGCCGTCGGTCAAAGTATTGTAGCGTACCGCAATGCCATTGAAAGTGTCCGGGTCTTCGTCCAAGTTGCCGTACAAGAATTGACGTGCGACGTATTGGCCCATGCCTTCTACATGTGCATCGTCCTCTGCCATACGGAAAGCCTGCGGATTTGGTTTGCCGGAAAGCAATTCAACGTCCACGCAGGAACGGTCCTCCAAGTGCATGCATACATCAATGCGCTGCTTTACAGTGCCTTTAGTCGGAGAAGTACCGCGGTTAATACGACGGATAGACGGAGAAGGCAGGCTGGCACGAATAGTAGTTTTAGTACCAATCGGCAAATCGCCTTCCATCCACCGAATATCTTCCATAATAGGATTGGATTCGTTAAGCACTTCCATAACGCGGTCAATAGCGCCTTGCGGAGTTAAATACTTTCGTAAGTCACTCATAGTTTGGGAGTAACCAATAGTAGCCATAGTTTCATCATCCTTCCTGTTTTTCAATTAAAAGTTAATAAATTATTTGTACCTGCTCCAGTCGGTTTTCGGGTACATGTTTGCTGCAATACCTTGTGCAGCGTTCAAGCCTTGTGCGCCGTTTTGTGCAGCCAAGCCAGGGTCCTCACCAAGCAATTCACCAAGTTTCGCAAATGCTCTCACGATAGCAATTTGATTTCCTGCGCCAGTAATTTCTAACGCTTCACGCACGTTCAAGCCCGGATACATTGCCTCCAATTTACGGCAGGCAGTATCGCAAAGGCCCTGTACTTTGCCCAAGTCTGCGCCCAGTGCCGTTTTAGCTTCGTCACCCCATTTAGCAATTTCTTGCGCACGGAGCTGTTCTACGCCTTGCACTACACGGCTTGCATACTCTGTGCCGTACTTTGCAAGTGCTCTTGCCTGGTCATTGCTAAGGTTCATGCCTTTAATGACATCTACAAAGCGTCCTTGCTCATCAGCACTAAGCTCATAGCCTTCCGGCATTTCTACTCCTGCAAAGTCATAATTCACTGTGCCGGGCTGCTGTTGTGTGCCTTGCCCATTACTTCCGTTCCCTGCAATAGTGCCGGAAGCACTTGTATTATTAGTTGCATTAGTAGTCGGGTCTGTTTGCTGCTGTTGCACTGTGGTATCGGGTTGCTGCTGTGCGCCTTCGCCGTTCACAACTGTGTTTTCGCCGTTCTCACCCATTAGTTATTCCTCCTTGTTGTTATCTACATATTCCACTGCCAGCTCTTGTAGCTTTAGTTGGAATTCTGCATACTCCATTTCAGCCTGCTGTTTAAGCTCTATGCCTTGCAGCCCAAGTGCTAAAATGCTTTTGATAATGCCTAAGCCTACGTCGCGGCGGCCTTCGTTATAGAAAGTCTTGCTGTTGCCGGTAAAGCACATAGAGTTTACTTTGGTCACATCAAGCATACGCATCAAGAACCAGCGTCCGCTTTCACTCCCCAGCAGGTCAAGTAGGGCCTCTTTATCCCTTCTTGCCTGCTCTCTTACCATGTACTCTGTCAGCAGTGCTTGCTTTCTATCCTCGCCGGTATTGGATTTATATTTAAACTGCTCGCTCATTATTCCCAACCTCCCGGCACGCCTAGCCAGCTTGTAATAGCCGGATTGGAATCATTCGCCGCCGCAGTAAGATTTTTGGCCGCCTCTGCCGCAGGAGCCGCAGCCTGTGCCATTGCCAAGCCTTCCTGCATTTCCTGCTGCCGTTGCATTTCCTGCTGCTCTTGTTTGAGCATTTCTTGTACTTCTTCATCACTGCGCAATGCCATCGCAGGCACGCCAAGCATTTCAAAGTATTTTGTAATAGCACCCAACGGGTTAATCTTCTTCGTAACTTCTGGCCATACTTGCGCCATCTGTCCGGTTTGTGCTATCGCCTGTTCGATATTCACAAGTCCGCTCATCTTCTGCGCCTGCGCCAAAGGTGAAATATAGTCCACTTCTACATCCTCTTCACTCAAAATGTCTTGTAGTTCTTCCGGTACCGGTGGGAATCCACCGCTTCTGTCGATGATGTTATATACACGTTGAAGAATCAGTGTTAAGAATTCATCCTGCAATCGCTCAACCACCGGGCCTAGCTGTTGCAGTTTTTCCTGCGTTCTCTCCATAACCTCTCTAGCAGTCATGCGGCTATTATCAAGGTTATCTAACATCAAGAACAAATCAGCACTGTATGCTCTCTTTATAGCATCCTCAACGCGAATAATTTCTTCCTGCGCGTCCTTCAAGTCAAGGTCAACCGCGAACAAAGGCTTAACCATATCTTGCGTCTGGTCATCTACGGCTGTTAGACCGCCAGGCATCAAGTTAATACCGCCGTTATTCATAAGGCTTGGACTGCCTTGCATCGGCGGCTTTATCTTTAACTCTATTGCTGTGAGATAATCTTTTTTCAGCAGTTGCAGCATTTTACTGTCGCCTTCTGCAAACCACGCAGGACCTCTTGCGTATGCCTCATTGCCGCTGACAAGATAACGCGCTACCGGTACTGCTTCTTCTTCAAAGCCGCCAACATACAAGTATTCGTCACTCTCTGACTTTTCCAACCAGTACACGCTTCTATACGGCATATTCAGTCTGTCCATGTAGCCAGGCAGCTTATCACTGTTAGGCTCTACCATCCAGCAGACTTTATACTTCTTAGTAAGATTGGTCTGATTGTCTAACAGTCCTTTCAGATTGTCGGGCAAAGCGTCTACGCCGAAGCAGTCTGCTAGCTGCTGCAAAGTCATATCGTACTTTCTTGCAAAAGTAGTTACCTTGCCGAAGCCGTCTGCTTCAAGTGCATAAGTACCGATTGTCATTGTCTGAAACCTCACGCCGTTTTCTGCGTCGTAGAATATAGCCATCGGGCACTGTCCAAAAGGCAATTCCAGATATACAGTATGGATGCTGTTATAGAAGTTGCTCTTTGCAAGCACGCTTGATACAATCTCTTGTCTTGTGTCAAGCACCTTCATAGCCTCAACATTCGTATTCAGTTCCGGCCGTCTATATGCAAATCTGAACCACTGGCGGCTCGGCGGTGTAAGTCCGCTCATAACGCCAGCAGCGAATACCTGTGCCGCTCTCCAAGCTACCCCGTGCACAATCTTTAAGTCACGTCTGCGTGCGGGATTGGTCTTGTCTGCCGTATCGTCAAACTCTCCGACAAATGGGAGCTGATAATCTCTTATCTCTTTCCATCTGTCTACCCAATCTCGCCTATCCTCGTACATGCTTTTAAGCTTACGCAACAAACGTTGGCGGTCTGGCAAGTTCTTTTTCAGCGGCACCCCGTCACTAGGAAGTGTTCCCTGTGGCTTGCTCGCCGCTATCGTTTGAAAGTTCATAAGCTGTTACCTCTTAGCCTAAAGTATTACGGCCGCCCTCGCCGCCACTAGCAATAGTGCTTGTCTGCGTAGATGAAAAGCCTCTGCGTTTCTTCTTGTTACTGTCGCTGCCGGCCGCAACTTCGCTGCTTGTCGCAACGGTAGTCGGTGCCGGGTCCACCTTTTCAATAGTCGGCATGTTGCCGCCACCGAATAATTTTGCAATGCCACCCATTTTTAAATCGCCCCCATAATCGAATATTCTGTATTGCACATCAGCACTTTAGGCTTTCTATCGTCAAACCCTAACTGCCTTAACGGAACCTTCCTTGCAAATGTTAGTGCCAGGCCGTCTGCAAGGTCCGGTGAACGTCCTAGCTTTTCTTTTATCTCCTCTTTAGGCGTTAGTATTAAACGCCCATTCTTAGAGTACTTGTAGTGAATGACAGCAAGCTCCTCTCTTAGTCCAGGTTCATCCGGCAAAGCTCCGCCATCTTCTATCCAGTCTTTCAGTTTGAAGTACATCTCTGCTCTGATATTCTCATAGCGCTTATTCTCTATCGCCGCACCTTGAAATGGTATCTCTCTCAAAGCCGTGTACCCCATCTGCCGTAATCTGTCGACTACGCCAGCACCCATGTTGCCAACGTCTATAAAGGTCATATCTGCCTTATTTTCATCCATTGCCAAAGCAATATAATCTGCCGTCTGCATCGTGTTCAGCTTCTTATAGATTCTCGGCTTAGCATATGCCATTAAACCCTTACGCCGCCATATGCACGTTCTGTCATCGCCAAAGCGCGCTATATCAGCGCCTTGCACCAGCGGCATATCATAGGGAACATCCTTTTCTGTCAGCTCTCTACTGAAAGCCTTATCTAGTTCCTCCAGGCTGAAAAGCTCGTTGATTGCCGATACGCTAAAGTCACACAAATACTCTTGTCTGAATTCTACCTCCGGCATATCCTCTTTCAGTTCTTCTATGCTCTTTGCGTCTAAGATGCCGCTATCGTACACGTTCGACAAATACGCAAAGTAACGCTTATTCGTCTTGGCCTTCTTGTACATCTCATAGAAGTTGTTCTGCCCCTTGGGTGTACCGATGAAATAGCAATAGCCTTTTCTGTCGCCGTTCTCTATTGCAGGTCGGATTATCTGCGTCCACATCTCCGGCTTCATATCCGAATACTCGTCAAGTATTACGCCGTCCCAATATGTACCACGTAATGCGTCGGGGTTATTCGCACCAACGATATATATTCTCGCTCCCTGCGCTCCAGGTACTTTACTGGGGAATTCAACATACTTTTTAGTTTCATTCACCTTGATGCCCTCTATGACGCTTGTGTAATACTTCAATGGTCCCCATGCAATAATTTCCATCTGTGCACTGAACGGACCTACCAAAGCATACTGCGGGCTGATTAAGTCACTCTGCAAAGCATCCCTTATAAGGTGATTCACCATTCCGATGGTCTTACCAAAGCGGCGGTGTGCTACGATTACTGCAAAGCGGTGTCTGCTTAATTCCTTATGCAGCACCTTCGCCCATGCAGGTCGTGGAGTATATGGTATCTGTATTACGTTTTCCATGTTTACCCCCCCTTGAAAAAATCGTTTTGGTAATTTTTGGTATTTACCTCCCCCGGCGGCTGCGAAATTTTTGGGCCCCACCCCCACTCAATGTCAGCGGGAAAGGCAAGAACCAAAATCAATTTTTGCGAAAACCCAAGGAAATCACCAACGCCAGCGCCGCCAAACAACCAATCAGAACCAACGCCCAGCCAAAAACAAAAACGTGGTAGGCCTGCCGCATCAGCCAGGCAGGAACGGCCGCAGCACATCACCAGGCGAACGCCTGCCGCTAACATCATCAGCCACGCCGTCAACATTTGGAATCATCAGCACAGCCGCAGCAGCAGGATAATATTTTACGTCCGATAATAAAGATTATGTTAAAAGCTCTATCTATGTTTATGTTTTGGTAGCATCTTCTGAACAATCGTTTACTATCACTGCATCATCTGCCGCGCCCCAATGATACACAGCCGGGCCCTTGTTAGCGTGCGTCTGCTTGTCAAACGCGCCTATACTATCAGCATATAGCTTTGACGCGGCTAGCTTATCCTTGTTGCTGGCCTTGTTGTCTGACATTATCTTGAGCCAATAGGCCTGCAGGTCCTGCACAGCCAGGACGGCTACAGCCGCGCCCTGCTGCTTTAGCAGCGCCGCACATTCTTCCAGCGTCTGCGGCTGGGTGACTATTGCCGGAGGTCTGCCTCTTGTTGGTGTATTTGTGTTACTTAATAAACTTTTAATCTTAAACATCACATCACGCTTTTGTTACAACCCCTATATAATATATTATTAATATCAATCACAACAGATTTTGTAAACATCAATAATATAAATACAATCAATAATCTTTATTTGCAAGAATCCAACAATAAAAAAAGATTGACAAATAAAAACTGTCAATCATCAATAAAATTATATTAATTATCTTGTTTTGAATTATATACCCTAAAAAATGCTATTAAGTCAATGACACATTATTATATTTTTGTGAACGCTGTCAATCTATTATAAATGTTGCTAAACAAAAAGAACGGCCGCCGCTGAACATCTGCCAGCGTGCGGCCGTTGCTACTCTTATAATGTTGTTTTAGCCCTGCGTATCATCTGCGGGGCTGCCGTCGCTATCTGCTGGCGGCGCGGGGAACGTCAGAACGGCGCGCCCCGTATCATCTACAAACGCCAGGCGAACGCCGCAGGCCTGCGCTATCCTAGTTAAATCCTGCGCCGTGAACGAATCCCGGTTATATTTGTTGCTTATCGCCTGCGGCCGTGCCAATCCGCACGCCTGGGCCAAATCCGCGCGGCTCAATCCTGCCAGCTGGGCCGCGGCCTTGATTGTCGGTGTAATCATGTTGCTATACCTCCCTAGTTATCTTACTATCTACATTATATACCCGTTCCGAGTTTTTGACAACTCAAAAAAATATAAAAAAATCTCAAATTGAGTATTGACAAGATACTCAACACGAGTTATAATAGACCCAACAAATGAAGAACGGTACTCAAACAGAGTTACCATTCAAGGAGGAACAAAAAATGACTAAACGCATGGAACAAACTCAAAACGCTAAAATGGTTCAGCTGGCGCTTTTCCGCGAATACGGCTTTCAGCCGAGTTTAAAAGACATTAAAATTTTGAACACCCGCGACTTTGACGAATTCCCGGGGCACGTCGAAGCACTCTACACGGTAATCAAAGGCCATTTCTACAATGTTTTTTTTGATGTTACCGGTGAAGCAACCGTTTACAAATATTAAGGAGGACGAAAAAATGAAAATTAAAAATCTGCGTATCAAACAACTTATGAAAGTTGCTAAGCTCATGAACCGCTACCCGGCATTAAGCGAGGCACAGCAGGAAGTCTATCAATACGCAACCAACATCGTATATCTGATTTTTTAAAGCTGACGGCGGCCCCGCTGGGGCCGTAAAGCTGCCAGGCAGAAGGTCCGAAGCCCTAGCCAACAGCCGAAAGGAGAGAATAAGAAAATGACTTTTGAAAAGTATAACGCTAACCCCGAAAATAAAAACATTGGTGATTGCTCAATTCGCGCAATCTGCACAGCCACCCCGTTAACCTACCAGCAGGCTAAAAAGCTGCTGGAAACAAAGGTATTTGAAAGCGGCGCTGCATGGAACACCGTGAAGAACATCACCGCCGCCCTGGCTGACCTGGGAATTGAAGTTAAAGCCGCCAGCCGCGAAACAGTCAACAGCTTTACAAAGCATTGCGACACCGGCGCCAGCTACGTTGTTTTTGTAGCAAAGCACGCCGTAGCCGTTGTTAACGGCGTTATCTATGATACATGGGACAGCAGCCGTCGTTTTGTAAAATTAGTTGCCAAAGTCAGCCGCGAGAAATTCGCCGAATTGAAAGCCAAATACAACCCGGAACCTAAAAAGGAGGAAAAGAAAATGGACTGGAAAAAGATTTTTGCCGCTTGCGAAACAATCGAGGAACTGAAAAAGGCGTTTAAAAAAGCCTGCATGAGCTGCCACCCCGACAAGGGAGGCACGGCCGCCGAATTTAAGGCAATGAGCGCAGCGCACGACAAGCGCGCCGCCGAACTTGCCGAAAGCGAAAGCCGCCAGGAGTGGCAGCGCAACAAGAAAGCCGACGGCACTTATAAAACAGCCGCCGAAATCCTGGCCGAACAAGCGGAATTCGCCGAAATTCTGGCCGTGCTCATGGGCTTGAAAGGCCTTGAAATCGAGATATGCGGTAATTGGTTATGGATTGGCGGCGAAACGAAAGCCGCCAAGGACGTTTTGAAGGAAGCGGGCTGCAGATGGGCCAGCAAGAAAAAATTATGGTATTGGCACGCCGGGGAGTGGGTGAAGAAGGTCCGCCGCACGTTGAGCATGGACCAAATCCGCGACCTGCACGGCAGCGAGTTTTTGAAATACCGCCCGGAAACGCCTTTATTACAATAGCCGAAACGCCGCCCCGCGCGGCGTATACCGGGGACCGGCCGCCCCGGTACTGATGAGGCAGGCCAAAAACTGAACCTTGAAAATTTTAAAAGCGAAATAAAGGAGGAAATAAAAATGTCAGTTTTTAAATTATCAGCGAATCATGTTTACGCCGTTGCCGTTGGCGTTACAAAGCTGCTGAACAACGTTCCCGCCGTCAATTATGTTTTTTTAAAGGACAACACGCGCGACGCTTTAAACGCAGCGTTTAAAGGCTGCAAAGGCGTTCCGAACTACAGTCTGTATCCATACGAGGAAGCGAACGTGTTTACCCTTTTAGCCGGCATCAACGCCCGCGCATACGTTGGCAGATACGGCGAACCGGCGGAAGCGGTCCGGCTGGATGAAATCACCGAACCCCGAAACCTGCTGAAAACGCCGAAAATCGTCAATCAGCATTACGAACCCGGCGCCGATTGGTTCGCCTGGGCAAAGCTGCTTGAATCGTATATCTATCAATGCGACGGTGACACCACCGGAAGCGACCCCACTATAAAGGCGCTTGAATTGCTGCTAGTAGATGTTAAGTTATGGATTTTTAACCATTTAGACATTTACGACCGCGCGCCGTGGCTCATTTAAATTACGGAATCAAGGAGGCTTTAAAGTGAAGCGAAAGAAATTTTATCAGCTTGACGGCGTGTGTCGTAATAGTCATAATCTTATTATTGACCTTGCGAATAATTGCAGCGTTGCAATTTACGGACCGAAAGTGTTCTTTGTTTGCTGGTTCTTCGCTGGCAACCCCGGCCGCATATATAAAGCGGAAGTGTGCGGAACCAGCGTAAGCAATTTTTGTTTAGACCGCTGAATCAGCAACTTAAACTATTCAACCCACTACACCGGCAGGAAAGCCGCCGCCGGTGTAGAATATTAAAAGGCAGAAGCGATTTTTTATGAGGAATCAAATCATGTTAAAGGAAATCAGAAATAATGTATATCACGCCGAATTTGTTGTAGCCGACGAGGACGGCCAGCGCTACGCCGCTTTTGAAAGCGACTGGAACGGCGAATATTGGGAAGCGACCGCCTGCACGGAAAGCGGCGAGCTTATCAAAGGCGAAACCGTTAAGCTTTACCCCGTCATGGTGTACCTGGCCGAATCCGACCAATACGAAACCGTTGGTTATGACGAGGAAGCGCCCCGCGTTCTTCTCCCTGGCTGGCGTGACTACCAGAAGTGCGGCTACAACGAAAGCTACACCCTGGCCCCCGCCGCTTACAGCGAAGCGAGCGACCGCGTTTACTTGATGCTGCCGGAAGGCGCTAGCGTTTACGCTGATGACGCAGGTTGTCCGGTGATTGATTATGACGGCTTTAAACAAGGCGACGTAATCAATCAGTACGACGGCAACGGCTGCCGCCCCTACATCATCGACAGCGACCGCCGCCGCGCATATCTGGAAGTTGTCGAACTGTAACCCCGAATCACCCGCCCGGCGAAAGCCGGGCTATTACGAAAGGAGGAAGAAATATGCGAATACAGCAATTAAAAAAGTTGCGCGTAATGGCCGAGCGAGCAAGATGCTTCTATGGTTGCGCTTGTTCAAACATAGAAGCAAGCGAATACTATGCCCCGTACTGGAAGCGCTACCCGCGCAAAAGTGAAAAGGCCGCACTGCATACCCAGGCAAGCAATTCCTGGTATGCTTGCCTTGCAATACTGGACAAGATAGATGCACGCTTATAAAAAACAAGCCCCGAGGCAAACGCCCCGGGGCTTTTCTGTATCCTGCAAACGCGAGCAGGCTATATATTTTGGGAACTGAAAAGTTTTGCAGGTATAATCCTATGGCTGCCATGATTGGAACGCGTGGCGGCCCTTTTCTGCGCGTGTGGCGCATACTTTAGGGAAGCGAAAAACAAAAAGCCCGGCAACGCCGGGCTTTTCTTTTTGGTGCGATTTCATAAAGAAAATCAACAATATTTCAATCCGTGCCAGCTTTACGCCTTTAGAGCTAAACCGACAAGCGCAATACTTGAAAGGCGCTTACACTTATCGACAAGGCTATTATAGCGTAACGCCCAACCAATAGCAAGCATTTTCTTAATGTTTGGAAGCGGCAGCGCCTGCCTTTAGCCTTCTTTCTTCTGTTCCGCCCTGGCCTTTTGAAAACTGTTCGCGTTTATATCAATCCGAATCAATCCTTCTTGAATCGCCAGCATGAGTAGGCCGTCAATGAATGAGCGGCGGCGAAGCGCGTAAACCTGCGGGCTAATCTCATCAATTACAGAAATTTTGCGGACCGTCCAATGGTATACATATCGGTGCTGAATCGCTTTATAAGACTTGTCCCCAAAGCGCTGCCGAAACAGAAGAAGCGAACGCTCAATGACGTCCAGCCATTTTTCTGGTTGATAAACCAAAAACGCCTGCCCAAGATAAATGCAGCGGACGGCGGCAAGCGGCGTTACTGCTTGAATCGCAAGGCGTGCCGTAGAATCGCCGCCGGTCCTCATATCAAATTCCAAGCGTTCCGCCCTCTGCTGCATCCTGGCGGAAACAACCGCTTTACCAATCGCGTTTTTTGCAAAGAGTAAGCTTTCTGCATAATCTGCGGCTTCTGCGTAGTCCATTTTCTTTACCAGTCCACATCATCAAGCGGGTCTTTCCGTTCCTCTTTCGGAGGATACGGCGCTGTATTTTCCGCAATTCTGACACATTCCAAATGCTCCATCAGCAAGTAGCTTGCCTTAGAGTTTTTGCCGTTTCTGTCCACATATAAATCAGTCTGGAAGCGGCCGCCCACAATAACTTGCGAGCCTTTTGTAACAAAATTGCTGATATATTTAATCAGTCCAGGCACAAAGCAGCGGCAAGAAATGTAATCGTAAACGCGCTTATTATCTTTATCTCGATATTGGCGAGCACACTGTATTTCCAGGGTGCATACCTCTTTGCCGTTCTTCATAACTTTTGCATCCGGTTCAAATTTTACCCAGCCAAGTATCAAACAATTATTCAACATTATAAATTTTCACCTCAATCTTCGGAATATCACTATATTTTTTATAAACTGTAAGTTTAACAATCTGTTTATCATCCTTATAGACAATACCAGATATAGAATCAAGAATAATCTTTGCGACGTTATCAACATCGGGTTTTTTTATCGGTAACTGTAAGCCGTTTAAAGCCTGCTCCTTGAATTTTTTTGACTTGCTGGCAGGAATACCCACGTCAGCTATTATCTCAACGCCCAGGGGCAATTCCGTAAGCGTCAGCCCTATATTCTGCATTGCTTCACTAGCTAACAGTTTGACGTAGGCTTTATAGTTACGGCTTTTCTCCGGGTCGTATGCTTTTACAAATCCGCCATGAGTAGAAAAGCGAGGCCGTCCCTGCGCCGTCGGTTCGCCTGGAATCGTAAATGTTAATTTCATTTTTCTGCATCCTCATTGCTTTTCTGTACTGAATTGCCAGAATTAAGCTCATTTTGTAAATTGCGAAAAGCTTTAATGCTTTTGTTTGCAGCTGCGATTAAAGCACTATCAAGGCAAGGCCCCAGACTATATGTTTCTTCGTCCTCTTCCTTTGCCAGCTCCGCCATATATAAGCCAATCAGACTGTATACGGCAATGTCCTTCAAACTTTCAGCGATTTTATCGCCGTGAATATCGTGAGTATAAACAAAGGCGATATGCTTTGCCATATACGCTTTCAGCTCCTCAAACATTCCCTCTGCATCGTCGCTACGTCCGTTCAGAAGCGCGCCGCAGCGGAAATTAGCAAGCTCATCTGCGCCGGAGGAATACTGCTCATGCTTTTTCTTGAACAGTTCCTCCAATTCGTCAAGCTGGCTATACATAAATTCGCTTAACCCTTTATTCATATTTTTGTGCCTCCTTACTGTCTACGATTTTTCGGCCATTTTTTGACGGCTTCCGGGTGCTTTGCTTTCATTCTTTGCACAAACAATTTTTTTAAACTGAGCCACGCATATCTATCTCTTCTAAAAACAACATTTACGGCACGTCTAATCATTACTAAGCGTGGCAAGAATTCACTTCCGGGCGGTTTCAAATGTTTGTAGTCGTTTAGCTTATTGCCAATAGTTCTTTTCATAATTTTCACCTCAACTTTTTCAAGGGACTTTTTGTCCCCAACCTACAACTTTTTCAATGGAGCTGTTGCGTTTTTTGCAACAGCTCGTACAAGAGATTTTTGCAACATGTTGCAGTTTTCTCTTACAGAATGTACTCCATGCCTAGCTCTTTAGCTACAGCAGGCAGAGCAGCTTCTGCTTCTTCACGAGTGCGATATACCCAGCCACATCTGTATTGAGCTTCCTCCGCAATAGTTTCCCTCCATATGTCATATCTGCATATTTGCAACTTTCCGTTAAATTCAAAGACCCCAAAATACCTATCACCAAATTTCGGTTTCCAAGGTAATTTAACGATTTCATCCTTGCCATTCACTAAGTCAACAAAGGCTACGTCAGAAGATATTTCGACTATTCCAATACCGCCATCATAGGTTAATTTCAATCCGTCGTCGGTGAAAATATAGGTCGTTTCATCATCACCTTTGACCTTAAATTCTTCCCCTATTTCCACGCCAAGCATTTGGGCGATTTGCGGAATTAAATTTTTAGCCATTATTCCCACCCCTTAATCTTTCTGCCGCACCAAGGGCAGCACCACTGGCCAATATCTTTAATTACGCTGCCGCACTTTTCACACCGGTAAATCGGCAATGCTTCTTCATAGTACCCTGTGTATACCATCTTTGTTCTATGGTCAAGCTCGCGCTTGATAGCACGGATATGAGCCGTGTAATAATTGATACGTCTAAGAGCAGTTATTTTAACTACAACGCTCCACGCGGTACTCGCACGAAGTTTTTCTTCACTTCTTACGTACTTCAAACGCGAAATTTCTCTACGCAAATATTTTTGCGTTTCCGGCAGGCTATCCCACCATTTCTGACGGCTAGGCCACCATTCCTGACGCTTTAATGTCATTTACTCTTCCTCCTTTTCGATTTCCGCACGGATAACAGCCATCGCCTTGCGCAGATAATCAACATCACCGCTAAGCAGCCAGTATTCAAGTTCTGCGTTAACAGCCTTAATCAGTTTTTCTTGTTGTTCCATTGTTCGTCCTCCTTGTTTATCTTTTTACTTCACGGATGGTAATCTTTGCTTCTATAAGTCCAAACTTGCTATCTTCTTGATAAGTGTAAGTTTCCGCCTGTTCATCAGCTCTCATAGGACGATAAAGCACCCACATATTGTCATTTTTCCATGTAACAAGTTGCAACTTCTGATTGTCTGGCAAGATGATAGTTGCGCTACCACCTACTTTTTTAGCAATAACACTACCGGTGCTTTTGATATTATTATTCGCGCTGGCAGCTTCAACGGCGGCTCTGCTTTTGGCATTGTTAGCTTCAATTTCTTCTGCCGTTTCACCGCACCCCACAATCAATATCGCTGTGCCTATAAGCGATAAACAAAAAACTTTTAAGGTCGCCATTCGTTTCTGGTGTCGCCAATATTGGCGAACTTCTTCTTTATTCATCATGTTCTTCAACCTCCTTCAATCTTTCACCGATAGCACGTGCCACATTAACAGTCACGCCGTTTCCTGCTTGCTTATATAACTGCGTGTCGCTTATACCTGCTGCTTTCGCTTTGTCAAAGTATTCATCGGGAAAACCTTGCAATCTCCAGCACTCACGTGGAGTTAATCGGCGGATACGTATATTTTCGTCAAGCAGCGCTACGCCGTGTCTGTCCTGCGCCGTTAAAGTAAAACTAGGCTCGCCAGGCTCTTTTATTCGTCTGCCGTTCTGCCGTTTCTCTTCTCGGTCTGGCGTTAGCACTGCGCAGCAGGTCTGCTTACGTGTTAAATTGTCTCTGCAACCAGTGTCAATGGTCGGAGCTACATCAATCTGCTTTTGCAGTTTCTGTCCTCTGATACTCATGCAGATAACAGCATTGCCCTTGTTTCTGCTAATGCCTTTATAATCACGTGCAACGCACGGTGATGCTATACCTGTTTCGTTTTCGGTAATTTTCAAGCCACACACACCGCCTGTCGAACCATAAGGCTTTAGCACTTTCACAGCGTACAAGCCTGTTTTCCCACCTTGCCCGCCGCTTTCACCTTTTAGCGTTCTTGCTAATCCGTCGCTTTCATAGATTCTTTGGGCATCAGCAACTCCTTGTGTTATCTCCTTGAGTTCGCAAGGATTCTCGCCGTCTGTTCGTCTGAGAGGAAATACTTCTCGTCCACTGATGTTTCCAAGATAGCAGACAATGAACACGCGCTCCCTGTTTTGGGGAACACCGTAGTCTTTGCTGTTGAGAGTGTCCCATTGGAGAGAGTACCCGTACCCCCCCACTTCAAGCAGCAGCCGCGCGAAGTCAAATCCGTTTCCAATGCTAAGTAAATTTTTAACATTTTCAACGAGTAGCCATCGGGGTCTATCTTCTTGCCTACGGCCGGCAAGCAGTCGCATAATTTCGTAAAACAATCCGCTTCGCTCACCTTCTTGCAGGCCTTTTTGCTTGCCTGCGACGCTGATGTCCTGGCATGGGAAGCCGAAGCACCAGAGGTCTGCGTCGGGTATGTCATAAGTTCTAACTGTTCGTACATCGCGGCTTTCCCACTCTCCTTCCGTATCGTACATAGCTTTATACGCCGTTCGTGCGTACTTATCAAACTCGCAGAAGCCGACGCATTTATGCCCGGCTTGCTCTAAGCCTAAGCGTATACCGCCTATTCCTGCGAAAAAATCTACAAAGTTCATTTCTGCCTCTCCCTCGCTCCGCACTTCTGCGGCGTATTCTCACACCGCTTGCACGGCCTGTCACACTCACAACAGCAGATGTGCAGCAGAGTGCTTATCACGCAGTCCGGCGTGACTGCCCTGCAATAGTATTTAGGCTTTAAGCGTGTTTCTAGTGCGCTGGCAGTTTCATCCTGCTGCGTAATGGTTTCCGGCGGCTTCGGTGCACCAGTCAGTCCCTTTACCTTTGCTTTACATCTCAACAGGCCACAAGATTTTTCCTTGCCTTTCTTAAACTCCCAGATGGTCACTTTTTTTGTTTTGCCACAATCGCAACGCACCAAGAAGTAAGCTGAACCCCTATCCTGGTAGCCTAAATACTTCTCAACCGTCAGCGTGCCAAATTTCACGCCAACCCATGCCGTCCAATTATTCACGCTAGCACCTCCAAAGTAAGCGCATCGCCACATTTCAGCAGCTTACTTTTACAAGGCTCATTATGCTTGCGACTGTACGTAAAGTCGTTCATGTAGCATTGCAGGATACGGAATTGATTGTCAATAGCGTTATCGTTCAAGCCAATCTGCCGGCCGTATTCAAACACTGCTTTATCCTGCGGCATATACGGCATAATGAGCCGGTGTTCTTTCAATTTTGCCGCCGTCCATTTGAGCAGCATACCATTCAGCCTATCAGCTAGCGGCTTACCGTCGGCCAGCTTCTCCATGTTGCAACGGTTGATATTCTCCTGCACATGCGCTTCTTCCGCTTGCTTCAAAGCAGCCTGCATCAGCGCCGGGCTGATTATATTCACGTTAAGGCCGTTCGCAGCGGTCAAGGTAAGCGCTATCTGCTCTGCTTTCTCCCACCGGTCAAGGCCTATATTTTGCTGATTAAAAATTCCTGCCCAAAGGTTTACCGTTTCCGACAAGATTCGTTTCGCTTCCTCCAGGCGGTCAAAGCCGGGCCGTATATCCTGCGGCATCCGTTTTCCTGCCTGTTGCAGTTTGACAATCGTTTGGGCTATTCTCTGCGGTTGCAGCATCTTCTTCGCCTCCGTACAATTCGTTCACTAGGTCCATGCCTGTATATTCCTTGCCTTGCTTCTTGCTGTTGCCGCTGACGTAGTTTCTTGCTACGGTCTGCACATACGCAAAGTTTCTAGCGCCGTGCTCTACCGCCGCTAGTATTCCTTGCTCTACGGCAGCTTCGCCAACCTCACCTAACAAGGCTTGCAGTTTTTCTCCGACGATTGGAGTAAGCGGCATCATGTTTTTCTCCCACAAGGCAAAAATTTCAGTATGCGTTTTTTCCTCGTCATCGTCTTTTCTTTTAGGATGATGATAATCATCCTTTTCTTTATCTCTATACTCTATACTCTTATCTCTAATCTCTGTCTGACATTTTGTCCCCTTTTCGTGGGGACATTTTGTCCCAAAGTTAGGGGACATTTTGTCCCCACTTTTCGGGACATTTTGTCCTTTTTTATTTTGCCGTTGTGTCTTTTTCTTCGTCGCTGATTCTGACGCACTGCCACTACCGGTCATGTTAGCAACCTCCGGCAAGTAGCTTTCGCCTTTATCGTTCTTCTCAATAAGGCCAATTTGTTCAAATAAAGCAAGCGCACTTTCGACGATTTCAATATCAAATTGCGTCTGTTTAGCGATTGATTCAGCAGTATGCTGAATAGTCATTTTTCCGACCTGCCGTACAAGTACGCCGTCAGTTTTCAGCGATTTCAAGCACAGTTTAAGGTACAAGAGTACGTATTTTTCGCCGTTTTCCTGGTCCTCTAGCCACTCAACAACATCACTTTCAAAGAAGTTTTCGTTGAGCTTTAACCAATAATACCTGCCAGCCATGTTTTACTCCTCAAAGTATGTCGGTACTTCGTACACCATTTTATTGTTCTTCCGGTATACTTTGATTCTTCCGTCCTTCTTGCAGAACTTCAAAAATCTATACCAGCGTTTCGGATTGCTTTTTCTATGCGAATACATAGAAAGAAGATGAAGTCCAACGGCTCCCTTAACAAGCTCAAAGAATAAGTCGAAAGCATCTGGCTTTGCTTCTTCTAAATCGTCCGCAAATTTGTTGCTGAAGCCAAAGTGTCCTTCACCTACAAGAACTATTGCTTTACTTTTTTCGCACGGCGTCGCTTTTACATTCAACATTTTGTCCCACCCCTTTCAAATTTTTAGGGGACATTTTGTCCCAAAGTTGGGGGACATTTTGTCCCCGCTTTTCGGGACATTTTGTCCCCACGATGATTTTAGTTATTTCATGCTTGCTTCAATTTCTTCTGCCGTGAAGATTTCACCGGTTGCAGTATCAACCTTGCCACCCTCTGCAAGCTCCTGCGCTTGCTCTGTAGCGTTCTCTGCGTCAACGTCGATGTATTCAGCCTCGCCGGTTTCTTCGTTAAGCACAGCGGCTTTCCCGTCGCTCTCTAACGCTTCCTGCATCTCAATGGACATAGGCGCGTAGGTTTTCATGATAGAGAGAAGAACGGTTTTGCAAGCCATAGCGTCGAAATCAGACTGCCACGGGCCACTATTAAAAGCCTTGCTGAACCGTTTGGCATGAGCGATAACTTCTTCCTTAGTCCAGTATGCGGTCTTGCTGAAGCCGTTAATGGTTTCAAATCTTGCGAAGTAGCCTACAATATTATCGGAAGCTTTTTCGCCCGGCGTATATGCCTCAGTGAATCTGTTCCAATCTCTGATTTCGCCCTCGTACACCGGCGTCATAATGATGTGCTTCATCTTGCCAGTGCGCATTGCGAGTTCGATTACGCCTTTATAGCCAATCTGGAATTGCGCGCTTCCTTTATAGGGAATAATCCACGCTTTACCCAAGGACGGGTTAATAGGCAGGTCCAGGCTTGCAGCCGTCGCAGCAGCAGCCAAGATTGTTTTCGGGTTTGCCGTTGCCAGCAATTTATTATTGTTGGTCAGTGTCAGCAGGCTAGAGAGAAAGCCCGCACTCTTCTTGCCTAACATCTTCTCAAAACGTTGCTGAACACTTTGAGAACCAATCATCACACCCAATGCGGAAGGTGCTTTGCTAGCGGTAGTTGTTGCCGCTACATTTCTTTTTGCAATACCGTTTACTGTTGCCATTATTCTTTATCTCCTTTAAATATTCTTAACTTCAAACAATCTTTTTCACTGTCATACAGAATTTCTTCCAGCGACAAGTCCAATGCTTGTGCCAATTTTATACGTGTACTCAATGCAATATTTTTAACTACGCCACATTCGTATGAGCTGATAGTTGGCTTTTCTAAACCGACCATTTTAGCAACATCGCCTTGCAGCAGGCCTAATTTCTTTCGTTTATGGAACAAGGTTATCCCTAATTCCTCTTGCTCTGTAAGGCTCATTTTAACGTGAACCTCATACTAGGCTTGCCAACCTTAGCATACTTTGCATATACATCCGGCAGGTCTTTTTTCAGTGCCTTATCATCCAGAGTTACTCTTGCGGCAGTCTGTTTATAAGTGATTTTTCTATCCATAAACACGCCGCTTTCACTGCCGTTAAGCATGAGCTTTAACGCATTCTGCGCCTGGGCTAACTGCTCTAGCAGCACTTTTTTTGTTGCGTTCAATCCGTCAATACACTTTATGTATTGTTCTGCCGCACTCGGCAGTGCGATACTGTCAACCGCTAACTTATCCTTGTTCATCTTGTCAATGGTTGCGGCGGTACTTTCGCTGCCGTCGACCTCCGGCGGGATATTGCTTTCGAGATTACTCCAAAATACAATAGCTTGCGCTCTCATATCTTCGATAAACTCATCGTTGCGTGGAATTTCTTTCCATACAAAATGGTTGCCGCCAATCAAGCAGGCGATGTACCATTTATCACAGCCGGTAATAGCCATGTACCATTGACACTGGCAATAGTAGCTGTCTGGCAGTTCGTCACCGTCCCAATCTTTCGACTTAAAGCCGTTCGCAGTCTTACATTCAAGGCCGGCGTTCTCGCCTACCACAAGGCGGTCAACGTTCGCAAGCATGAATTCGTATGATTCATCTTGCAATGTGCCGCATTTGCGAACCTTTTTACCGGTCAGCTCACAGAATCTGTCAGCTACAACCTGCTCAAGCACCGTACCCCAATAAACAAATTCGTTGTTAGAGAGGTCTTCCGGCTCAACGTCACCATGCTTTTCAGCATAGAGTGCGTAAGCACTCTTCCAGGGATTCAGTCCCATGATGCAGGCAATATCGCTGCCGCCGATACCGCTATTGCGGACGCGTTCCCACGCCACGCGGTCAGCGGCCTGCTCAACTGTCATAATTAATTTGCCCTTCATTTTTCTATTTTCCCTACTTTCCCACTTTTCTCTATATCTTCCAACATACGTTTCGCGGAGAGAGTTGTCATATACGTAATATCTTCGTCGGTCAACGCTCCCACGATGCGATACATCACATCTTTAGCGAGGTTCGGTACGTTGTAATTTTGCTCTGCAATTTTTACAGCACTCCACAGGTGAACTACTGTAGCCGCCGCCATAACCTCAAAGGCCTTGGGGTTATTTTTGATAACCGATACGCTTATTCCAAGAAGCGCTTTTATAAGGTATTCATCGACCTTATTCATATCGCCTTTGACGCCGACAATGTTTGCATTGTGGTTAGCGGCAAGCACTACGCCGCCATTGCGGACGAAATCTTTAACCGCCAGCTCGAATTCGTTGTTCATAAAATCAATCTCCTTTCAAAAATAAAATTAAATTTCTTTATACAAAGGGATAATAATTTGTTGTCCCGCTTGTAACTCTTTACCTATAAAATTGTTATGCTTGCGAATATCAAACATCAGCTCGCGACAATCTCTGTACTTGTCCTGCTCTTTCATATGAGCATTTGCAATATCCCACACTGTTTCCCCCTCGCTTACATAGTAAGCAACCAGGGTTCTGCTATAACTAGGGAACAAAAAACCATGTGCTCTAATGGCCAGCTTTGCAGCGCTGCCACCAGTCAGAAAGATAAGACCGGCAAGCAGCATGACAGTGATGACAAACGCTTTCACTAAGCCTTTAGTAGTCTTGCTCATTTTCCCCATCCTTTCATAACAACCTTGCGCCAGCACTCGCCACCGCTGCACACGGTAACAAGCAGGCCGCTTTCCTTATCTACTACTTTAGAGAAGTTCATGTGCGACAAGTCTTTGCCGCACACAGCGCATTTTCTCTTCTTCCTGCTCATTCGTACCTCCATACTTCTGCCTCTAAGTCAGCAGGTTCAATACCCATGTACTCAGCAAACTTTGCCGGGCTGATATGATAAGCCCAACTCTTTTTACTGCTGGCGTGAGTAGCCACGCCGAACGGTAACGCGCCACTACGCAGGCCCATACGCACAAACATCTCGCTTTTCTGCATGAGCCGTGCCGCCGTTTTAATAGGAACGTTTCCAAGCATTTCTATTTCCTCCTTTTCATAAAGCGCATTGCCGTTTCATAACGCTGATTCATGCGTTCAATAACGCCAGCGCGCTTTTCCTTTTCGGCTTTCTTTTCCAGTGTGTCACAGCAGACAGCCGCCATGATTCGCTGCATATCCTTGTCAGTGTTCTTATTCAAAGCACACCTCCTGCCCGCGCCGACGCTAGGCGCGGGGCTTGTTTCTATTTCAGCCCTACTGGCCGACTACCTGTTGTTGCTGTTCGCACAGTCTTACGGCAGCCTGCAAGCCCTGCATATATGCGGCCGCAACCATAAGGCCGTCCGCTTTAAGTTTGGACATATCAACCGCCGTGCGCTTTACACGCTTTTCAGCAAGCATCTCTTTTACTTCCATTGTTGCCACCTCCCTTTTACAAGATACATAATGCCTAATTTAGACATTTTATTCTTTTTTTCAACACCTTATGCTGTTATTATACTACTATCAATTCTTCTCGTCAACTATTTTTGTCTATTTTCAACATTAATTCTTGTATTCTCTCTATGTTTATGTTAAAATAAACACGTAATGTTTGGTGGCGACACTAGAAAGGAGTGACTTGCAATGAATGAGCGTTTAAAGCTATTGCGCAAAGCTTTAAAACTGAATCAGTTAGAATTCGCGGAGAAAATACAAATAGGACGTTCCACTTTGGCGGGCTATGAAAACGGGCTTACTAATATGACAGATAGGTCCATCCGTGATATTTGCCGCGTGTTCTATGTTAATGAAGATTGGCTACGTACTGGCGAAGGAAATATGTTCCGCGCCAGGAATACAACCAACGAAGAATTAGCACTGCAAATCGGCAAACTGTTAAAGACAGATGATGAGTTTACCAAGAATCTATTTCTTGAATATCTCAAACTGCCGCCCGAAATGAAAACTTTATTTGAAGATTTCGTTCACAATCTGGCAAAAAGCAAATAACCGGCAAATAAAAAAAATCCCCGTACCATCCGCGGTACGGGGATTTTGCTATGCCTTTTAAATTAGTGCAGCAAATAAAAAATCAATCTTCGTCTACAAGTCCAAGGATAAAGCTGTATATGACAGCCAGCGTTTCTTCATCTTTCACTTCCTGCAATATACCGATTATCCTACTCAATAAAACCTGCATTGTGCCCTCCATTCAAATTAAAGCAGGCCTACAACACTAAGAACCTATTTATATTCTACCACTAAGCTCGCTCATTATAAAGAGTTTTAGGAAAGATAATTATTTAAATTGCAGTTTACATTTAAATGTGCTATTATTAAATCAAATAAAGACAGAAAGTGAGGTGGTTAACATGGTTGACAGTGACATAATAAGCCTACAGATTAAGAACCTCTATCAAACAATTTTCGCTGTGCCATTGGCGCAAGGCGTGACATGGGCAGTCTAAAAAGCTGCCCATTATTTTTTATTACAAAGGAGAGTGCTGATAATGTATGAAATTTCTCTTGCGATTGCAATAATAACCCTAATCTGCTACTTCATTCTTACCAACGGCAAGGAAGGAGCAAGAACGATTGTCAGAAATGCTTACGCTGATTACCCCTACCCGACAATGCCGTATATGCAAGAATACCTAGAAGCCAACGCCGGCATATATGTTAGTAAGTTTGTATTCGGAGGTTTCGCCAAGCTCGCATTTAAAATTTTGGTTATTGGTGGTATGCTGTGCTTGCCAATAGCCGCTATATCTATATATGCAAACGGAATTTTCTCACCGCTATCCGGAATAGCTGGTTGTACTTTTCTATTGAAGATTTGCACTGATACTGAATCTTTTTATTCGCACAATATATCAACGGAATTATTTACACAAAACATTATTAGAAGGCTGGAAAAGAAATTTCCTCATGGTGTGCCATCAAGAATACTTTATAATCTCTCTACATACGAATATATCGCTTGTGATATTATGGCCCACACTTTTCATAAATAAACAAAAACAACAATAGCCCACGCCGTACACGTGAGCTATTGTTGCTGTTGATTTTGCCGAATCATAAACAAAATTTTGAAAGGAGGTTTGTCTTGCATGAAAAAAAATCTGGAAAACATGGAAACCTAGAAAAAAGGAGAAAGAAGGGAATCAAGAATTGCACTTCATTCAACACCCCGAAAAATGAAAGTACAAAGTGCTTGTATATGTGCCCACGGAAGCTGCGCCGTCTACTGCGCCTACACCGGACCGCACAGCCGCCCCGAACACCTACTTATATTATATCATGATAATATGTTTAATTTGTGAATAATAACTTCATATAAACGCTTGAAAGAATCAATACACACGTTATCCTCAGTATGTGCATAAAATGCAACAACTGAAAAAGGAAGGAGCAACTAAACATGAAATTACCTAACGGCTATGGTTCCGTTACAAAGCTAACCGGAAACCGGCGGCGGCCGTATATGGTCCGCATCACAACGGGCTTTACCAATGAGGGCCGCCAGCTTATGAAAATACTAGGCTACTATGCAAAGCGCACGGAAGCACTTAATGCCCTAGCCGAATACAATCAATCGCCCTATGATGTTGAAAGCGTGGGCTTGACGTTTGCCCAGGTACACGAGAGATGGGAAGCCGCAACCTACGTTGACGGCAAAGAAGAATCCAACCAATATAAGGCAGCGTACAAACGCTGCGCGCCGCTATGGGATATACCATTCAAGAATATTAAGACAGCGCAATTTCAGCAGATAATTAATGACTGCGACAAAGGCTACGCCACCAAGAAGGCAATCCGAATCGTGTGTAATCTGATGGCCAAGTACGCACTTGCCAATGACATTATAGTAAAGAATTATGTTGAGCTTACCAGCCTGCCGCCGCAGGTTGAGAGCAGGATACACAATCCGCTGACCAAAAAGGAGCTTGCTATATTATGGGAGAACAGCCAGGATATAAAAGTGCAAGCTGTGCTTATCCTCTGTTATACCGGTATGCGCCCCACCGAGCTAGTGAAAGTTGAGAAAGCAGACGTTGACTTTGAAAATAAATTCTTCGTTGGCGGCATGAAAACTGCGGCAGGCCGCGGCAGAAGAATCCCGATTGCTGATAAAATCTTCGACTTCTTCAAGGCTGCCTACGAACGCAGCACCGGCAAATGCATCTTCTCTGATGAGCGGGGAAAGAATATATCCTATGACGCGTACCGCAGCAGATACTGGGAACCGGTAATGAATATGTTTAAGATGGACCACTTGCCCGGCGACGGCCGCCACACCTGCGCAAGCCTGCTTGACGATAAGGACGTAAACGTAAAAATCAAGAAATTAATTCTAGGGCACGCCAGCTCCGATGTAACGGAAAGGGTTTACACTCATAAGACGTTGGAACAGCTATTAGAGGCTATTAATTTAATATAATTTGTTACATACGTGTTACATACCCGTTACATACCTGTTACATACGTAGCTTATTTTCTATGAGTTGTGGACACTTTTTGAAAATAACGGAAGCAAAGAAAAAGCCCGTAACCTGCATGGTTACGGGCTTTTCTTGCGATTTGTGATTGATTGAGATAGCCTTCTCTATTAACGTTTGGTAAATTGAATACCCTTATTTCAAGCCATTATTTACGCTATTTGTTACATACCTGTTACATGCTATATGTACTTTATATGTGCTCATATCGCTTTAAGGCTTACAGTTAGGCTTCCATCTGCGCAAGCCACAAGTCAAAGACCTTGCCTTCCGGTGCGTCAGGGTCACGCATATAGGCTTTTGCTACACGGATATACATATTGATGTCGCTGCCGTAAATCTCGGAGTAGTCGGAGTAGAGCATATTCATGACATAGTACCAATCAGCTTTTTGTGTTATGCCTTGCTGGTCTGCGAGCTGACTTGTCTGCTCATATGTCCAATGCTCACCGCACGTGCCGTCAACATTCTTCATCCCGGCGACAGCTTTCTTCGCTAGATGCTCATCAAAATGCGGGCCATAAGCTACACAATGCAGTTTATATGCAGTATCCCAAAATAACCGAGGGCAACGGCCACGCACTTCTTCTAACGCTTCACAAACTATTTCTTCCATCTCTTCTATCTTTACTGGGTCGGCGCTTACCTTCTCCCAATATTTCTTTAGTTTGTGCATAACGTCACCCCCCTTACGCCATTTTTACAACGCTCAAAGATACATTGCTGATAGTGCCTGCCGCCGTAGCCTGCACCTGCAATGCAGCATTGTTATCAATCACGCAGCAGCTAGGCAATACTCTAAGCAATGTAGCAAAGGAGATATTATAAGTGTCACCTGTTGCGCCTGTCACTGTTGCTTCTGCTCCCGGTACTGCTACACCATTACGAAGAAGATTCAAGCCAATATCACCCGCCGCAGTCGGTGTAATATCAGCATTCAAAGTCACAAGGTAAAGCCCCTGGATAAGGTTAACGCTTGTACTTCCTGCCGGATGCTTAATAGATACACCAGTCAGAAGATTGTTAGTTGGGAAGCCGACAAAGCCGTTCGCTGTTACAGTCTGCGCCGCCGTTGCAACAGTTGTTAATGCGGATTTCTGATTGCAAATCATTTGTTTTCACCTCTTTTATTAAAGCAATAGGGACGGTTTGCACCGTCCCTAACACAGTGCAGTTAATGCACATAACTTATTATTTTCAGCCTGCGTTATAAGTACAGCCACAAGCACCTGCTACGTTAGCAGCAATGCTTTGATACGGGCTATTCGTAATATAAGCAGGTTGCGGGTAAGGTCTCAGCGTGCCGATGAGAGCAGCACTCTGCGCTTGCTGACTTAATTGGAAGTTGGCGGTCTGCAAGTCGCGGTCGCGGTCTGCAAGTTTGTCGCGCAGGTCTTGAATTTGGTTGGCAATCAGAACTGCCCTGGTCTTTTCGCCGTCCTCTTTTACTGCGTTGACAATATCGCAGGTATTACGCGCGTTCTCATAGCGCACTGCGTCAATATTTCTGTTAGTTTCGCAGCAGCACTGCTGTTGAGCAAAACGATTTTCGGAAAGCTGACTGCCTAACTGATAACCGGTCTGCATAATGTCACGTTGCACACCGTTAAAACCATTCAGCATAGTGCTGTTCTGAGCGTAGAAGCCGTCGCACAAGCCGTTCTGAACGCCGCGAATGCCGTCTTTAATATCCTGCATAGAAAATTGGTCTGCGATTTGGTCGCGCGTCATACTGCCATTAGCGAAAATTTCTGCACCCATATTGCCGCGGTTGTTCCAATTACCGCCCCAGCCGCCCATAAGAGCAAACAGGACAATAATCCACATAAACCACATACCGCCGCCCCAGCAGTCACCATAGTTGTTGTTTCGATTCATATCCATTACCGGAACAATGTTTGTACCTTCCATAATTTTTTCACCTCCGAGAAATATATGCAAAGCTTCATTGCGCGCCTATTGAAGCTTTAAGCCAAATTGATTTAAAAACTGATTAAGCTGTTCATCATTCATGCCTTTTTGTTTGGCAAGATTCCTCACAAGAGTTTGCATCTGCTCTGGCGATTTACCTTGCCCCATCTGCATCGCCCTACTCATTAGTGGATTTTGTCCTGCGAACTGTTGCATTAGTCCCATTGGATTTCCTGCCTGCTGCACCATCTGCATCATCTGGAATATGTTCATCATTCGTCATTCCCCCAATCTGTTCTTCGAGCTTTTCAATGCGTCTTTGCAATGCCAGCACTGTGTTATTGTCAGCGTAGGCAGGAGCTTGCATACCACCGTCCTGCTGAAGCTGATAAACTCTAAAAATCGGCAAGCCGTCCATGCCTATAAGCTTTTCATAAATTTTTCCTTCGGCAGGAGCAGGAAAATATGTACTCGTTCCGTCAAGGTCAACTTGCGCTGCTCGTGCTTCTTCAATGCTTGTAACAGGTCTGCCTTTGATTTGCTGTACAGGCTGATAAGCATTTGGCTGCGCAGGTGGCATCATTGTCGGCATTGGTTGCTGATACATTTGTTGTTGTTGCTGTTGCAGATTAGCTAACCTCTGTTGCATTTGCTGTGTAGCTCCATAAGGATTGTAATAATTTCCGTACATCTTTATCACCTCACCTATATTTTAAGTGGTAGCAATAAAAACAATCCCTAAAGCTAAAGACACATTCTCCTATGCATTCGGACATAATTTAGACACGATTCAGACAGCAAAAATGAGCAAAAAAAATAATCCCCATTAAGAAAAGCTTTTACACTTCTCTTAATGGGGATTACTTCATTTAGAAAGCACTCGATTAATAGCCTTATACGCAGTGCTTATTTCTCTGTCAACAGTTTTAGTGGAGATGTTCAACTCCATTGCGATTTGGTAATTAATTTTACCATCAACAAATTTCATTTCACAGATTTTCGTTTGTCGTGGCGTTATCTTCGCTTCGTGAAGCACTGCATAAAATGAGCGGCGCGAGCTTTCTGTCATCCATATCCTCGCGCTTTTTAGCAGCTCTTTCATTAAATCACCTTTTCAGTACATAAGCAAGTAGTGCAATCAGACCAATGTTGGCAAGCAACATACCAGCCATGATATAAAACTGCTTATCAATAATCCTTTTGTTTTCAGCAAACAACATTGTCACTACGCCAGCAGGCAAAACTTCCTGCTGAACGGTTTCTTTATCCATCATCTTATCACCTCAATATAACGTGTTCATTAAACACATTATATCACATCAGCAAACAGACAGTCACTAAACAAACTAAGCAAACATTCCGTTTCACTTTAATTCTTCATTGCGGCATATAGTGCACATCCTGCTATTATGTATGCTATATTGCGCTGTTTTTTAATTCGCTGCTGTTTTAGCTTGTACTCTTTTTCTAGCTCCGCTAAGGATTGATTGGCATTCATCAATAAGCTCTCCTGCTCTTTGACTTTGATTTTCAGCGTCAGACAAAGACTGTTCAGCTCGTCCGACTTCTTCTCTAGCTCCGCTAACTTCTTGTCGGATGTTCCCAACTGTCCCTTCGATTGTGTCAGCAGTTTTTTGTAATTCTCGTTGATTGTTTTTAGCT
>ERZ773131.213-NODE-213-length-51720-cov-7.910384_pt1 | contig 51720 bp, 39 predicted proteins | sample MGYA00511082_ERZ773131 | MGnify/ENA primary metagenome ERZ773131 (study PRJEB29015, sample SAMEA2737813) | human gut metagenome | biome: human gut; feature: human-associated habitat; material: faeces | place: China | collected 2012 ... | reverse complement strand
TGCCCTCCGCCGAGCTCTCCCGCGGCCGCGGCGGCCCGCGCTGCATGAGCATGCCGCTTTGCCGCGCCGCGCTGTAACAGGAGCAAGCAAATTGGATGATCCATATCCGGAAAACCAAAATCAGTGGACCAAATAGAAAGGAGCATTTTTATGCCTGTCAATCTTCGTGGAAGAAATTTTCTGAAACTGCTGGACTATTCTCCGGCAGAGATCCGTTATCTGCTCGACCTGTCCAGAACATTCAAGGACCTCAAGCGCACGGGCACGCCGCACCGCTATCTGGAGGGCAAGAACATCGTCCTGCTGTTTGAGAAAACGTCGACCCGCACGCGCTGCTCATTTGAGGTCGCCGGAATGGACCTTGGCATGGGCGTGACGTATCTCGACCCCGGCAGCAGCCAGATGGGAAAGAAGGAGTCCATCGCCGACACGGCAAAGGTCCTTGGGCGGATGTATGACGGCATCGAATACCGCGGCTTCAGCCAGAAGATCGTAGAGGAACTGGCAGAAAACGCGGGCGTGCCCGTGTGGAACGGCCTGACCGACGTTGACCACCCCACCCAGGCACTCGCCGACATCCTCACGCTGATGGAGAACACCAAAAAGCCTCTGAGCAAGTGCAAGCTCGTCTTCTGCGGCGACACGCGCAACAATGTCGCCTACTGCCTGATGTACATCTGCGCCAAGCTCGGCATCCACTATGTCGGCTGGGGTCCGAAGGAGCTCGCGCCCGCCGCTGACATCGTCGAGTACTGCCGCGAGGTCGGCAAGGAGACTGGCGCCGTCGTCGAGTACGGTGAGGACAGAGAACTCATCAAGGGCGCGGACGCCCTCTACACCGATATTTGGGCTTCCATGGGCGAAGAGGACAAGATCCCCGAGCGCGTCAAGCTGCTCACCCCCTACAAGGTCACGGGCGAGGTGCTCAAGGCCACGGAGAATCCCGACTGCATCTTCCTGCACTGCCTGCCGTCGTTCCACGACTTCGACACCACCATGGCCGCCTCGCAGAAGGAGCTCGGCTACGATATCCGCGAGGTTACGGACGAGGTCTTCCTCTCCCCGAACTCCAAGGTCTTCGACGAGGCCGAGAACCGTATGCACACGATCAAGGCCGTCATGGTCGCGACGATCGGCAACGTCTGATCTGTTCAGGCCGCTTTCAAAAAAGCATAAAAAAACGGGAGCACTTCGTGCTCCCGTTCTTTTTTCCGCTTTGTTTACTGTTCCAGCGCCTTCCAGTCGCGCGTTTCGCGCAGCGCCGTCCACTGCTCGTCGGCAGCGGCCCACTTGGCATTGCGCTCGTAGTCATGGCTGTTGGTCGCCTCCTGCATCGCAAGATAGAACCAGTCGCCCGGGTTCGCGTCGGGCCAGATCTGCATCACGCCGCGCGAGAGCAGATGGCTCTTCTCGGACGGGACACGGTCGAGCACGCGGTTGATCATCGTGGCGGTCTCGGCACGGGTGATGTTGCGCTGGGGGCCGAACGTGCCGTCGGGATAGCCCGCGATCCAGCCGTTGCCCGCGGCGAGCCTGATGTACGCCTCCGCCCAGTGGCCCGCGATGTCAGAGAAGCGGCTCTCGCTCTTGTCGAGCTTGGCGAACAGCGAGATGATCTTTGCCATCTCCGCGCGCGTGATGGGCGCGTCGGGGCGGAACGTGCCGTTGGGATAGCCGTCCACGATGCCGGCCTTCGTCATGGTGGAAACCGCGGTGTTGTACCAGGAGGTGGCGGCCACGTCGGAGTAGCGGTTGGTCTTGGTCAGGTTCTCGTCGCGGACGTCGTCGGTCAGCAGACGGAAGAAGATGGTCGCGACCTCGGCGCGGGTGATGTTGTTCTGCGGGCGGACCTCACCGTTGCCGTAACCGACGATATAGGCGAAGTGATCCGTCGTGTTCAGACCGAGGGCATCGTCATCAGGAATCTCAACGGTGGGCGTAGAGGGAGTGGGCGTGTGCTTCCTTGCAAAGGTAGCGTGAATCGTGTGGTTATCCACCACATTTTCAAACGTGTACGTGCTCACCGCGCCGACGCTCTTGCCGTCCACCAGCACGTCCTTGATGTGATAGCCGGAATCTGGCGTGATGGTAAAGGTCTTGCTTTCGCCCTTGGGTACGGTGATCGTGCCCGCGGCGGGGGCGATCTTGCCGTGCTCGTCGGCGGTTGCGGTAATGACACGCACTTCATCGACCTTGACCTGCAACAGATGCGGTCCATGCGTCGCATTGGCGTTCCCAACACCGATACCGTTATTTGCACTGAGATAGAATGGCGTATCGGCCTTTTTGCCATTCACAACATGATAACCGAACACCACTACAAGATAGTAGTCATTATAGCCCTCATAGGAGCTGCCTTCATATCTCGCGTGTTCCGTCTTTGCAATGGGAATGGTATTATGCTTGCCGTCCACATATTGAATTTTCACATTGCTCGTTGCGGCAGAAAAGCGCTTCTGTTCTTCCGTGCTTCTCGGGCCGTTCAGAGTGTTCTTTCCGTCCCCGAGCGATACTTCGTCAAACCAGTAGTACTCAAAGTAAACATAATCCTCGTCAGTGCCCTGATTCTCCTTCAGCAGTGGATGATCGACCTGAATACCGATCGAGTGCTCCTTGCCGTCGCCGATGGTCACGGTGAAGGGCTGGTTGGCATCGACATTTTCGGTTTTTCCGTCTACCAGATAGGAGATCGTGGGGTTCGCAAGCTTGTATTCACCACTGACAGTTGCACGATCAGACGGATTATCCTTAGCTTCAAGCTTTTCATTTTCATTTAATACCTGATAGGAACTACGCAACTTCCAGCCACCGACATACTCATAGCCAGGGCGCTCATTACCGGACGTTGCTCCATTCGTATCAGGAAGCTTATAGTTATTGTTGAAATCCCAAAGCTTAGTTGCAGGATTATAAGTCCAGCCAAGAAGCGCATGGTTCAAGTGCTGTTCTTGTTTACCGAGGGGAGAAAATGTAATCTTTATAGGATAGGTGCAGATTTTTTGCAGTTTTGAACCATATCCTACTTGTGTAGAATACGCCGCAAAACATTTATTGTCCGGAAGTACAATGATGCGATCGCAATCACTCGGAGGAGTTATGGCACTATTAGCGTACCCGCTATAATCTTCGTTTTTCCAAGGATCTACTGTCTTCTCAAAGATGATCTGCGTGATATGCTCATCGTAAAAAGCACCCTCGCCAAGTGTTGCTACGCTGGCAGGAATGATAACCTTAGCATCTACTCCATCAGCAAAGCAGTTCTTGAAGCACTGATAGCCAATGGTTGTTAAGCCTTCCGGCAGCTCAAACACGACGCCTTCCGGAGAACCGGCCAGTCGCATGACCTTCAAAGATCTGCAATCCGTGAATACGGAAGCGCCGTCCGAATTACCAAGACTTGTCAATGTATTGGAGAAAATAAACGTTTCCAAAGACTTGCAATCACCAAACGCAAATTTACCGATGACCGTTACCTGAGTATTGGACAGGTCAACCGATGCCACCGGAGAGTGCATAAATGCCTGATTGTCGATCTTCTCCAGATTGGTTGCATTGCTGAAATCGACAGCAACAACTTTTTTTCCATTAAAAGCATTTTGACCGATACTTGTCACCGCTACGCCGCCAATTTCCGCAGGCATGGTAACGGAAAGGGGCTTATCCTTATTTTCGGCAAGCCAATCCGCATCAATGCCCGTGATCACGCCGTTAGCTTTATCAAAAAACAACTTATCCGCGGGAACAGCAATCGGCGTGTCCGCTGCCGCGGGTGTGGCCAGCAGCATGGGCACAGCCTCCACAGGGGCGGCCTCTTCCTCTTCCACGCCCGCAACAGGCGCCAGCACAACTTCGCCGTCTCCCGCCTCTCCCGGCGCGTCCATCGCCAGCATGCTGACAGGAAGCAAAGTCAGCACCATGGTGGCTGCCAGCAACCATGTCAAAAACAACTTGCCGAACTTCTTCTCTCTCATAAAAAAATCCTCCCTCTTGTCCCTGTGGACCCGAGGAAGGAGAGTTATCCGTCTTAGGCAGCCCGGCTGTCGTGCGGCTCATGGCCGTTTAGACCCGTGGCTTTGCGGCACCGGCTTTCGCCGGCTGTGCCTTTGTCTGTACGCTTTGCCCCACTTTCGCGAGCCGCACAGATCATTCGATTGATCAATTTATGATAACACTCAAAAAATAATCTTCAAGCGGAATCCCGTCAAATTTTGTCGGCAGTAAAACTTTTAATACCTGTTGAGTTTTGTCACGTTTCAGAAATACCTTGCAGTTTAATCGGTTTTATGACAGAACAGGAGGGGCGGATCGCTCCGCCCCCTGTCCTCTCTCAATCTCGTCTCTCTCGTTCACTTGCAGTACTGGCGCAGATCATAGCACAGGCGCTCGGCCTCCTGCTCGCCGCGGGCGACGATCGCCACGGCGTCGTTGCCGGAGATGCAGCCGAGCATATCGGGCAGCTTCATCGCGTCGATAGCCGCGCCCGCCGCATCGGCGAGCCCCGGCAGCGTCTTGAGCAGCACAACGATCCCCGCGTAGTCCACGCCCACGCTGCACTCGTTCAAAATGAGCTTCAGGCGCTTCGTGTTGTCGATGTGGTCGGCCTTGCCGGACACGGCGTAGCGGCTGCGGCCGTCGCCGATCGGCTCCTTATAAAGGTACAGCTCCTTGATATCGCGCGAGACGGTCGTCTGCTTGCTCTCGATGCCGCACTCGGCGAGACGCGCGATGAGCTCCTCCTGCGTCTCGATATTGTACTTTTCGATCAGCTCCAGGATCTTCTCTTGTCGCTTGCTCTTCATGGCTCTCTCCCATTTTCCTCCGCCCGGCCAGCTGCCGGCGCGGATGAGCTCTTCTTTCTTCTCTCGTTCTGCGGTGGAATTTTTTACAGGTCGTCGCGGTTGACGGGGCAGGACATGCAGCGCGGGCCGCCGCGGCCGCGCGACAGCTCGGCAGACGGCACGGTCAGCACGTCGAGGCCGTGCTTTGCGAGCAAGTCGTTCGTCACATAGTTGCGCTCATAGGTGATGACGCGGCCCGGCGCGATGCAGAGCGTGTTCGAGCCGTCGTTCCACTGCTCGCGCTGCGCAGCCATCAGGTCGCCGCCGCCGCAGCGGATCAGGTCGACCGCGGGCAGCTTGAGCTCGAGGGCCAGAATGTCCTTGAGCTCTTCCTTGATCGCGCCGAAGCGGAGCTCGCCGTGCTCGTCGAGCGTCATCTCATAAACGCTCAGCGGGCCCTCGATCTCGGGATGGATGGTGAACTTGTCGTAGTCGACCATCGTGAAAACCGTGTCGAGGTGCATGAACGCGCGCGTCTCGGGAATGTCGAAGGCGAGCACCTTCTTAAAGTCGGAATTTTGCAGAAGATTGCGCGCAAACGTCTCCGCGCCGGAGACCGTCGTGCGCTCGGACAGGCCGATGGCCACGATGTCCTTCGACAGCACGAGCACGTCGCCGCCCTCGATGGAATAGCTGTCGGACAGGTCGTACCACATCTTGTTGTCCTGCGTGGCAAAGTCGCGGTTGTAGAGGAACATGTACTTTAAGAGCAGACTCTCGCGTTTGCGCGCAGGGGTATGCATGCGGTGGATGTTGATGCCCTCGCCCACGCAGGCGCCGGGGTCGCGGGTGAAGTACAGGTTCGGCATCGGGTCGGAGACGAACGGATAGTCGTCGTCGACTAAGTCCATCAGCGACGTCGGCTGCTTGGTGGCGACCTCGCAGCGCTTGATGCCCGCGATCATCTTCGTCACCATCTGCTTGGGCGGCATGTCGAGAAGCAAGCTCGTCATGCTCGCGCGCAGGCCCTTGGCGTGGATCTTACTGATGTTCAAAAAGTCGTTGACGAGCTGGATCTGGCGCGCGGGGTCGGCGATGGCCTTGGCGACCTCGTCGACATAGTAGATGACCTCGACGCCGTTTTCGCGCAGGACCTCGGCAAAGCGGTCGTGCTCCTCCTGGGCGACCTTTAAGTACGGGATGTCGTCAAACAGCAGGCGCTCGAGCGTCGCGGGCGTCAGCGATTCCAGCTCCTCGCCGGGGCGGTGCAGCAGCACCTTGTTGAGCTTTCCGATCTCGGAAAAGTTATGGATGCCTGAATACATAAGTCGTGCTCCCTTTCCCGGGATGCCGACGGCTCTCTCATCGACCGCCCGTACACCCCGACCTGTTTTCCCTGTCCGTGCCGTCAGAGCTCCCCGACGGTCCGCGGATCGTTTTACCGTTATTACGCAGTAAAGTATACACTTTCAAAAGGCGCTTGTGATGTATCAGTGCTTTTGCCATTTCGTGTGCCAGTCATTCCTCCAGCTCTTCTTCCAGCGCTTTGCGCAATACGTCCATGCCCTGCCCCAGCCGCTCGTAGGATTCATAGGAGTAGTTGATGCGGATATGGTCGCGCCCGCCGTTCTTGCAGGGGTAAAAAACGTGTCCGGGGATCAGCGTGACGCCCATGTTGTAGGCCCTGCGGATAAAGCGCTTGCTGTCCACCCCGTCCGGCAGCCTGCACCAGACATATACGCCGCCTCTCGGCTTTGTATAACTCACGCCGAGCGGCGCAAGCTCGTCGAGCTTTTGGCATACCAAATCTCGATTCGTGCGGTAGACGTCGCGAAATTTTAAAAGCGACGTGTAGTAAATGCCGTCGTCAAGGTACATGCCGAGGAGCTTTTGCGTCATCCAGTCCGAGGCCATCAGCCGCACGGAGACGAGGTAGCTCAGTGCGCGGATCAGATCGCGGTTGCCCGTGACGAAGGCAAGGCTCAGCCCCGGGATGAACGTGAGCGAGAACGAATAGATGTAAATAACATTTCCCGTCGTGTCGAAGGCCTTGATCGGCGGGAGCTTATCGCCGTCGTAGACGAGTTCGCTCGCCGCGTCCTCCTCCACGATCGGCACGCGGTAGCGGTTCGAGAGCTCAACGATCTTCTTGCGCCGCTCGATCGACAAAATGTTTCCCGTCGGGTCGTGGTAGCTCGAATTGACGAAGATGAGCCGCGGGCGCGTCTGCGTGAGTAAGCTTTCGAGCACCTCGCAGTTCATGCCGTTCTCGTCGACGGGAACGGTCAGTATCTTCGCGCCCGCAAGCTCCATCACGCGGTACATGTCCGGGTGCACCGGCTCTTCCATCACCACGCTGTCGCCGGGCTTGACGAGCAGCGTCACGATAAAGTCGAGCGCCTGATTCGTCTCTGAGAGGATCTGAATTTCGCCCGAGGACGCCTTCACGCCCTTTGTGCCGAGAAAGGCCACGAGCTTCTGCCGCAGGAATTTATCGCCCTTATAGGGGCTGAAAAAATACTGGCACGGGCCGCTGCCCGTGAGCAGCGCCGCGATATCGCCCGCAACGCGCTCGGACGTGTACACCTCGCGCGAGGCGACGCCGCTGCCGAGGGAATAGTGGCTCTCGTCCGTAAAGCGCTGGAACAGGTCGTCAAATGTCTTTTCCATGTCGAGGTACTTTTCCGCCACCTCGCTGACCCAGTTGACGCGGCCGGGCTGCGCGCCCTCGCCGCCCCTTTCGTCCTGCGCGTCATTTTCGTCGTTTGCCGCGGCCACGATGTAGCCCACGCCCTGGCGCGACTCGATCCACGCGTCGCTCTTGAGCTCGCTGTAGGCCTTGACCACGGTGTTGCGGTGCACATCCAAGATCTGCGCGAGCGCGCGCTCACTCGGCAGCGCGCTCCCGCGGGGCAGCGCGCCGCTGATGATCTGCGACTTGATCTGGTCGGCGATCTGCAGATAGACCGGCACCTTCGAAAACTTGTCGATGCTGACTTTCATGTACTTCTCTTCTCCCTCTCGCCGGCAGGCCGCGCTCTCACCCACAGCCGTCGGAATTTGCGTTGGTCTCGCAGAGGTCTCTCTGTTCGCATTTTATCACATAACCGTGTGCGTTGTACAGTCATTTTTGTGCATATGACATAAAATCCAAAAAGAAAGAGCCAAGGCATCCCGATGAGATGCCTCGACTCTTTCAGGTCAGCAACCTGAGTAAGGGAAAAGAAGCTTTTCCTTTTTAGAACAGCAGATGCGCGATGGGGCAGACGATCAGCAGGCTGATGATGGTGCGCTCCAGGAAGATGACGAACAGCTCCCAGATGTTGAGAGGAAGCTTGGAGCCGAGGATCAGACCGCCGACCTCGGAGAGGTAGAGGACCTGCGTGACAGAGACGACAGCGACGATGAATCTGGCCATCTCGCTGGTGCACTCCGCGATCAGGACGGCGGGGGTGAGCATATCGGTGAAGCCGACGATCATCGTGGAGGCGACTGCATTCGCTTCGGGCACCTGAAGAAGCTGGAGCAGGGGGCGGAACGGGATGCCGAGCCATTCAAAGATCGGCGTGTAGTTGGCAAGGATCAGAGCGACAGTACCAATGGCCATGACGGAGGGCAGAACGCCGAACCACATGCTGCAGGCGTTCTTGGCGCCGCTCTTGAAGAATTCACCGATGCCCTTGTGCTCGGCAACGCGCTTCATGGCGAGGTCCATGCCGTACTCAACGTTGCTCTTGTAGCCCTCGGGAAGAGTGTCGGGAGCGGCCTTGCCTTCGACTAAGTACGTGTTGGGCTTTTTGCGCAGGGGGTAGAGGTAGGGACACACGATCGCGCAGACGATACCGACGAAGCAGACGATCAGGTAGTAGATGCCGAAGTAATCGAGCAGCCCCACCGTATCGAGAACGACGAGGGTGAACGTGATGGAAACGGCGGAGAACAGCGTTGCGATGATGCTCGCTTCCTTGGCGGAGTAATAGCCGCCCTCATACTGGTTGCAGGTGAGCATAACGCCGAGCGTGCCGTCGCCGATCCAGGAGGTGATGCAGTCGACCGCAGCACGGCCGGGGACCTTGAACAGGGGACGCATGATCTTGGTGAGCAGCGCGCCGACGAACTCCAGCAGGCCGAAGTCGAGCAGCAGCGGCAGCAGCAGGGCCGCGATGACGAAGATGATAACGAGCGTGGTGAGCAGGTCATAAAGGACAAATCCGCCCTGACCGCCGCCGGTGATCATACCGATGAGACCCACGCCGTCCTCGCCGACACCCAGATAGGTGAGCCACACGAAGATGACCGCGAGCACGCGGAGCACGACCCAGATGGGTTTGCAGGCGAAGCATTCCTTCATGATGTCGCTATTCATAATGAATTTGGGTTTTGCCAGCGCAATGAGGGACATCACCGCGGAAACGGTGAGGATCAGCACGCACAGCAGCGGCAGGAAGCCGCCGATGTAGCCCGAGATGATGTCGGCAAGGATCTTGACCACAACGGTCCAATCGCCGTCAGCATTCTTCACCGGGATCATAAACAGGATGATACCAGTGATCGACGGGATGATGAACAGAGCTTTCAGTTTCGCGTTACTTTTGGTTTCCATTCTCTCTCCTCCTTCATATTGGCAAGTCGGGCCGGAAGGCGGTCTCTCTCATAGCCGCTTCCCCGGCAGACAGCTCTTGCCTTTACTTTATACGAATTCAGCAGTAAAGCAAGTGCCAGCAACGTTCTCAATTTGTATACCAGCAATAAATTTCTCCATTTTGTCATTCACTTTTTTGTCGAACCTGTATGTATCTTTTTTGCTTTTTGGGAAAAAGCCCATTTTCCCTTGCCGTTTCAGGGATTTTGGAGAAGAAAAAGGGAGACGCGATACGCGTCTCCCTCCCGTTTGCTTTATTGCAAGTTTTCAACGTCCTTCTTGCCGACCGCCATGCGCTTCCATTGCTCAGGAAGGCCCGGTGCGATGAGCGGGAACAGATTTTCCGTGTCCGACGTCGGCTGGATGTTATAGGTGCCGTACTTGTTGACAAGATCGGCGCAGTCGTCTGGCTGGCCGAAGCGCGCCTTGAGCATCGGTGCCAGGTCATACGGCATGCCGGGGTCTTTTCGCGGCATAAAAATCACCTCCGGACTTAGTATGTCCGGAGGCGGCAGATTTTTTCGATTTGTCTCTCTCACGCGCGCAGCGTTTTGGGGTACACGCCCGCGTCGTGTAATTTCTGAAGCTCGCGCTGCACCATTTCCTTATCCTCGTGATACGTCATGCCGAACCAGCGCGCGCTCGAGCGCAGAACGGAGACACTGAGCTCGCCGCGGTCGATGAGCTCGCCGATCAGGCTCGGCAGCAGGCACTCTTTTTTGAGCTCGCCGTCGGGCAGCGCGCGGAGGAAATCCTTAAAATACGCGTCCAGCTTTTCAAACAGCCACGGCGTAAAGCCCCAGAAGTTCATCGAGACCGGCGTCTCAGGCGCGTAGACTGGGCCGTCGCCGTTTTCCTGAATGTCGCGGATCTTGCCGTCGGCGCAGGGCTTTAGGTGGAACGTTTCGACCACGCGGTCGAGCATCCCCTGTTCGTTCACATGGCACACACCGCGCGTGACCGTGCCGTGCTCGCTCACGGTGTTGCAGAGGTCGTAGCCGACCATCGTGCCCTCGCCGCTTTCGGCGAGCTTTGAGAGCTCTGCGTAGATCGTCTTGAACGCGTCCACGCCGTAATAGTCGTCGGCGTTGATAACGACGAACGGCTCGTGCACAAATTCGCGCGCGCATAAAAGCGCGTGCACCGTGCCGAACGGCTTGACGCGCCCCTCGGGCACCTTATAAAAATCGGGCACGCTCGAAAAATCCTGATACGCATAGCAGACCTCGACATTGTCCCCGTCCGCCGTTTTGCGCGCGGCAAGGTGATGTCCGACCATGTTCTCCATCAAGTCGCGCATGTCGGGCTTGATGATGAAGACCACCTTCGTAAAGCCCGCGCGCAGCGCGTCGAAAATGGAGTATTCCATCAAAATTTCACCGTTCGGACCGATGCCGTCCACCTGCTTATTGCCGCCGTAGCGCGAGCCCATGCCCGCCGCCATAATGACCAGCGCTGCTTTCATAAAAACAAAACTCCTCTCAAAGTTCTCGATCTCTTTTTCTCCGGGCGCGCACCGCGCGCTCGTCTTCGCCCATCATAGCGTATCCGAACCGGCATTGCAACCGTCTTTTTCATCTCTTGTCTTTTGCCGCAGGCGTGTTATACTGGTGTAACTATTTCTTAACACCGAGGTCACACCATGGAAGGATTTCTGCACGCGGTCTCTTCCGTCACCATCATCCTGCTGCTGACGGCGACGGGCTATTTCTGCGCGGAGCGGGGCTGGATGGGCCCGGATGCCAAGCGCTTTATCAGCAAGTTCACGATGTCCGTCGCCATCCCCTGTATGTGCGTCTACGGGCTGACGAAGAATCTGACGCGCGAGCTGCTCGCGCTCTCGCCGGGCTTTCTGCTCGTGCCCTTTCTCTCCACGCTCGGCGCGTTCCTGCTCTCGCTGCTCGCAGGCAAACTCCTAAAGCTGCCGCGCAAAAAGCTTGGCGTTTTTATGATGATGTGCTCGGTGTCAAACGCCATCTTCGTCGGCCTTGCGATGTGCACCGAGCTCTTTGGCGACACCTGCACGCCCTACGTCATGCTCTACTACCTCATCAACACCAGCTTTGTCCAGCTTCTGTTTCTCTCGCTTGTGCGCTGGTCGGGCGAGAGCCGCGGCTTTGACCTCAAGATGCTCCAGAAATTCCTGACCACGCCCGCCGTCATCGCCGTTTTCATCGGCCTCGCGCTCGTGTGGTTTGAAGTGAGGCTCCCCTCGCTCGTGATGAGCTACTGCCGCTATATGAACAACCTCGTCACGCCGCTGGCGCTGCTGCTCACGGGCTATATCATCCACGAGATCGGGCTGAAAAATCTCCGCCTTGACCGCGACCTTGCCATCGTGATGATCTTCCGCTTTCTGCTCGTACCGGCATCGTCGTTCGCGCTGTGCGCGCTGCTCGGCGTCGAGGGGCTTGCGCGCAACGTGCTGCTCGTGGAGACCGCCATGCCGGTCGTGACGCAGACGGTCGTCGCCGCCGCGGAATACGGCGCGGACGAGGAATTCGCCGCGCAGGGCGCGGCGCTCTCCACGATCGCGTGCTTCGTCGTGATTCCTGTGCTGATGCTGATTTTGTAATCAAAAAAGCGGCAAAGCCACTTTTTTGAGAAGGTTTCGCTGCGTTCTGTGCCTCGGTTGTCCGCTAAAAGCGGACAATTCGGCCTTACACCGTTGCGGCACTACGATTGGCGCGCCCTTGCAGGCGCGCCAATCGTGCCGCTTCCTCGAAACCGACTTGCTGTTTCCGCCGCTGGCGGCACTTCGCCGGTTTCCACTTCGCGCAAAGAGTTTTCTGCCAGAAGGTGAATTGCCCCGCAGCGGGTAAGAGAAGCCCCTCTGGAGGGCGCACATGTCGCGGCGGAAAACCGATTTGAATTTGTTTCGTGCCGTGCGCGGCACCTGGCCGGCCGTTGGCAGCTTTGCTGCCTTACGGATGCTGCGTACCCTTTGCGGGTAAAAACTCTGCGAGGCTCTCTACCCTGAAAAGAATTCCGCGCCGTGGGCGCGGGAATTTTTTATCTTCAATTTCCGATCAGTGCGGACAGGCCGCCGGTTCTCAGTTCGTCTTTGTAGTAGTTGAGCTCATCGCCGATGAGCTCGTCGAGCACGCGCATGCCCAGCACCTCGACAGGGGCCTTGTCGTCCGTCAGGATGCAGCTTCCGCCCTCATAGGGCGTGAGCTTCGAGTAGACCGTGCGCATCATATCGGCATAGTCGCTGTCCTTGAGCTTTGCGATGCTGCACAGGAACGTCTTCTCCCAGTCATCCGCGTTCGTGCAGAAGACCTCGGTATTCGTGTTGCCCCTCACCGGCGCGGTGACGGTGTGCTGGAAGACACTCGCCATCGTGTCGCAGAGGTATTCGTTGATCGAGCCGTCCTCCGCGGACGTCATGTTGAGGTTCACGACCATCACGCCGTTCGGCTTCAAATGAGAGCACACCTCGTTGAAAAACTCGACGCTCGAGAGCTGGAACGGGATGGTGATATCCTGATAGGCGTCCACCATGATGACGTCAAACTTCTCCTTCGACGCGGCAAGGTACGCGCGCCCGTCCTCGACCGCGACGGTCACGCTGCCTGGAAGTCCGAAGTAGTCCGTCGCGATGCCGGCAATTTTTTTGTCGATCTCCGCGCCCTGCACACTCGCGCCGGGGAAATAGCGCGTGCAGTAGCTCGCGTACGTGCCAGAGCCCATGCCGAGGATCATCACGCTGCGGTTTTCGTTGTCCGTGCCGTCCATGCCCGCCATGCAGGGCGCGGCGAGCGCGTAGTCATAGTACATGCCCGTCAGCGCGTCGCCCTTGACCTGCACGCTCTGCACACCGAAGAGCACGTTCGTCGAAAGCGTCGTGCGCTTCGCGTCGTCCTGCACCTGCAAATAGTTGTAGATGGACTCGTCCTCAAGCGTGATGTCGCTCTGCCAGAAGGCGAAGCTGTAAGACGGCAGGGCAAAGCACAGTCCAGCGATCAAAAGGACGGAGACGATCCCCGGCACGCTCTTTTTCTTCTCGAACACGAAGTACGCGATACCGATGGCCGCGAGCACACCGGAGAAGATCAAAAACGTTGCCGCCGTGCCGACGGCGGGGATCGTCACAAACGTCGGCACGAAGGTTCCGATGATGCTGCCGATGGTGTTGAGCGCGTTGAGCCTGCCCACGGTCTTGCCCGTGTCGTCGAGATTGTCGACCGTGAAGCGCGTGAGCGACGGCGTGACGGTGCCGAGCAGCACGCACGGGAACGCGAAGATCACAAGGCACGCCGCGAGCGCCGCCCAGACGAGGAAGTTTTTCGTCACGAAAAGCGCCAGCAGCAGCGAGATGCCCGCGATCAGGTACCGTCCCACAAACGGGATGAGCGCGATCCAGATGGCCGCGATGATGAGGCGGCGGTAGAGCTTATCGGGCGTCGCGCTCTTGTCGGCGAGCTTGCCGCCCCAGACGTTGCCGATGGCCATCGCGATCATAATGACGCCGATGATAACGGTCCACACGATCTGCGACGAGCTGAAGTACGGGGCCATGAGCCTGCTCGCACCGAGCTCGACCGCCATGACGGACATACCGGCAAAAAATTCGGTCAGGTATAAAAAGTATTTGCTGCGGATGAGTTTATTTTCCATGCAGGACCTCCCTGTCGTTTCGTTTGTGCCGTCTTCGGTGTAGACAGAGAAATTATAACATGCCTGAACCGCTTTGCACAACGTTTTTGCCGCGTATTCATTCCCGATGCGCATATTCCCCTTCTGCACGCATATAGATGGAGCAACATGAGTCAGGAGTGTGCTGCATGAAGGGTAACATGGAAGAGCGCGCCTGCGCGCTGGCCGCCTACATCATCGAAAACCGCGCCACCGTGCGCGCCGCGGCAAAAAAGTTCGGCGTGAGCAAGTCCACCGTGCACAAGGACTTACAGGACCGCCTGCCGCAGTTCAACCGCAGCCTATACTTGCAGGTCAAGGAGGTGCTGGAGGTCAACAAGGCCCAGCGTCACATCCGCGGCGGCATGGCCACGCGAAAAAAATACAAGGGATTTTGAAACTTTTTTCGACTTTTTGCGTCTAACATAAGAGTGTGACTCCTGCGCGGCAAAATTACTCTTGCACAATTCCGCCGCGCAGGGTAGAATGCATTATTGTAAACCAAAAGAAAAATGATCGGAGCAACAAGATGAGAAAGCAGGACTATTACGAGCCAAGCATCGGCCGCGAAAGCGAGCCGCGCCGCAGGCCGAAGAAAAAGAAGAAACGCGCAAATCGCGGTGAGCGCGCGGTCGTCACGCTTCTGTCGCTTCTTTTCCTGACCGTGGCCATTGTGGCGACGGTCAAGTACGTCGTGCGCGCGCCCGAGCCCGTCACGGACGATGAAGACCAGCAGACGCAGCAGGACGGCACGGCGGAGGACAGCGACGCCATTCAAACCATTTCTAACGGCAAAGAGCGCAAAAAATACTGCTATACGATCCTCGCCTACGGTGTGGACAACGACGCCGGCGGCAGCGACACGAACATGCTCGTGCGCTTTGACGCGGAGAACAAGAAGATCGACGTCGTCAGTCTGCCGCGCGACACGCTGATGAGCAACGGCCACAAGCTCAATTCCTCCTACAATAACGGCGGCACGGAAAAGCTGCGCAGCAACATTGAAGATATGCTCGGCATCCCCGTGGACTTCTACGTCTCCGTCGACCTGAAGGGGTTCATCGCGCTCATCGACCAGATCGGCGGCGTCGACTTCGACGTGCCCGAGGATATGGACTACGACGACCCCTACCAAGATCTGCACATTCACTTCAAGGCCGGTCTCCAGCACCTGAGCGGCCAGCAGTCTATGGAGGTCGTGCGCTTCCGCCACAACTCCGACAAGGATAACCCCGGCTACGGCGGGCGGCAGGATATCGGCCGCATCGGCACGCAGCAGGCGTTTTTGAAGACTGTGGCGCAAAAGCTGATGAAGATTGAAAACGTTCCCGCGATGGCGGAAACGTTCTTAAAATATGTCAAGACCGACCTGACGCTCGGCAACCTCGTGTGGCTCGCCAACCAGGCGCTCTCCATGGGCGGGACGGACGCCATCAGCTTTGCCACGCTCCCCGGCGACGGCGCGGGCTGGTACAATGGCAAGTCCTTCTACACGCTCTATCCCGAGCAGGTGCTCGAGATGACGAATTCGATGCTCAACCCCTACGCTACGGATATCACCGCCGACGAGCAGAACATTTTAGTCCCGTAATTCCGCAAAATTCTGAGAATGTGAGAAAGAGAGAGCAAACGCCATGAAGTTCCGCTTTGCGCTGCCTGTCGCGGCGCTCGCACTTGCGCTGAGCATCAGCGCCTTTGCTTACAGCGAGGAGCCCGCGCAGGACACTGCCGCTCCCGCGCAGGAGGAAACGACGACAGACGACAGCGCCCCGTTTGTGCTGCTTCGCGTCTACGAGGGCCAGTTTGCCGACGTGAAAGACGGCGACTGGTTCGCCCCCTCGGTCGTCTCGGCCTATGAATACGGCGTACTCAATGGCCGCGGCGAGGATTCCTTTGCGCCAAGCGGCAATGTGACGATCGCCGAGCTTTTGACCATTGCCGCGCGGCTGCGCGCCATCTACACGACCGGCAGCGACGCGGTCATCCCCACAGCGAAGGAGCATGAGGCGTGGTATGCGCCGTATGTCTCGTATTTGAAGAGCCAGAATTTGCTCGACAACAGCTTTGAGGGCTTCTACCTCCTGCCCGCGTCGCGCGCGCAGATGGCGGGCATCTTTGCCTTCGCCGTGCCGGAGGAATGGTACACCGAGCCCAACGCCTCGCTCGTCACCTCGGCCTACGCGAGCCGCGACTACATCGCCGACGTGACGGACAAAACGCCCTACCGCAGTGAAATACTTCTGATGTACCGCCGCGGGCTGCTCTCCGGCATGGACGCAAAGGGCAGCTTTTATCCCGACCGCAGCGTCAGCCGTGCGGAGATCGCGGCGCTTTTGACGCGCGTTGTCAAACCTGAAACGCGCCTGACGCTCACGTGGACGGTCGCGCCGTATCACTCCGTCAAAAACGCGACGCTCGCGAGCCTTGTCAAAGCGCCGGCAAGCACGTCGCTCCCGACGTCTGCCAAGGACACCGCCGCCATCGACGGTTTGGTTCGCAATATGCTCGCGCGCGGCGAGCACACGATCACGCTGAACTACTCCAAGGCCCTCACCACCGCCACCGCCAGCGCGCTGACGCAGGCGTTCACCTCCTGCGTCAAAACATACTGCGAGCAGATGTACAACGCCGTCTCCTGCCGCTCGTATTCGACGGGCAAGGTCGTACTCACGTTTTCGTCCACCGCCTGTACGGCCAAAACGCTCGAATCGTACCGCGCCAAGGCGCTCGCCGCCGCGATCAAGGTCCACGACTCCCTTTGGGAGAGCGGCACGCTGAGCTACGACATGAGCCAGTATGAGATCGCGCGCACGTATTTTCAATGGCTGTGCGACCACTGCCGCTACGATAACGCCGCCGCAGACGATTCCGCGAGCCATCTTGCCTACGGCGCGCTTGTCAGCGGCCTTGCCGTGTGCGACGGCTACACGGGCGCTTACAATCTGCTCTTGAAGCTCGAGGGCATCGAGTGCACCTCGCTTTTTAACAACAGCCACATCTGGACGCTCGCGACGCTGGACGGCACGCAGTACCACATCGACGTCACCTGGGGCGACCAGTACGGCCGCACGGACCTGCGCTACTTCGGCATGAGCGAGGAGCAGTCCTACCAGTGCCACCCGTGGGGCACGGCGGACAAAAAGAAGTAAAAATCGACATATAGGGAGCCCTGAGACGGTATGTCTCAGGGCTCCCTTTTTTATCACCATTCGAGCTTTGTGCGCACGTGCGTCAACGGCAGGTGAAAGCTCTCCCGCAGGACGTTGCGATGTTCCGGAGGAAAGTGCTCCTCTGAAAATTCATACAGCGGCAGAACTGAACCGTACTGCTGCGCGGTCTCGTAGAACCAGCAGCTGAATTCCAGACGTTCGAGCTTCGTTTGCAGCGCCGTGATCTGCGCGCGGACGTTGTCGCGCTCTTTGGCAAGGATGTCGCGGCGGGCGCTGAGTGTCTCTCCGCCGGGCCGGATGAGCGGCAGGAACGAGCGAATCTCCTTGAGCGGAAGACCGCAGAATTTCAGGTACTCGATGATCGAAAGCGTTGCAATATCGTCGTCTGTGTACGTTCGCTGCCCATTGCTGGCGCGCGCACCGAGAGACAGCAGCCCCTCCTTTTCATAGTAGCGCAGGGTCGATGGGGCAATATTCATCATGCGTGCCACTTCTCCGATTGTATAAGGCATACGAAAATCTCCTTAAAAAACTGTTAAGATGACTGCGCGAAAACCTATTGACTTAAAGGCGACTTTAATAGTTACAGTTTACTTATCCAAATCGGTATTGTCAACAGGAATCAACGGGTAAATTCTCTTCCGTTTGTGCATGATGTTCCGGTACCGACAGTTTTTAAGAAGGAGAAAAGAAGCTATGAGAAAAATGATGCAGCGATCCCTGAGCTGTCTGCTGACTCTCGCGATGGTCGTCACGATGCTGATGACCAGCACGCTCGCAGCAGAGAAAAGCGCAAAACTGGAATTTGACTATTCCGCCAACTACGAATCCTCCAAGGTCGTCAGTCTCGAAGTCTACAAGGGCTACCCCGCAGACAGCTATGCCAAGGAAGAAGAGATCTTCTCCCAGCTCGAAGCGATCACCCCGCAGGCTGACGGCAGCTACGTCGTCACCGCTCCCGGCACCTATGCCTACCATGTGCACGGCACCGGCTACTACAACATTCTCCAGCTCTTCAACGTGACCGAGGCCGACCTCACCGCCGGCGTGAAGAAGCTTTCCGTCATCGGCGGCAAGCTCGGCGGCAACGGCTTCGAGCCGACCATCAAGCCGGAGAAGGCCCCCGCCTCCTATAAGGTAGACCTCCGCGACAGTATGCTTATCTTCTGGCCTGAGGAGATCAACAAGCACTTCGCCCTCGAGCCGCAGAACTACACCACCCCCGCCTTCGACGGCAAGCACGCCGCCAACGAGTTCACCTCTCAGGAAGAGCTGATGGCCTTCCTCAAGAAGATGGACGCCGCTTCCGGCACCATGCATCTCTACTCTGCCGGTACGACCCCGAACTACAAGTATGACCTCCCCCTGGCACTCTTCACCACCTCCGAGATCCCCGCGAACGCCACGCTCGCCGAGGCCGCCAAGATCGTCAAGGGCAACGGCAAGCTGAACGTCTGGTATCAGGCGCAGATCCACCCCAACGAGCCTGCCGCCGGTGAAGGCGCGCTCGTGATGATCGACAACTTTGTCAACGATCCCACTTACAAGGCCCTGCTCGACAAGATCAACATTGTCATCGTCCCCCGCATCAATCCCGACGGCTCCTATCTCTTCAGCCGCGCCACCTATGACGGCTTCGATATGAACCGCGACCATATGTCCCTCAAGGCAGCCGAGCTTGCCCAGCTGCACACCGCCTACCGCCTGTTCATGAGCGAGGTTGTCCTCGACACGCATGAGTTCACCTTCTACGGCGCTTACAACGACGACTGGACGAGCGCCGGTGAATACATGGAGAATGCGGACGATCTTGAGACCACCCCCGCCACCAGCCTGAACAACAACCCCGCCGTGACGAAGATCGGTCTCGACATGGCCAAGCGCGCCTTCTCCGACGCTACGAACGCCGGCCTGCGCGTCAATCACTACGGCACCACCGTCAATAACCCCATCGGCCGCGCCTACTTCGGCCTGTTCAATGCGGTTTCCTTCCTCATTGAGACGCGCGGCATCGGCGCCGGCCGCCAGAACTTTGAGCGCCGCGTCTTCTCTCAGGAAGTTGCCACCACCTCTTACATCACCTATGCCGCCGAGCACGCCGACGAGATCATGAAGGCGGTCGCCGCCGCCCGTGCCGATGTTGTCGCCAAGGGCAAGACCTATGAGGAAAACGACGTTCTCGCCCTCTATCAGACCAAGTCCGGCAAGACTCTGACCGACTACACCGCCGCGACCGTGCAGTACAGCGTCGCCGACGGTAGTGAGAAGGTCAGCAAGGCGTCTCCCCTTTCCCTGAACGACACTCTGACCCGCAGCCGCGTCCGCCCGACCGCCTATGTCATTCCCGCGGACACTGCCAACATTGAGAAGATCCTCTACATCATGGACAATCAGGGCGCTGAGTACTACAAGCTCAACGCCGGTACCACCGCAAGCCTCCAGCAGTACTACTATGTCGGCGACTACATGGTGAACGGCAAGGCCAAGGGCATTGAGGCCGGCCTGCGCGACACCGCCGACGTGACCTTCGCCAGCGGCGCTTATGTCTTCCCGATGGATCAGGTCGCCAGCAACGTCATCGCCATGCTTTGCGAGCCCGACGTCACCGACTCCAACGGCTACGACGGCACGCTCTATCAGTACAAGCAGATCGACTACGACAAGTCGACCATGAACTTCCCGCTCTACCGCTACACGGGCAACGACCCGCGCACGACACTTGTGAGCAGCGGCACCGCCACTGAGCCCTCGCAGCCCGAAAAGCCCGCTGAGAAGCCCTCCCAGCCCGCGAGCAGCGACACCTACACCGTCGTCTCCGGCGACAGTCTGTGGAAGATCGCCAGCAAGCAGCTCGGCAATGGCAACCGCTGGACTGAGATCTATGACCTGAATAAGGACACCGTCAAGTCCCCCTCGGTCATTTTCGTCGGTCAGATCCTCAAAATGCCTCTCACGGCAGTGAGCCAGTAAAAAATACGTCAGTGTTTTTTCTCCACAAATCCCCTTCGAACGGGAAAGCGCCTTCCGCGATGCAGAAGGCGCTTTCCTTTTTATTTTCAAATCTCGAATTGCTGACCGTCGCGCGTGATGCGCGCGATGATGCCCTTTTCGTCCGGGTGCGCGGCGATGTAGCGGTCGATGACCTCATACTTTTTCCACATGTGCATCGGGAAAACGTGCTGCACTGTCACGTTTTTCAGCAGATACTCGATGCCGAGGCCCTCGCTGCCTTCACCAAGGCGCGGGTCGAGCGGCGCCATCGCCGCCGTGATCTCGGGCGCGATGTTGTTGTCCGTCGCCTCGTTGCGCACGGCGGAGGCGAGCTTTTCAATGGCCGCATGGTAGTGGACGGTCATGTTGTTGCAGTAAGCCTTGCCCTCGCTCTCCCAGTTCCACCAGTTGAGGTCGCCCCCGTGGTAGACCATCTTCCCCTCGCAGCGCAGAAGGTAGGCGTTGCCGATGTCCGTCGACTTGATGGCGCGGATGCTTAAATCCTCGCCCGCGACGTCGGTGAGCAGGATGCTGTCGGGCCGCAGGACGGTCGTGCGGGCAAAGGCTTCGTCGGAGATGTTCAGCCATTGCCGCTTGCGCTCGGTGAGGCGCGTGTCGCGCGAGACGAAAAAGCGCGTGTCGGGGTACTTTTCCAAAAGTGTGAACACCTTGGCGTCGAAGTGGTCCTCGTGGCTGTGGCTCGCAAAGACGAGCAAGGGCTTTTCGGGGTTTAATTCCGGCAGCGCGCCCGTGTAGTCGGGCTCGTAGGTGTAGTCAAAGAGCGTGTAGAACTTGTCCCACTCGACAAGATACGCGCTGTGGGCGATAAACGTGACGGTCATGCGGTTTCTCCTTTCGCTGTGGAGGATGGAAGTTTGCTTGTAGTATCATAGCAGACGCCGCGGCGCGGCGCAAGGGAAAAGGCTTTGCAAAATCGCGCGGATATGGTAAAATATTTGAATCTATCCCCCGACTTCACGAAAGGAGCCGCGCGATGCTGAAAAAAGCCTATGTCGAGATCACAAACCGCTGCAACCTCGCCTGCTCCTTCTGCCCCAAGACGAAGCGCGAGCCGCGCACGATGAGCGCACAGGAATTCGGCCTCGTCCTCTCGCGGCTTGAGGGGTATGTGCAGTACGTCTACCCGCATGTGATGGGCGAGCCGCTGCTGCACCCTGAGCTTACGACGCTCCTCGCCCTCGCCAAGGCGCGGGACATGAAGATCTGCATCACGACGAACGGCACGCTGCTCCAAAAGCGTTCCGATGAGCTGCTTGCCGCCGAAAGCCTGCACAAGATCAGCGTCTCGCTCCACAGTTTTGAGGGCAACGACGGCGCGGACGAGCAGGAGCTTTCTTACCTGACGCAGGTCTGGAACTTTGCTGAAAAGGCCGCGAAAAAAGGCGTCATCGTCGCGCTGCGCCTCTGGAACGACGGCGGCGCGGACGCGCGCAACGGCGAAATTCTCGACTTTCTGCGCTCTCGCACAGGCGATAACTGGCCGGAGATGCGAAACGGCAGCTTTCTTCTGCGCGACCACCTGTATTTGGAGCGCGCGGGCAAATTCGACTGGCCCGATCTGAGCGCCAATGAATCCGGTGCGCAGTTCTGCTACGGCCTGCGCGACCAGCTCGGTGTCCTTGTCGACGGCACCGTCGTCCCCTGCTGCCTCGATCACGAGGGCGATATCCCGCTGGGGGATCTCTTCACCCAGCCGCTTACCGAAATTTTGACCTCCCCGCGCGCGTGTGCTCTGCGCGAGGGTTTCTCCCGGCGGAAGCCCGCCGAAGAACTCTGCCGCCGCTGCGGCTTCGCCGCGCGCTTCAACAAATGATATGATGACAGAACATTGGGAAAACTTAAATGCTCTGACCGCGCCGCTGCTCACGTGGTATGACTTAAACGGCCGCACGCTGCCATGGCGCAGCGTCGTCACGCCGTACCGCACGTGGGTCTCGGAGATCATGCTCCAGCAGACGCGCGTGAGCGCCGTCATTCCGTACTTCGAGCGCTTCATGGCAGAGCTGCCCGACGCCGCGGCGTTAGCCACCGTGCCGGAGGAACGGCTCTTGAAGCTCTGGGAGGGGCTCGGCTACTACTCGCGGGCGCGGAATCTGCAAAAGGCGGCAAAGGTCATCGTCTCGGACTTTGGCGGCGAGTTGCCGCGCACTTGTGCAAGTCTCAAAACGCTCCCCGGCATCGGCGACTACACCGCCGCCGCCATCGCCTCGATCAACTTCGGCGAGCCGGTCGCCGCGGTGGATGGAAATCTGCTGCGCGTCGCCGCGCGCGTCAGCGGCTGCGCCGACGACATCATGGACGCGAAGGTGCGAAAGCAATTCACCGCGCATCTCAACGACGCCATTGACTTAGCCCGCCCCGGTGCGTACAATCAGGCGATGATGGACCTCGGCGCGACGGTATGCCTGCCGAACGGCGCGCCGAAGTGCGAGATCTGCCCCGCGCGAATGATGTGCGAGGCGTATAAAAACGGCCTCACCGAAGTCTTACCCGTGCGCGCGAAGAAAAAGGCGCGCAAGATCGAGGAGCGCACGGTGCTGCTGCTCTTCCAAAACGGCAAGGCCGCGCTGCGAAAGCGCGCGGACACGGGACTTCTCGCCTCACTCTGGGAATTCCCGAGCGTTTTGGGGAACCTCGACGAGGCGGGCGTTTCGCTTGTGCTTGCGCAGATGGGGCTTTCGGCGCAAACTGTCGAACCCGCGGGCAGCGCGAAGCACATCTTCACCCACATTGAGTGGGATATGAAGGGCTACTTCGCCGACGTGACGGGCGAAAACGACGATCTATTCTGGGCGGACGCCGCGGCGTTCGACGCCGCCGCCATCCCCACCGCATTCAAGAAATTTGCCGCGCTCGTTCGCGCGCGGCTGCAATAAGAGAGGGAGAACAACGACCATGGCACAGCTTTACTTCAAATACGGCGCGATGGGCTCGAGCAAGACGGCCAACGCGCTGATGGCGCGCTTCAACTACGAAGAGCGCGGGCAGAAGACGCTCCTCTGCAAGCCCCAGCTCGACACGCGCGACGGCGACCACATGGTGCACTCGCGCATCGGCCTCGAATATCCCTGCGTCTACTTCCACGAGATGCGGCAGATGGACGAGGAGGAGCTCAAGAAAAACGCCTGCATCATCGTCGACGAGGCGCAGTTTTTGACGAAGGAGGAGGTCTTATACCTCGTCCATCTCGTCGACGACTGCGGCATCCCTGTCCTCTGCTACGGGCTGCGCGCCGACTTCAAGGGCGACCTTTTCCCCGGCAGCTACGAGCTGCTTGTCATGGCCGACAAGTTAGAAGAGGTCAAAACCATCTGCTGGTGCGGCAAAAAGGCCGCGTTCAACGCGCGCTTTGACGCGCAGGGCCATGTCGTCAAGCAGGGTGCGCAGGTCGTCATCGGCGCGAACGACCAGTACATCGGCCTGTGCCGCAAGCACTGGATGCTCGGCGACCTCGGCCCCGACTTCAACGGTCAGGGCACGGGCGACTGATGCGCTGCGAGATCTGTCCCCGTCGCTGCAATGCTGAGCGCACGGCGGAGAAAGCGGGCGGCGTCTGCCGCATGCCCGCGGGCTTAGTCGTCGCGCGCGCCATGCTGCACCTCTGGGAAGAGCCCGTCCTCAGCGGGAAAAACGGCGCGGGCTGCATCTTCTTTTCGGGCTGCAATTTGGGCTGCGTGTTCTGCCAGAACGGGCGCATCAGCCACGAGAATTTTGGCAAGGTCATTACGCCGGCACATCTGCGCGAGATCATGGAAGACCTCGTTTCGCAGGGCGCGCACTGCATTGACTTAGTCACGCCCACGCACTTCACCCCCTGGGTGCTCGAAGCGCTGCGTAAGCCGCTTCCCGTCCCCGTTGTGTGGAACAGCGGCGGCTACGAGCGCGTGGAAACGCTCAGAACGCTTGAGGGTAAGGTGCAGATCTATCTGCCCGACTTAAAATACGCCATGGAACGGCCCGCGCGCGAGCTTTCCGCCGCGCCGGACTACTTTGAAGCTGCCGCCGCGGCCATCGACGAGATGGTGCGTCAGGTCGGGGCGTATCAGATCGGGGACGACGGCCTGATGCGCTCCGGTGTCATTTTGCGCCACCTCGTCCTGCCGGGGCAGATGGAGAACACCAAGCGTGTCATCGACTATGTCTCGACGCATTTTCCGCCAAAGACGGTGCTCTTTTCGCTCATGAGCCAGTATACGCCGCAGCCCGGTTCGACCGGCGCGCTCGCGCGGCGCTTAAATGAGCGCGAGTACCGCACGGCGGTGCAATACATGCGCGACTGCGGTCTGACCGACGGCTTTTGTCAGGAGCTTTCGAGCGCCAAAGAGGAATACACGCCCGTTTTCGACCTACAGGGGGTATAGGATGGCGAATCAGCTCAACTGCCTGCGCTGCGGCGCGGGGATGCAATTTATCAGGCGTGAAAAATTCCAGCTCGGCCAGACCGGCTGGGTGCTCGGCGACCTGCCGAATCTCTTCGCGGGCGCGATGGAGATCGAAATTTACGTCTGCCCCAAGTGCGGAAAGCTCGAATTCTTCCAGCCCGGCAGCGACAAATTCGCAGGTACGGCGGACGAGGCAAAGACCGGCTCCGGCTATCTCCCGCCCGACGCGCCGGGCGGTCTGCCGCGCAAAAAGTGTCCCGTCTGTGGGGCGGTGCTCGACTTCGACTATGGCCGCTGCCCGTACTGCGAGCACGAATTCTGATAGCAAATTGTAATATTCTTTCTCATCAATACAAGGAGGACTCAATATGGAGCGTGTCAGCAAGCGGAATTACTACTTGGACATCGCGCAGACGGTGCTTGAGCGCGCGACGTGCCTGCGCCGCGTCTACGGTGCGATCATCGTCAAAAACGACGAGATCATCTCCACCGGCTACAACGGCGCGCCGCGCGGACGCAAGAACTGCGTCGACCTCGGCTATTGCACGCGCGAGCAGCTCAAGGTCCCGCGCGGCGAGCGCTACGAACTCTGCCGCAGCGTCCACGCCGAGGCGAACGCCATCATCTCCGCCCAGCGGCGCGACATGGTCGGCGCGACGATCTATTTAGTCGGCCGCGACGCGCGCAGCGGCGAGCTGCTGCACGACGCGACGAGCTGTCCCATGTGCCGCCGCATGATCATCAACGCCGGCATCGACGAGGTGGTGATCCGCCGGACGGAGGAGGAGTTTGATATCGTTCCGGTGCAAAAGTGGATCGACGAGGACGACTCGCTATAACTTCAAAAAAGCGGCAAAGCCGCTTTTTTGAAGGAGTTTCGCTGCGCTTCGTGCCTTGCCGCCCGCAGGGCGGCTGCGACACGCGCTCCGCGCAAAGAGTAATTTGTCACGCACATGTCGCGACAAATTACGATTGAAATTTATTTCGCGTCTGCGGACGCGAAAATCTGCGATGCGTTATGCCTGTTTGCCGCCTGGGGGCGGCAAATGCGGCGATCCTACTCTTTCAAATCGAAAAAGTGCGGTGCTTATGGCGCCGCACTTTCTTCTTTTGGGGAAAAATTCTGTAAAACCTTGCAAATACCGCCCTTTCGGTGGTAGACTGTAAATAATTACGCCCCGCTTTCATTCGGCGCGGGCAGAAAAGAGGAAAACACCAATGGACAAGAAGAAATTCTATATCACGACCCCCATCTACTACCCCTCCGACAAGCTCCACATCGGCCACACCTACTGCACCGTAGCGACCGACGCGATGGCGCGCTACAAGCGCCTGACGGGCTATGACGTCATGTTCCTGACCGGCACCGACGAGCACGGCCAGAAGATCGAAGACAAGGCCAAGGCCGCGGGCGTGACCCCGCAGCAGTTCGTCGACAACATCGTCTGCGGCGAAAAGGGCATCCTCGATCTGTGGAAGCTCATGAATATTTCGAACGACCGCTTCATCCGCACAACGGATGACTACCATGTCGAGGCCATCCAGAAGATCTTCAAGAAGATGCACGACAACGGCGACATCTACAAGGGCACCTACAAGGGCAAGTACTGCAAGCCCTGCGAGAGCTTCTGGACCGAGAGCCAGCTCGTCGACGGCAAGTGCCCCGACTGCGGCCGCGAGGTCGAGGACGCCGAGGAAGAGGCCTACTTCTTCAAGCTTTCCAAGTACGCCGACCGCGTGCAGCACCTGCTTGAGGACACCGACTTTCTCCAGCCCGCCTCTCGCGTCAACGAGATGGTCAACAACTTCATCAAGCCGGGCCTTGAAGACCTCTGCGTCTCCCGCACGAGCTTCACCTGGGGCATCCCTGTGGACTTTGACCCGGGTCACGTCGTTTACGTCTGGGTCGACGCGCTCTTCAACTACTGCACGGCGCTTGGCTTTATGAACGAGAAGTACGACGATTACGACAAGTTCTGGCCCGCCGACGTGCACTTTGTCGGCAAGGAGATCGTCCGCTTCCACTCCATTATCTGGCCCGCGATGCTCATGAGCATGGGCATGCCGCTCCCCAAGCACGTCTACGGCCACGGCTGGCTCGTCATGGACGGCGGCAAGATGAGTAAGTCCAAGGGCAACGTCGTTGACCCGTATGTGCTCGCCGAGCGCTTCGGCGTGGACGCGCTGCGCTTCTTCCTGCTGCGCACGTTCCCGTTCGGCTCGGACGGCAACTTCTCGAATGAACTGCTCATCAACACCATCAATGTCGACCTCGCCAACGACCTCGGCAACCTCGTCTCCCGCACGACGGCCATGGTCGAAAAATATTTCGGCGGCACGCTGCCGGAAAGCCGTCAGGCCGATGCGCTCGACGACGAGCTCATCTCTCAGCTCTCCGCGCTGCGCGGCAAGTATGAAGCCGAGATGGAGAAGTTCCAGTTCCAGAACGCGCTTGAGCTCATCTTCAAGTGCATCCAGCGCGCCAACAAGTATATCGACGAGACCGCACCCTGGGCGCTCGCCAAGGACGAGGCCAACAAGCCCCGCCTCGCTTCCGTCATGTATAACCTCCTTGAGAGCATCCGCATCTGCACGGTGCTGCTCACCCCGTTCATCCCCGATTCCTGCGAGAAGATCTTCGCGCAGATCGGCGCGTGCGAGTGCTGCCGCGATTGGGACAGCGCCGCGAAGTGGGGCAGCCTGAGCGCCACCGTCACCGTCCACAAGGGCGAGGCCATCTTCCCGCGCGTGGACGCGCAGAAGGCGCTCGAAGAGCTTGAGGCGCTTCAGGAGGCGCAGAAAAAGGCCGCGCTGCCCGCGATGGAGTTTGAGCCGATGGCGGAGGAAAAGGTCGACTTCGACACGTTCTGCAAGTCCGACTTCCGCGCCGTCAAGGTCAAGGCCTGCGAGGCCGTGAAGAAGAGCGAAAAGCTCCTGCGCTTCACGCTCGACGACGGCACCGGCACCGACCGCCAGATCCTCTCCGGCATCCACAAGTTCTATGAGCCCGAAGAGCTCGTCGGCAAGACGCTCGTCGCCATCGTCAACCTGCCCCCGCGCAAGATGATGGGGCTTGAGAGCTGCGGCATGCTGCTCTCTGCTGTCCACACCGAGAAGGGTGAGGAGGTCCTCAACCTTATTATGGTGGATGATAAAATTCCTGCTGGCGCGAAGCTCTGCTAAACAAAAAGGGAGCCGGTTCCCGGCTCCCTTTTTACTCCGCGCAGGCGCGGAGGGAACGCAGCGCCAAAGGCGCTGCACGAATGCGACCCCCATTTTCTTTCCCGAGAAAGGAAACGGGCGTCGCCCGTCCAAAAGAAAGGCGTTTAGATTGGCAGTCTCAATCTTGAATGGCCTTTATGCCTCCGGAATGGAAGTACCTGCGCGCGGCGTTGCCGCGTTGGGTGTTGCTATACGATTTGGCTTGCTTCTACTACCCGCTGTTGCTCTGCCAGTCTCGTAGAAGTGCAGCCTAATTCCCGTCTACCGCCAGTCTTCACAATGCGGCGAGCGCAGCAATGCCGCATTCAGTAATCAGTCTGCCGCCAAGCTACCGTCACACGCGCCTCACGGTAGTAAGGCGCGGTTGCGAGTGGTATCGAATAGTAGGGGTTCATGGCGAAGCCATGTACACCGCACCCACACTGCGCAGCGCGTGCAGTTATTCAAGCTGCAAACCCGCAATGTCGGGGGTCGAGGGGGACTCCCCTCGCATTTCTCTTGGGGTTCCAAAGGGGGTATTCTCTTTGGAAAGAGAATACCCCCTTTGTTTGCTCTTGCCGCTTGCAGGCGGCATCTCACGTTCCCTTTTAAGGGAAGAAAAAGGAGAAAAGAGCCATGTATGAATACTTTCATGTAAAAGTCGCCGCCAATGCGTCTATTCTTGGCGGATTTTCGCTTGACCCCGAATACCGGAACATCATCGACCGTGCAGCGGAGGAAGGCTGGCGCTATGTTGGCTTTCTGCCTGTGTCGCAGTCGGTGAACGGCGTGATCCTTGAATATGACCTCATCTTTGAGCAGGAGAAGAAATGAATCTGATTTTTGACACCCACGCCCATTATGACGATGAGGCGTTCGACGCTGACCGCGAGGCATTGCTCGCGTCCATGCCCGAAAACGGCGTGGGGCTGATCGTCGACCCGGGCTGCGACTTGGATACCTCGCGCCGCGCGGTGGAGATCGCGGAACAATATCCCCACGTCTACGCCGCCGTCGGCTGGCATCCGGAAAACTGCGCGCCCTACACGCGCGAGAGCCTCGACACGCTGCGCGCGTGGGCGAAAAGCCCGAAGGTCGTCGCCATCGGTGAGATCGGGCTCGACTACTACTGGGAGCAAAACCCGCCGCGGGAATTCCAGCAGGAGGTTTTCCGCGACCAGCTCGCGCTGGCACAGGAATTAGGTCTCCCCGTCATCGTGCATGACCGCGACGCGCATGCTGACTGCCTCGCCATCGTGAAGGAGTTTCCGCAGGTGCGCGGCGTGTTCCATTGCTTTTCCGGCAGCGTCGAGATCGCGCAGGAGCTGATAAAGCGCGGCTGGTACCTGGGCTTTGACGGCCCGCTGACCTACAAGAACGCGAAGAAGACCGTCGAGGTCGCAAAGATCGTCCCGCTTGACAGGGTGCTTCTCGAAACGGACAGCCCTTACATGGCCCCCGTTCCCGTGCGCGGCACGCGCAACGACTCGCGCAATGTGTCCCATATCGCGGCAAAATTCGCAGAAATTCGCGGCATGAGCACAGATGAAATCATCGCCCTGACGAACGAAAACGGCCGCCGCTTTTTCGGCATTCAATCAGTGAAAGAGGAACGAAGCTGACCGCTTCCGTTCCCCTTTTTTCATTTCAAAACTGAACGGCGCGGCAAATTTGCTGGCAATATTACCCGATTTTGTCCGCATGTTTATTCTTCCGCTTTAGTCAAGTGTGACTAAGTTGCGAATTTTCCCGCATTTTCTGTTGACGTGTGCTTTTCACGGTGCTATGATACCCACAACCTCAGTATGATTTTCGGAAAGGATTTCGACGAAATGTTCTCTTACACTTCTCGAATGTTAATGTGCATGAACATGGACATGGCGATGCCGATGCCCACGATTGCTCATGCTCATTTGCCTGCCCGATACGCACAGGAACGAAATTGCCGCCGCTGATTGAAAGCGCGCAGAAGGGTCTTGCCACCCGAACATCGTTTGACCTGAAGCGGGGAGCTCATGAGCTCCCCGCTTTTTTTGTTTGCTTTTGGGATAAAGGAGGAATTCACTTGATCGAACTCAAGAACATTTCCAAGGACTTCGGCTCGGGCGAAAAGGCCGTGCACGCCGTGCGCGACGTGTCGCTCTCCATCGGCTCGGGCGAGATCTTCGGGATCATCGGCTTCTCGGGCGCGGGCAAGTCCACGCTCGTGCGATGCATCAACCTTTTGGAGCGGCCAAGCTCCGGCAGCGTCTTCGTCGCGGGACAGGACTTGACGGCGCTCTCTGCCAAGGACCTGCGCGCGGCGCGCAAGAAGATCGGCATGATCTTCCAGCACTTCAACCTGATGCCGTCGCGCACGGTGGCCGGAAACGTCGCCTACCCGCTCAAGGGCAGCGGCCTGAGCAAGGAGGATATCCAGAAGAAGGTCGCAACGCTCTTGGAACTCGTCGGCATCGGCGACAAGGCGGACGCCTACCCCAGCCAGCTCTCCGGCGGACAGAAGCAGCGCGTCGCCATCGCCCGCGCCCTTGCCAACGACCCACAGGTGCTTCTGTGCGACGAGGCGACCTCCGCGCTCGACCCGCAGACAACGAAGGCGATCCTGCACCTTCTCAAGCACCTCAACGAAACGCTCGGCATCACGATCGTGCTCATCACGCACGAGATGGCTGTCGTCAAGGAGATCTGTGACCGCGTCGCCGTCATGGAATACGGCCGCGTCGTCGAGCAGGGCGAGGTCTTCACGGTCTTCGCTGAGCCCAAGCAGGACATCACGAAGAGCTTCATCCACACGACCTCGAACCTCCAGAAGGTCGAAGCGCTCATCGCCGAGGATTCCCCCGTCACGCGTCTCCAGCCCGGCGAGCTCATCGTCCGCCTGTCCTATGTTCAGCGCAACGTCAACGAGCCGATCATCTCCGCCGTGTCGCAGATGTTCAACGTCTCGCTCAACATCATTTTCGCCGATATCACCATCGTGCAGGATTCCCCCATCGGCGGAACGGTCGCCATCATCAGCGGCGAGAGAAAGCAGATCACGAAAGCGATCGAATACCTGATCGAAAAAAATGTCGGAGTGGAGGTCATCAAAGATGCAAGAGCTGATCGTTAACATTGCCCCGAACCTTGCAAGCAAGCTGCCGGACTTTTATAAGGCCCTCGGCGACACGATGCTCATGGTGCTCTGGTCGGGCCTCATCTCGTTCGTATTCGGGCTTCTGCTCGGCGTGGTGCTCACGGTGACAAAGCCGAACGGCATTTTGGAGAACAAGGTCGTCTACCAAATTCTTGACAAGCTCGTGAGCCTGTTCCGCTCCATCCCGTTTATCATCCTACTGACGTGGGTCATGCCCATCACGCGCGCGCTGGTCGGCACGGTGCTCTATGTGCGCGGCGCGATCGTGCCGCTGGTGTTCGGCTCAGTGCCGTTTTTCACCCGTCAGGTTGAAAGTGCGCTCGCCGAGCTCGACGGCGGCCTTATCGAGGCGGCGCTCTCGATGGGCTCGAGCCCGCTTGAGATCATCTTCCGCGTGTATCTCAAGGAGAGCATCGCGGCCATCGCGCGCGGCACGACCATCACGATCGTGAGTCTCTTAAACCTCACGGCCATGGCCGGCGTCGCCGGCGCGGGCGGCCTCGGCGACTTCGCCATCCGCTACGGCCACGACCGCAACATGGCCGACATCACGAACGTCACCGTGCTCGTCCTTGTGCTCATCGTCTGCGTCATCGAATTTGTCGGCGGACGCATCGTCAAAAAGAACACGCATTAACGTGATCCCCATACAGCCCCTACCCACCCCATTATAAAAAATTATTTTAACGGAGGATATTTCCATGAAGCTCAAAAAGTTCTTTGCCCTCGCCCTTGCAGCCGCCACGCTCGCCCTCGCGCTGACCGCCTGCGGCTCCAAGGCCGACGACTCCGCCGACAACAGCGATGCCAACACCGACAATCAGACCGGTGAGACCGTGACCGTCAAGCTCGGCGTGGTCGGCGGCATCTATGACGACCTGTGGGCGAGCGCGAAGGCCGCGCTCGCCGACGAGGGCATCGACCTCGAGATCGTGCAGTTCTCGGACTACGTGACCCCGAACAACGCGCTCGCCAACGGCGACATCGACCTCAACGCCTTCCAGCACCGCATTTATCTCCAGAACGAGATCGACAACTACGGCTATGCGATCCAGAACATCGGCAACACCTTCATCATCCCGCTGAACCTCTACTCCCAGAAGGTCAGTTCCGTTGACGAGCTCAAAGACGGTGACGTCGTCGCCATTCCCGACGATCTGACCAACGGCGGCCGCGCGCTCAAGGTGCTCGAAGCCGCGGGCCTCATCGAGCTCGACCCCAACGCCGCCTTCACCCCCACCGTTGACGATATCACGAGCTACAAGGTCAACATCACCATCGAAGAACTCAAGGCCAACACCATCCCCTCCGTCCTGCCCGACGTGGCCGCCGCGGTCGTGAACGGCAACTACGCGCTCGACTTTGGCCTCAAGACCGACGAGGCCATCTACAAGGACAGCGTCCTCGACGTGGAGGATTACTGGAATCTGATCGCCGCGCGCACCGCTGACGTCGAAGACCCCGACACCGCCGCCATCTATGAGAAGGTCGTCGAAGCCTTCCAGTCCAGCGCGACGGAGGACGTGTTCAACAACACCTTCGGCGGTTACTTCATCGCAGTGGGCTGGGATCAGGACTTGATCAATCAGTAAACACCATCTGACCGCCGCCGCGCTCCCGCAACGCAGGGAGCGCGGGCGGCGGTACGCCTTTCCGGGAGGAATTTATTATGGCACTTGATCTTTCCGCGCTGCGGCGCATCATTGCAGACGAAAACCGCCTGCTCACCGGCGCGGACATTCCCGCAGAATACCAGAGCGACGTGCTCGGCCGCGTCCACGGCAGCGCCGAGGCGCTCGCCTTTCCCTTATCCACCGAGGAAGTGAGCGCGCTCCTGCGCTACGCGCACGAGCACCGCGTTCCCGTCACGCCGCGCGGCGCGGGGACGAATCTTGTCGGCTCTACCGTGCCGCTCGAGGGCGGCATCATCCTCGACCTTTCCCGCATGGACCGCGTGCTCGAGCTCGACGAGGACACGATGACCGTCACGGTCGAGCCCGGTATGCTCTTGCAGGACTTGCAGGCCTATGTCGAAGCGCGCAGGCTGTTCTACCCGCCCGATCCCGGCGAAAAGGCCTCGAGCATCGGCGGCAACATCAGCACGAACGCCGGCGGCATGCGCGCGGTGAAGTACGGCGTCACGCGCGACTACGTGCGCGGACTCGAGGTCGTGCTCGCTGACGGCACGGTGATGCAAGTCGGCGGCAAGCAGGTCAAGGACGCGAGCGGACTCTCGCTCAAGCACCTTCTCATCGGCTCGGAGGGTACGCTCGCCGTCATCACAAAGTGCCTGCTGCGCCTTGTTCCCAAGCCCGAGGCCTCGCTCAGCGTGCTTGTGCCGTATGCCGACCTGAAAACCGGCATCCAGAGCGTTTTGACCATCCTGCGCGCGAACGCGAACCCCACGGCAGTCGAATTCATGGAGCGCAAAGTCGTCGCGCTTGGCGAACGCTTCTGCGGCGTCTCTTATCCCCGCCCCGACGCCGGCTCTTATATTCTCTTGACCTTTGACGGCAGAAGCGAAGAGGTCACGGCCAATGCCGCGCGCGTGCGCTCTCTGGCGCTGCAAAACGGCGCGCTCGACTTTATCGAGCTCTCCGACGCGCGGCAGTGCGCTGACATCTGGCGCGTGCGCGGCGCGCTTGTCAAGGCCGTGGAGGCCGTTTCCGAGCAGGAGCCGGTCGATATCGTCGTGCCCATCAGCCGCACGGCGGACTTCATCCGCTTCATCAACGACTTGGAAGCCCAGAGCGGCATGCAGATGGTCAGCTTCGGCCACGCGGGCGACGGCAATGTGCACCTGTGCGTCGTGCGCGGCGAGCGGGATGAAGAAACGTGGCAGCGCGAGCTGCACGAAAACATGGACAGGGCCTATGCCGAAGCCTATCGCCTCGGCGGCGTTGCCTCCGGCGAGCACGGCATCGGGCTATCGAAGCGTCCCTACTTCCTGCGCCAGACGGCGAAGGAAAATTTACAGGCCATGAACGCCATCAAAACGGCGCTCGACCCGCAGCATATCTTGAACAACGGAAAATCTTATCTCACAGGAGGAAACAATAATGCAGGCACTTTCTGACCGCACCGCGAGCTTTACCGATTCCGTCATCCGCCGCATGACCCGTATCTCCAACCAGTACGGCGCGGTGAATCTTTCCCAGGGCTTCCCCGACTTCGACCCGCCCAAGCCCATCCTCGACCGCCTCTCTCAGGTCGCCTACGAGGACTATCATCAATACTCCATCACCTGGGGCGCGCAGGACTTCCGCGAGGCGCTGGCGAAGAAGCAGTCCCACTTCATGGGCCGCGACATCGACCCCAACGGCGAGATCGTCGTCACCTGCGGCAGCACCGAGGCCATGATGGCCGCAATGATGACCGTCGCCAATCCCGGCGACAAGGTCGTCATCTTCTCCCCGTTCTACGAAAATTACAGTGCCGACACGATCCTCTCCGGCGCGGTGCCCATCTATGTGCCGCTCACGCCGCCGTCGTTCACGTTTGACCCCGAAGTGCTCGAGGACGCGTTCCGCCAGCACCCCAAGGCGCTCGTGCTGTGCAACCCCTCGAACCCCTGCGGCAAGGTCTTCACGCGCGAGGAGCTTGAGATCATCGCGGGTCTTGCCAAGAAATATGACGTCTACGTCATCACCGACGAGGTCTACGAGCACATCATTTACGCCCCGCACCAGCACACCTATTTTGCGACGCTGCCCGACATGTGGGAGCGCACGCTGTCCTGCTCGTCGCTTTCCAAGACCTATTCCATCACCGGCTGGCGCCTTGGCTACATCATCGCCCCGCCGGAGATCATCGACCGCGCGAAGAAGGTCCACGACTTCCTCACCGTCGGCGCGGCGGCGCCCCTACAGGAGGCCATCATCCCCGGTCTCAACTTCGGTCAGGACTACTACGACGCGCTGCAGGCCGAGTACACGCACAAAAAGGGCCTGTTCTTAAAGGGCCTTGACGACCTCAAGATCGTCCACAATGACCCCGAGGGCGCTTACTACGTGATGCTCGACATCTCGGAGTTCGGCTACGAGAGCGATCTTCAATTCTGCGAGGACCTTGCAAGCAAGGTCGGCGTGGGCGCGGTGCCGGGCTCGAGCTTCTTCCGCGAGCCGGTCAACCACCTCATCCGCCTGCACTTCGCCAAGAAGGACGAAACGCTCACCGACGCGCTGAACCGTCTCGAATCCCTGCGCGAAAAGATCCCTGCCAAGGGTTAAGAAAGGAAATTCGCCATGAACGCCCTGAGAGAAGAGTGCCAGCAGCTTCGCGACGAGCTCATCGCACTGCGGCGGGAATTTCACCGCGCCCCAGAGCTCGGCCTGCACGAATACCACACTGCCGCGCGCATCGAGCGTGAGCTTGACAGGTGCGGCATCCCGCACGAGCGCGTCGGCGAGACCGCCGTTGTCGGCCATTTGACCGGCAACGGCAATGGAAGCGGCCTTGTCGTGCTGCGCGCGGATATCGACGCCTTACCCATTCAGGAGACGAACGACGTGCCCTACCGCTCGCAAACGTCGGGCATGATGCACGCCTGCGGCCACGACGCGCACACGACGTGTCTTCTCGGCGCGGCAAAGGTTTTGAGCGCACACCGCGCGGACTTTGGTGGCGAGGTGCGCTTCCTCTTCCAGCCCGCCGAGGAGATCGGTCAGGGCGCAAGGCCGCTCATCGCCGCGGGCATGCTGGATGGCGCACAGCGCGTCTTCGGGCTGCACACGGCGTCCGACCTTCCCGCGGGGACCGTCGGCGTCAAGCCGGGGGCCAACAACGCGGGCGTCGACCACTTTATCATCCGCATCCACGGCAAAAGCGCGCACGTCTCCACGCCGCAGCTCGGCGTGGATGCGCTCTATATCGCAAGCGAGCTCGTCGTCGCGCTCCAGTCCATCGTCACGCGCATGACCTCGCCGGTCGAGCCGGTGCTCATCGGCGTGGGCAAGCTGAACGCCGGCACGGCCTACAACGCCGTGGCCGAGACCGCCGTGCTCGAGGGCACGACGCGCATGTTCTCGCCCGAGAGCCGCGCGCACCTTCGCGAAACGATCAACGCCGCGGCCGCACACATCTCCGCCCTTTACGGCGGCACGGCAGAGGTCGAATGGGACGACTTCGCCACGCCGCTCACGAACGACGCCGGTGTGTGCGGGGAGGTCGAGCGCGTCGCCGACGCGCTCGGCATCCCCACGACGGCAAACCGCGCGCTGTCGCTCAGCGGGGACGATTTCGCCGAGTATCTGCTGCAAACGAAGGGCGCTTACGCCTACCTCGGCACGGCAAACCCCAAAAAGCCGCACACCTGCATCTCCAACCACCGCGGCGATTTCGACATCGACGAGGAAACGCTCCCCCTCGGCGCGGCGCTCTACGCGGCATACGCGCTGTCCGTCCTTGATCCGCAGTTTGCCAAATAATTGTTTTTTTCGATGAAATCGCCTTAGTCGTGTGCAAATTTCGATTTTACTTTTTGCGTTATTCTATCTAAAATATAGTCCTCGCCACTGTCAGCACAGCGGCGGGGATTTCTTTAGCAAATTTGGAAAAGAGGTTAATTATGAAAAAGCTGTTTTCTCTGCTGCTTTGCGTCGTGATGGTGCTCTCTCTGGTCGCCTGCGGCTCGAAGACTGATGACGCGCAGACGCCCGACGAGCCTCAGGACACCGCTCCCGAGCTCTCCGGCACGATGAAGGTCGTCGCCACCGGCGACGTCTACGGTCCCCTGTTCGACGCGTTCACCGCCGACACCGGCGTGGAGGTCGAATGCCTGTCCATGTCCTCCGGTGAGGTGCTCTCCAAGCTCCGCGCCGAGGGCGGCGCCCCGTCCGCTGACCTGTGGTTCGGCGGCGGCATCGACGCGTTCATGAGTGCCAAGGACGACGGCCTGCTTGAGCCCGTCACCTTTGACGCGGCCGCCGAGCTCGGCGACGAGTACAAGGATACCGAGGGTTACTGGTATTCCAAGGGCATCACCATTGTCGGCTTCCTGCTCAACAACTCTCTCATGGAGGAGCTGGGTCTGACCGCTCCCGAGAGCTGGGATGACCTGACCGACAGCCAGTATGAAGGCGAGATCGTCATGTCCAACCCCGCCGTCTCCGGCACCAACTACGCCGTGGTCAACGCGCTGCTGCAGGCCAAGGGCGATCAGGGCTGGGACTACTTCGATGCCCTGAACAACAACATTGCCTACTACGGCAAGCGCGGATCCGACCCGAAGAACAAGGTCTCTTCCGGTGAGTTCGCTGTCGGCATCTCCTACATCGACGCCAGCATCGAGCAGGCCGCCGAGGAGAACGACCTGACCATCGTTTACCCCTCCGACGGGATGCCCTGGGTCCCCGAGGGTGTGGCCGTGTTCAAGAACGCTGAAAACGTCGACGCCGCCAAGTACTTCGTCGAGTGGCTCTTCAGCAGCGACGATCATCTCCGTCAGCTCGCCGAGATCGAGCAGAAGAACGGCATCAAGGTCATCAAGCCCTCCATCGAAGGCATTGAGCTGTCCTACGATCCTACGCTCCTCATGACGGAGGACCTGTCCCTGTTCGGTTCCCAGCGCACCGAGATCCTCGATCGCTTTGAGCCCCTGATGGGCGACAAGGCCGCCACGGAATAAATGAAGTCCGCCGGCACTATCCAAAAAAATACAGAAAAAAGGGCATCTCACGATGTCCTTTTTCCCCTATGTGAAAACGCGGCCGACAAGCTGATCTTACTTGTCCTGCTCGGGAGCGTGCTGCTGTTCATTCTCTGGCCCATCGCGTGCATCGCGCTGCGGAGCCTGCGCGGCGCGGACGGCGGCGTGAGCTTTGCAATGTTCGGCACTGTTCTGCGCCAATACGGCAAGAGTCTGCGCAACAGCGTATTTGTCGGCGTTTTTACAGCAGTGCTGTCCACTATCCTCTCGCTCTCAGCGGCGCTCGTATGCGCCACGGCGCGCGGGTGGAAGAAGACACTCTGCATGGTCATCATGCTCGTCGCCATGGTGTCGCCGCCGTTCGTCTCGTCGCTCGCCTATATCCAGCTCTACGGGCGGCGCGGGTGGATCACCTACCGCCTGCTGCACCTGAGCCTGAACCCCTACAATCGCTGGGGCGTCATCCTGATGCAGTCGATCTCGTTCGTGCCGCTCAACGCAATGTTTCTCTCCGGCATCCTCGAAAAGCTGGACGAGGGCAGCCTTCGCTCGGCGCGCGACCTCGGCGCATCGGGCGGCGCCATCCTGCGCGATATTGTCCTGCCGCTCATTCGGCCCGCGACGCTCGTGTGCCTGCTGCTCTCGTTCGTCCGCTCGCTCGCGGACTTCGGCACGCCCATCATCATCGGCGGGCGCTTCAGCACGCTGGCCGCGGACATCTATTTGCAAGTCGTTGGATACTCGGATCTTGAAAAGTCCTCGGCAATGAACATGTTCCTGCTCGTCCCGTCCATTGTGTTCTTTTTCGTCTACCGCGCGCTGATGCGCCGCTCGGACAGGCTGACCGACGCCAGCCGCGCTTCGCAGGGCGGGCTCGGGCTCACGCTGCCGCACTGCGGCGCGATGGGCTGGGGCATGATCGCGCTGAGCACTGTCTTCTTCGTGATGATCGTACTGCAATACGGCTGCGTGTTCCTCTCGGGCTTTTTGAAGAGCACGAAGGGCGTCTACTCCTTCACGCTGCAATACTGGGACCAGCTCTGGCGCATCGGTTCGTCGACGATGCTGCGAAGCGTTGAATACGCGCTCATCGTCTCCATCGCCGGCACGGTTTTTGCGATGCTCTTCGCCTATTACATGGACCGCCGACGCATCATCGGCCGCAGCCTTTTCGACTGCCTGGCGACGCTGCCCTATATGCTGCCGGGCACGTGCTTCGGCATCGGCTACATTCTCGCGTTCAACCACGCGCCGCTCAAGCTGACGGGCACGGCCCTTATCGTGCTGGCCAACATGCTCTTCAAGCAGCTGCCGACCTCCACGAAGATCTGCACCGCGTCGCTCGCGCTCCTACCCGAAGTGCAGGAGCGCTCGGCGCGCGACCTTGGCGCGGGACGGCTCGCTGTGCTGCGCGATGTGGTCTTTCCCGCACTGCGGCCCGCGTTTTTGATCTGCTTTGTCTATAACTTCACGAGCAGCATGACGACGGCGGGCTCCATCATCTTTCTCATCGACGCCAAGCGCCAGCTGGCCGTTTTCAAGCTCTTTGACGCGGTATATCAGGGCGATTACGCCCTCGCCTCGCTGATCGCGAGCGTCATCACCGTCATCGTCCTTCTTGTCGAAGGCCTCGCCTTCCTCATCACCCGGAAAGGAGAAAATCGCCATGTATCTCGAACTTGACCGCTTGAGCAAGCAGTTTGACGGCAAATACGCCGTGCATGACCTCTCCCTCGGCCTGGAAGAGGGCGGACTTTTGTGCATTCTCGGCTCGTCGGGCTGCGGCAAGACGACCACGCTCAACATGATCGGCGGCTTTCTCAAGCCCGACGGCGGCAGGGTGCTCCTCGACGGGCAGGATATCACCGCGCTCCCGCCCGAGCGGCGGCCGGTTTCGACCGTCTTCCAGTCCTACGGTCTGTTCCCGCACATGAGCGTGCTGCAAAACGTGACCTACGGACTCAAATTCCGCGGCTATTCCCGCGCGGAGGCAAAGGAAAAGGGCCGCCGGTACCTGAGTCTCGTTGGCCTTGCCGAGCGCGAGGACGCGCGCATCGGCGAGCTCTCGGGCGGCCAGCAGCAGCGCGTGGCACTCGCCCGCGCGCTCATCGTCGAGCCAAAGCTCTGCCTGCTTGACGAGCCGCTTTCGAACCTCGACGCGGCGCTGCGCGTGCGGATGCGCGGGGAGCTCAAGCGCTTGCAGCGCGAGCTCGGCACCACGATGGTCTTCGTCACGCACGATCAGGAGGAGGCGCTCATTCTGGCTGACTCCATCGCCGTGATGAGCGAGGGCGAGCTCTTGCAGCTCGGCTCGGCGGAGGAGGTCTTCCGCCATCCTGCAAACGACTATATCGCGTCATTTCTGGGCCTCAACGACATTGTGTGGAAGGACGACGGCAGCGTGCTGAAGGTCATCCGCCACGGAGAAAAGGAGTAAACTTACCATGCTTGTTGATATGCACCTGCACGAATGCACCTACTCGACCGACAGCTTTCTCCACCTGGAGGAGATCGTCTCTATCGCCAGGCAAAAGGGGCTGGACGCGATCTGCATCACGGACCACGGCAGCATGGACCTGCGCGAGCGCGCGGAGGCCTATTCCCGCGAGATCGGCTATCCCATCTTCGTCGGCGTGGAATTTTTCTCGCTCTGGGGCGATATCACCGCCTGGGGCATCGACGGCATCCCCGACCAGCGCGTCAGCGCACAGGACTTTATCGACCTGGTGCGCGAAAAGGACGGTTTCTGCGTCTCCTGCCACCCCTTTCGCAGCAACAATCGCGGGCTGCGCGAGCACCTGCGCGACGTGCACGGTCTTGACGGCGTGGAGGTCCTCAACGGCAGCACGCCGCTTGAGGAGAACCGGACGGCACTGCGCTTCTGCCGCGAGTTGGGGCTCAAGGCCATCGGCGCGAGCGACGCGCACGTGCCGGAGCAGGTGGGAAAATACGTGACATGGCTGCCCGAAACGGTCACAACGCTGCCCGATTTTGTCACCGCGCTGCACACGCTGGAAACGCGTCCCGCCATCTGGACGGGCAGCGGGTACGATGTCGTCACCGAGTTTTGAGATGAATTTTCAGCGGGCTGGGGTATCATGCTCCGACCCCTTTTTTACATTCCGCCGTGTCATATCCGATATTCATGCAGGAAAGCTGTGGTAATATTTCACAAGAACCCATTCTTCCGTGTAAAAAGATTCTCAAAATTTGGAGAAGTGGAAAATTAGGGATTGACATTTTCCCAGCATGGGAGTATGGTAACGCCAACAATTTCAAACGCCCGATCGCGAGGTCGGGAAGATAGAGGCGCGGCTGACAAAAGTAGCGCGTTCGCACCGGCACAGGAAGCCGGAGCGCGCGAAAGGGGATGCCGCCGAAGTGGAAACGGTTCCTGTGCCGTTTGCCGCTGGTTCGTCGGAGAACATCCGCCGGACTGTCACGTATGTGGAGCGCTATCGAGGTCGGCAAGCTGTTCGTCCCCCCAAAAGGTGATGACCGGTTTGCCGGATTGCAGTACAGTTGCAGCCGTAAATGCTTCACAAAGCATTTACGGCTTTGTTTTTTGTCTGCATCGGGAGTGCGAAAACCCGAAAAAAGCAGGACTCCCCTGTTTTTGAAAAAATCAAACTCATCACGAGAAAGGAAACCACCGCCATGAAGCTCAGAACCTTTACCGCCCTCCTGCTGGCGGCCATCATGCTCTTCGCACTCACCGCCTGCGGCAGTCAGGCCGCCGACGATTCCAGCAGCGATCAGCAGCAGGAACAGCAGGACACCACCACGAACGAAAGCAACGAATTCCGCGTCGGCATGGAGTGCGCTTACGCCCCCAACAACTGGCAGGAAAGCGAAGCGACGGACTCGAACGTCCCCGTTGAAAACGTCGCCGGCACGTATGCCGAGGGTTACGACGTGCAGATCGCCAAGGCCATCGCAGAGGGTCTCGGCAAGGAGCTCGTCATCGTCAAGCTCAGCTGGGACGGCCTGATCGACGCGCTCAATCAGGGCCAGATCGACGCCATCATCGCCGGTATGATGGACACCGCCGAGCGCCGCGAATCCATCAACTTCTCCGAGCCCTACCGTGAGACCACCTACGGCCTGATGGTGCTCGCCGATTCCCCGTACTTAAATGCCACCTCCATTCAGGACTTCTCCGGCGCGGCCGTCCTCGGCCAGCAGGGCACGGCGCTTGACGATGTCATCGAGCAGATCGAAGGCGTCGACCACTTAAGCCCCGTCGGCAGCGTGCCCGACATGCTCTCCCGCCTGCAGCAGGGCACCTGCGACGCCATCGTCATCAACGTTGAGAACGCGCAGGGCTACCTCGCTTCCAACCCGAACTTCCGCCTGGTCACCTTCGATGAGGGCAGCGGCTTCACGCTGCCGGCCAAGGGCTCCTGCGTGGGTCTGCGCAAGAGCGACAATGAACTCCTTGATCAGATCAACACCATCCTTTCCGGCATCGACGACGACGCCCGCGCCGCCATGTGGCAGGCAGCCGTCGACGGCCAGCCCCAGTAATATATCCCACGCACCGCCGCCGCGTTTTTCACGCGGCGGCGGGTACGCGAAGCACTCTAGAGACAACGCGCTTCGCACCATAAAGGAGGAAACACCATGGCAGCACCCACCGCGCCCCGGAAGAATTTCATCACCCGGGATCACCGTTATGTTTATTTAGGCGGAAGTTTCATCGCCCTGCTGGGTCTCGGCATGTTCTACTCCGCCCCCAGCCCGTACAGCTTCATCCCCGCGCAGTCCGTGTTCGGCACGGCGCTCGCGGCGATCTGCTGGTTCTTCCTCGGCGTGAGCGCCATGGCGCTGCTCGTCAAGTGGGCCTATTGGAACAATTACAGCTCCACTATTATGAAGCGCCCCCTCATCGTGCGCGTCAGCCGTTACCTCTCGTATCTCGACGCCGCGGCCTGCGCGCTGCTGGTGCTCGACCGCTTCATTTTAAAGCTCGCCTACATCATCAACGTCGCCATCCATGCCGACAGCATCCCGACCGACACGCTCTCCATGATGGCCTACATGGCGTACAACCAGCGCTCGCTCTTCGCCATCGGCATTTCGTACACGGTGCGCCTCGCGCTCTTCGGCACGGCGATCGCGTTCGTGCTGGCGCTTCTCATGGTCTTTCTCCGCATTCAGGAGCCCGACAAACGTGACAACGACTTTGTGAAGTTCCTCAAGATCGTTGCCAACAAATTCTCCCGCTTCTATATCTTCGTCATCCGCGGCACGCCAATGATGGTGCAGTCGCTGATCCTCTATAACGCGGTGTTCGGCCTTTTCAAGCGCACGGGCATGAGCGTTTCGGACATCAACCGTGTCTGGCCTCTGTTCTTAGCAGGTCTTGTCACCGTTTCCCTCAACTCCACGGCATACCTCGCCGAAGTCCTGCGCGGCGGCATCCTCGCCGTGGACGCGGGCCAGATGGAGGCCGCGCGCTCGCTCGGCATGACGCACTGGCAGGCCATGCGCAAGGTCGTCTTCCCGCAGGCCATCAAGAACTCGCTTCCCGCCATCGGCAACGAATTCATCATCAACATCAAGGATTCGTCCGTGCTGTGCGTCGTCGGCGTGTCCGACCTGATGTTCATGACCCGCTCGGTCGCCGGTATTTATTATAAAGGTACCGAGTGCTACCTCATCGCCGCCATCGTTTACCTGTTCCTGACGTATCTTTCTTCGCTCCTGCTCAAAGCCATCACGGGAAAGATGACCGCGCCGGACAACACCAAGCGGCACCAGGGCAACCAAACCGTCGATCTGGGGCTTCCCAGCTCGAACTGACAGGAGGGCGCTATGACGAACGATCCCATCATCAAAATCGAACAGCTCGAAAAGTCCTTCGGCGACCTGCACGTGCTCAAGGGCATTGACCTTGAGGTCAACCGCGGAGAGGTCGTGTGCATCATCGGCGCATCCGGCTCTGGCAAATCGACGCTGCTGCGCTGCATCAACTTACTGGAAGAGGCCGACTCGGGCCACATCTGGTTCGACGGGCAGGATTTAATGGACTTAAAGGTCAACCTGAACGCCCTGCGCCAGAAGATCGGCATGGTGTTCCAGGGCTTTAACCTCTTCAACAACAAGTCCGTGCTTGACAACTGCACTCTCGCTCCCATGGACGTCAAGCACATCCCCAAGACGCAGGCCGAGGCCACGGCCATCAAGCACTTAACGACCGTTGGCCTCGCCGACTTCATCCACGCCGACTCCCGCCGCCTCTCCGGCGGGCAGAAGCAGCGCGTCGCCATCGCGCGGGCGCTGTGCATGGAACCGGAGATCATGCTCTTCGATGAACCGACCTCCGCGCTCGACCCCGAGATCGTCGGCGAGGTGCTGGACGTCATGAAAAACCTCGCCCAGCAGGGCATGACGATGGTCGTCGTCACGCACGAGATGGCGTTTGCCAAGGAAGTGAGCGACCGCGTCGTCTTCATGGATCAGGGGGTTATCTTAGAGCAGGGCTCGCCCAAGGAGGTCTTCGGTAACCCCAAGGAGCCGCGCACGCGTGAGTTTCTCAGCCGTTATCTGGAGGATAAAATGGCATGATACAGAAAAAAGTGACCGATTTTTTTGCCCTGGAGGGCAATTATCCCGACTTGGACGGCGAGGGCGCGGCCGCGCGCCTGTCCGCCGCCATCCGGTGCAAGACCATCAACTACTTTGACCACAGCCGGACGGACTACACGGAGTTCGACAAGCTGCACGCGCACATCAAGGCAAGCTACCCCAACATCATGCGCGTGGGCACGTTTGAGCGCATCGGCCACCACGCCGTGCTCATCACCATCCCCGGCAGCGACGCTTCTCTGCGCCCCTGCCTCTACATGTCGCATCAGGACGTCGTTCCCGTTGTTGAGGGCACAGAGCAGGACTGGACGCATCCCGCCTTTTCCGGCGACATCGCGGACGGCTATATCTGGGGCCGCGGCACGCTTGACATCAAAGAGCAGGTCTTCGGCGTGCTGGAGGCCGCGGAATATCTGCTCGCCCGCGGCAAGTCCTTTGCCCGCACGGCGTATCTCGCCTTCGGCGACGACGAGGAGACCATCAACTTAGGCGCGCTCGCCATCGCCGAGCATTTGAAGGCGCAGGGCGTGACGCTCGAATTCGTTCTTGACGAGGGCGGCTGCAAAATTGAGCCCGGCACGGCTTTCGGCGCGCCGGAGACGTCCATTGTCAGCGTGCAGCTGATGGAAAAGGGCTATGCCGATTTGGAGCTCTCCGTCCACAGTATCGGCGGGCATTCGAGCCGCCCCTACGGCGGCACGTCACTTGGGCGTCTCTCCGGTGCGATCGCCGACATCACGCGCGCACCGTTTGCCGTGCGCCTCAACAGCGCTATGACCGGCGCGTTTGAAACGCTCGCGCCCTATATCACGCAGGAGCCGCTCAAGACTCTCGTGCAGGATGTTGCGGGCAACGCGGACGCCATCGCGGCCTGCTGCATGGGCTCGCCCGACCTCTTCCCGTTTGTCACCACCACCATCGCGCCCACGATGATCCACGGCGGCAGCGCCGCGTGCAATGTGATGCCGCAGGACATGACCGCGGTCATCAACTTCCGCTTGGCGGACGGAGACACGGTCGAGAGCGTCATGGCCCACTGCCGCGAGGCAGTGCAGGATAAGGGCGTTGAGATGCGTTTTTTGCAGGCCAACGATCCCTCCGTCATCGCAAAGCGCGACGGCTACGGCTATCGCAGGGTCGTCGAGAGCTTCCAGCGCTACTATCCCGAAGCCGTGTTCATTCCCTCGATGGCCGTGGGCGCGACGGACGCGCACCGCTATGAGGAGATCTGCGACACGTGCCTGCGGTGCAGCCCGTTTATGACCGAGCCCGCGGAGGCCGCCTCCGGCGTGCACGGCACGAACGAGCGTCTTCTCGTCCGCTCGTATTTGCAGGGCATCCGCGTACTCATCGACCTGATGGAGCACGCCAACGTGGAACCGTGAATTTCCTTTCTTTTCAATGAAAAAGCCGGAGCAGCTCAGGCTGCTCCGGCTTTTCTTTCCTGTTCAGTTCTCGCCCATCGTGTAGACCATGTCCCAGAAGCGCAGGTCAAAAAGGCAGCAATTTTCGAAGATCTCGCAGAGCCGCTGCGCCTTCTTTTCGTCGATCACTTCGGCGAGCGCGTCGATCCGGTCGATCAAGGCCTGATTCGTCCGCCGGTACTCCTCGGAAACGTAGCCCGCGAACCACGCGCCGTAGTTCTCATCGTGCAGGGCGCTTGGGCAGCGCTCCACCATCTGCTCGGCAATATACGCATAGCTCCACGAGCAGTTCAAAAGCGTCACGAGCCCCGTCAGCACATCCCCCGCCTGCGCCTCGCAGAGCATGTAATGGCTGTAGGCGCTGTTGTCGATGTGCGGGCGCGCATCGGCGATCTCCTTCTCCGTGACGCCGAGGCGCTTCATGTACGGAAGATGCGTGCGGAACGTCTCGTCGATCGTGTTCGCCATCTCCCCGCTCAAAAAGCGGATCTGCTCGAAGTCGTCGGTTTTCTCAAGGATCGCCGCAAAAATTTTCACGTAATCCCGCAGGTACAGATAATCCTGCACCATATAGTAGCGGAACTTTTCCTTCGGCAGCGTGCCGTCCGCCATCTCCGTCACAAACGGATGGGTCAGATACCGCGGCCAGAGCGCCTTTGCCCGCTCGTAGATTCTCTCGGAGAGCTTCACTCTGTTCTCCCCGCTCATTTGTGGGCGATGAGCGCGACGTAGCCGCCGCTCTGATAGCCGGGGACGACGTCCTCCACGCTCTCGTTGGTGTACATAGGGTTCTTCAAGAGCGTCTGGTAGAAGTCAAAATCGTGGAAGCCGAGCGATTTGAGCGCGTCGACCTTTTCCTCGGTCGAGTGCCACACGCCCGCGCAGCACAGTTCGAGCGGATACGGCAGTTTGGGCATGACACCGCGCAGGGATGGGTGGTCGAACGTGCCAACGGCCTTGGCGAGAAGGTACATGAAGCCGAACGCGCTCTCCTTGGGCACATCCAGCGAAATGAACTTGCCGTTCGGCTTGAGCGCCTTTTTGCACACGTCGAACGCGCGCGTCAGGTCCTCCATATAGCTGGAGCTGCCGTTCAAATAGATGATGTCGTAGGCGTTCTCCTCAAGCTCGACCTCCTCGATCGCGCCGAAGGCGATGACGTTGATGCCGCGCTTCTGCGCGATCGCGCCCATGTCGCGCGAGGGCTCAACGCCCTCGATGTTCTTGCAGTCGATCATACTCTCGAACAGGCCGCTGCCGCAGCCGACGGAGAGCACGCGCTTCCCCGAAATATCGCCGATTGCCTTTTCAAACAGGCGGAATTCGCTCTGGAACACGTTTTCGTTTTCCATAAACCAGGCGTCGTACTGCGCCGCGTAGCCGTCAAATTTGGGTTTCATCGTCAAGTGATCCTTTCTGTTTTGTCAATTTTCAAGGTCCCGCCCGCCGTTTCCGCTTCCCTATTATCCTGTGCCGCAGGACGCGGGAAAACAGGCCGGGCCTGTGCCTTTTTGATGAATCATACCACAATCAGCTCCCTACCGCAACGGTATGTTTGCGGTAAATATCATCACCTTTCGCCCGCGTACACGGCAGTTATAGAGTTCGTGTCACCCAATAGATTGAATCGGCAATGAGAAAAAGATGGATTCCGGCTGCAATTCACAGATGGGAGGAATGCATATGGAAGGCTTCATGACAAATGTTCTCAATTTATAAAGGGTACGATAAAGGGTAAATGGCACCTCAGGGCAACAAAAAACCTTGAAGCCACTGAAGCTTCAAGGTTTTTTCTGGTGCGCGGTACAGGACTCGACCGGCAAAAAGGTGTTTTAGATTGTCCCTGCCTATGCCAACCGGTACCATAATGTGGGGAAGTCATGCGATTTTATTGCCATCTCATGTTAGGTAATCTTATCTCGTATCAATGCAGAAAGGCTAAAAATAAGGCTGAATTTTAGCTGCCGCACAGGACATGCCTTTTTCGTCAGAAGCCCGCTGCCTACTCTTGATCTTAGCGGTGTCATGTCCAAAAATCGAAAACAATTCAAACTCGTAGGAGTGTTCCATATAGTTCAAACGATGAAGGCCATTGATTTTACTCAAGGGAATACTCCTCGCACGATTGTTCTGACAACCTACTATTTCATCATAAAGCAAAAGCTGCTACCGGACACTAAGAAATAATTCTCTCTAAGGACGGATCTACTTCCCGTCCTATTATCTGAAATGTATATTTTTTATGTTTCGAGTGTCTAACCCTCCTCGCTATAATAATTCCTTATTCTGTGAGTCGAACCCATTTCGTCCGATTGCCCTCGCACGGCTTTATTGTTGTCTCAGGACTACGCATACTACACCTGACCTTGCAGATGATGCAGTATTGCATAGCCGTACTGCAGAGCAGTTCCATTCGTCCCTTCCCTCATACTCTCAAACACTTACGCTAAATTGTTGCGATTCGTATTGGAGTCTCTCACTGTTGAACACGCCGAGCGTTACGTTTTTTACTGCACCGACGCCGCCGACTGACACCAGCATGATCTGCTCTCTTTCCCCCCGGCACACAGCGTCTCAAAAGCTCTCCTCTTCCGGATGCGCAAAATCACACTATTTTTACTTGTCAGCCTCGGCATACTTCGTTATAATATGTCAAGAAATCATCTGATGATTTTCGCGTCAAAATGACAAATTGTACGGAGAGGGGTCTATAATGAAATTACATTCTCAGCAGGTACGCGCACTTGCACCAGAGAGCGATCCGCTGAAGATCGGCATGGGATGGACGATTGATGATCTGAGCAAACCCCAGATCATGGTGGAGAGCACCTTTGGCGACAGCCATCCCGGCAGCGCGCATCTCGATCAATTTGTAAGACAGGCCGTGCAGGCGGTCAACGAGCACGGCGGCAAAGCCGCCCGCTATTTTGCCACCGATCTGTGCGACGGTATCGCACAGGGACACGACGGCATCAATTACTCCCTCGCCCACCGTGAAGCCATCGTCGATCTGGTGGAGGCGCAGGCGAACGCAAGCGGATTTGACGGCGGCATATTCATCGCAAGCTGCGACAAGGCCGTTCCCGCCATGCTGATGAGCATCGGGCGGCTCAAGGAAATGAGCGCCATCGTCGTCACCGGCGGCGTCATGGAAGCCCATCCCCTGCCGGAGGAATACACCGTGCAGGATCCTGCCTGCGCGATCAACGAGCTCTTGACGCTCGAGCAGATCGGCAAATTCGACGCATGGGAAAAAACCGGCGTCATCTCCGGCCAGCAGCTGCGCTATTATAAGCACAACGCCTGCCCCAGCTGCGGCGCGTGCTCCTTTATGGGCACAGCCTCCACCATGCAGATCATGGCCGAGGCCCTCGGGCTGATGCTGCCTGGCACCGCGCTGATGCCCGCCACCGCCCCGGAGCTGAAAAAGGCCGCTTACGATGCGGGCGTCCAGCTGCTCAAGCTGCTGGAGCAAGGCATCCGCGCGCAGGACATCGTGACCAAAGAAAGCTTTGAAAACGCCATCATGGTCCATGCCGCGATCTCCGGCTCCACCAACGCGACGATGCACCTGCCCGCCATCGCGCACGAATTCGGCATCGAGATCGATGCTGACACCTTCGATCGGATGCACCGCGGGGCGCACTATCTGCTCAACATCCGTCCCTCCGGCGACTGGCCCGCGCAGTATTTCTACTATGCCGGCGGCGTCCCCCGCGTGATGGAGGAGATCCGCTCCATGCTGCACCTCGACGCAATGACGGTGACTGGGAAAACGCTCGGCGAAAATCTGGACGCGCTGAAAAAGAGCGGTTTTTACGAGCACTGCGACGAGCTGCTGCGCGAAAAAACCGCACATCTGAGCCGCAGGCCGCCGCGCACCGACATCATCCACACGTTCGAAAACGCCAAGGGCACAGACGGCAGCATTGCCATTCTCAAGGGCAACCTCTCCCCCGAGGGCTGCGTCATCAAGCACACCGCCTGCCCCAAAGAGATGTTTCAGGTCACGCTGCGAGCAAAGCCCTACGACAGCGAGGAAGCGTGCATCGCGGCCGTGCTGCACGGCGACGTCCGCCCCGGCGACGCGGTCTTTATCCGCTACGAGGGCCCGCGCGGCAGCGGGATGCCCGAGATGTTCTATACCGGCGAGGCCATCTGCGCAGACCCGGCACTCGCTTCCAGCGTCGCACTCATCACCGACGGGCGCTTTTCCGGCGCAAGCCGCGGCCCGGTCATCGGCCACGTCAGCCCCGAGGCTGCTGTCGGCGGGCCGATCGCGCTGGTGGAAGAGGGCGATCTGATCCGCATCGATGTTCCCGGCCGCGTGCTGGCAATCGTCGGCGTGAAGGGCGAGGAAAAAACGCCTGGCGAGATCGACGCCATTCTTGCCGCGCGCCGCGCGCGCTGGCAGGCAAAGCCGCCCAAATACAAAAAAGGCCTGCTCAAGCGTTATACCGAGCATGCCGTGAGCCCCATGAAGGGCGCCTATATGGAATGATCCTGACCGACAAAAAATGGGATGTACCGCGCGGTACATCCCATTTTTTTATCATTTTTTCAGCTTTTCCAGCTCGCTGAGAAGGCCGTCGCCGACCGCTTTGAATTCTTCCGCGCTCAGCGTCACCTTCGGCAGCGTATCGGTAAAGGGTCCGCCCCACTGCAAACCGTCCCGATGCTTCGGAACGAGGTGCACATGGAAATGCGAAACGATATCGCCGTAGATCGCGTAGTTGATCTTATCCGCCTTCGTGTAGTTCGCGATCGCGTGCGCCATGAGGGAAACCTCGGCAAAAAAGCCGCTGCGCTGCTCGTCATCGAGCTCGAACATCTCGTCGTGATGGCCCTTGAGCGCCACGACGCAGCGTCCCTTGTGCTTCTGGTCGTTGAAGAGATAAACATCCGACCACTGAAGCTCGGTCAGCGGCGTCATCAGCGCCAGCAGCCGCTCGTCCTTTTCGCAGTAAAAGCAGCTCATCCGCTTTACCTCTGCACTCTGCCGGTGCCGTCGCCGCCCATGAGCTTGGTCACGTCGGAAACATTCACGCGGTTGAAGTCGCCGATGACCGAGTGCTTCAGGCAGCTCGCTGCCACGGCAAACTCCAGCGCGGACTGCTTGTCCTCATAGTGGTTGAGACCGTAGAGCAGGCCGCCGGCAAAGCTGTCGCCGCCGCCGACGCGGTCCACGATGTCGCGAATCTCATACTTCTTGGAAACGTAGAAGTCCTTGCCGTCGTTCAGGCAGGCCGCCCAGCCGTTCCAATCGGCACTGTGGCTCTCGCGCAGCGTGATGGCGATCATCTTCATATCGGGATACGCCGCGAGCACCTTGTCGCCGAGCGCCTTGTACTTTGCGCGGTCCAGCTCGCCGGACTCGACGTTCACATCGTCCACGGTGATCTCAAGAGACTTCTGCACGTCTTCCTCGTTGGCAATGGCGACATCCACATACTTTGCGATCTCGCGCATGACCTCGCTGGCCTTCTTGCCGTACTTCCAGAGGTTCTTGCGGTAGTTGAGGTCGCAGGAGACGGTGATGCCGCGCTTCTTTGCCTCCTTGACAGACGCAACGGAAAGCTCCATCGCGCTCTCGCTGATGGCGGGCGTGATGCCGGTGATGTGGAACCACTCCACGCCCTCAAAGGCCTTGTCCCAGTCGATATCGCCGGGCTTGGCCAGCGCGATGGCGGAATAGGCGCGGTCGTAGACGACCTTGCTCGGGCGCTGGTTCGCGCCGCCCTCGAGATAGTAGATGCCCATGCGGCCCTCGCCGGTGACGATGCGCTTGGTATCCACATCGAAGCGGCGCAGCTCCGCCTTGCAGGCGTCCGCAATGGCATTGTCGGGCAGGACCGTCAGGAACGCCGCGTCCTCGCCGTAGTTGGCAAGGGAGACGGCAACGTTCGCCTCGCCGCCGCCGAAGGTGGCCTCGAGCATCGGGGACTGGAAGAAGCACTCCTGTCCGGGCGCCTTCAGACGCAGCATGATCTCACCAAAAGTCAAAAATTTCATCGTTCGTTCCTCCCTTACTTCTGCAGCAGGTGGACGGCAAAGCCGCCGAATTCCTGCTTGAGATAGACCGCGACCATCTTCTCGCCCT
>ERZ773131.205-NODE-205-length-52881-cov-6.224018_pt1 | contig 52881 bp, 58 predicted proteins | sample MGYA00511082_ERZ773131 | MGnify/ENA primary metagenome ERZ773131 (study PRJEB29015, sample SAMEA2737813) | human gut metagenome | biome: human gut; feature: human-associated habitat; material: faeces | place: China | collected 2012 ... | reverse complement strand
TTGCCCCATCGCCCCACCAAAGGGCTTTCCGATCGTTTACGGCGCCCATTGGCGCATCGCCCTTTGGAAACCTTCGGGCACAAATACTTAGTTGTACTCTTGAAATATCGGTTTTGTTAGCCTGACAGCCTCGTGAATGTGTCTTAGAACTCGGAGATGATCTCCGTCCAGACCTGATCGTAGAGCTTCGTGTCGTCGCCCAGATACTTGAACACCTCGCAGTGATCCAGCGCTTCCTGCGACGGGTTATTGACCGGGGAGGCGTTGTATTCGTCCGCGCCGATGATGTCAATCGCGGCGGTGTTCGGAATCGCATAGCCGACGTATTCGTAGTTCATCGCGGCGATATCCCCGCGGCAGAGGAAGTCGATGAACTTATGGGCGTTCTCGACGTGCTTGGCCTGCTTCGGGATGACCCAGCCGTCCATCCAGAGGTTCGTGCCCTCTTTTGGTGCGGGGCAGAACGCGAGGTCGGGGTTGGCCTTGAGCAGGTTGATGGCCTCGCCCGAGTAGATGACGCCGAGCGCGGCCTCGCCCGAGGCGAGCTTGTCGCGGATGTCGTCGACGCCGTAGGCCTGGACGAGCGGCTTCTGCGCAATCAGCATGTCGCGCGCGGCCTCGAGCTCAGCGGGGTCCTTCGTGTTCATCGAGTCGCCCATGAGGCGCAGCGGGATCATGAAGGCATCGCGCGCGGAATCCTGCATGAGGATCTCGTCCTTGTAGGCGGGGTCAAACAGCACGGACCAACTGTCAATCGCACCATCTTCCGCGTGGACGAGCTTCTTGTTGTACATGAGGCCGACCGTGCCCCAGCAGTACGGGATGGAATAGCGGTTGCCCGGGTCATACGACTCGGCCTGCTTGAGGAAGTCCTCGCCGATGTACTTCTTGGCGTTCGGCAGCTGGCTGTAGTCGAGCGGCTGCAGCAAATCGTTCTCGGCCATCTTCTGGATCATGTAGTCCGACGGGCAGATGAGGTCGTAGCTCGTCGCGCCCTCTTTGACGCGCGGGTACATGCTCTCATTCGTGTCGAACTCGTCGAGCACGACGTGGATGCCCGTCTCCTCCTCGAACTGCGCGATGACGTCGGGGTCGAGGTAGTCGCCCCAGCTGTAGATGTAGAGCGTGTCCTCGCCCTCCGCCTCTTCTTCGGCAAAGCTGTCGCAGCCCGCCGTGAAAAGAGCCGTCACAAAGCACAGGAGCAACAGGAAAATCGGTAATCGCTTCATTCTTCTTCCCACTCCTTTCCCTGGCGGCGCTTCAACAGGCGCCAGTTGACCATCAGCAGGGCGACGAAGACGATGACGCCGAGGAAGAACAGCGTGGAGAGCGCGTACATCTCGGGATGGATGCCGAGCTTGAGCTGCGCGTAGATGGCCGTCGTCAGCGTGTCGATGCCCGCGCCCTTCGTGAAGTAGGTCACGATGAAGTCGTCGGCCGACATGGCAAACGACAGCAGGAAGGCCGCGGCGATGCCGGGCCGGAGCTCCGGCAGGATGACCTTGCGGAACGCCTGGAAGGGCGTCGCGCCGAGGTCGAGCGCCGCCTCATAGCAGACGCGGTCGAGGCCCATGACCTGCGGCAGGATGCAGAGCATCGCGTAGGGCAGGTTGATGACGATGTGGGCCATGAGAATCGTGTCATAGCCGAGGCGCAGGCCGAGGCCGAGGAACAGGAGCATCAGGGCGATGCCCGTGACGATGTCGGCATTGAGGAGCGGCACATTCGCGAGGCCGCGGATGGCGAGCTGGCTCTTCTTCGAGAAATTGCGGATGGCGAGCGCCGTGACGAGGCCCAGAAGCGTCGCGAAGAACGCCGCCGTCAGGCCGATCGTCAGCGTGTTGAGGAAGGCCTCGATGATGTCCTCGCTCGTGAAGAGTTTCTCATACCACTGCAAGGTGAAGCCCGTCCACTGGCCGCGGTAGCGGCTCGCATTGAACGACTGCGCGATCAGCACGAGAATCGGCGCGTAGAGGAACAGGATGATGATGCCAAGATAGGCTTTCTTGAGCTTTGCCATCACGATTTCACCTCCTGTTCGACATCTTTCTCCGCATCGCGGCCCGAGAAGGCTTCGAGCACGATGTTGAGGATGATGAAGACCATGAGGATCATCGAGAGGGCGCTGCCGAGCTGCCAGTCATAGGCCGCCGTGAACTCCTGCTCGATGATGTTGCCGATCAAGAGGATCTTGTTGCCGCCTAAGAGCGCGCTGATGACGAAGGTCGTCAGCGCAGGGATGAAGACCATCGTGCAGCCGCTGATGACGCCGGGCAAAGAAAGCGGGAAGACGATGCGGCGGAAGGTCTGCCAGTGGCCCGCACCGAGGTCGTGCGCCGCCTCGATGATGCTCTTGTCGATGTGCGAGAGCGAGACGTAGAGCGGCAGGACCATGTACGGCAGGAAGTTGTAGACCATGCCGATGACGATGGCCAGCGGCGTGTTAATCAGCGTGACCTCCGGCAGCGCGAGTGCGTGCAGGATGCTGTTGATGATGCCGTTCTTCTCGAGAATGGTCTGCCAGGCCATCGTCGTCAGGAGCGAGTTCATCCAGAGCGGCAAGAGGAATAGCAGGAAGATCAGCAGCATGCGGCCGCGCTTGATCTGCTGCAGGATCATGCAGAGCGGGTACGCGAGCACGAGGCAGATGAGGGTGCTGATGAGCGCGAGCTCCACCGAGAGGCCGAGGGCCTGCAGGTACTCGAGCTGCACGGCCTCCCAGAGGTTCGCGAGTGTGAAGGCCCCCTCTCCGTCCGTCAGGCCGTGGTAGAAGACGAAGAAGAGCGGCAGCACGATGAAGATGGCTGCCCAGATGGCGAACGGCGCGGCGAAAAGGCGCGCGACGCCCTTGCTGTCATGCATCATGCGCCGCCTCCTCATCTTCCGAGGCGGGCTTGGCCATGATCTGGATGTTCGCTGGCGCTAAGCGGATGCCGACCTCCTTGCCCTGCTCGTGGCCCGTGATCGTCTGGACGAGCCACGAGAAGCCGCCCGCCTCGATCGTGATGTCGTAGACCGTGCCCTTGAAGACGACGGAGCGGATGATGCCGCGGTACTGGCCCTCTTCCGGCGCGCAGATCTGGATGTCCTCGGGGCGGATCTGGACGTCGACGGGGACGTTTTCGCCGAAGCCCGTGTTGATGCACGGGATGTCCTTGCCGAGCAGGTGGACGAGCTTGTCGCGCACCATGATGCCGTCGATGATATTGCTGTCGCCGATGAAGTCCGCGACGAAGGCGTTCTCCGGCTCGTTGTAGACGCTCTCCGGCGTGCCGATCTGCTGGATCCAGCCCTGGTTCATGACGACGACCGTGTCCGACATCGAGAGCGCCTCCTCCTGGTCGTGCGTGACGAAGATGAAGGTGATGCCGAGCTCGCGCTTGATCTTGACGAGCTCGCGCTGCATGCTCTGGCGCAGCTTGAGGTCGAGGGCCGAGAGCGGCTCGTCGAGGAGCAGGACTTTCGGCTCGTTGACGACGGCGCGCGCGATGGCGATGCGCTGCTGCTGGCCGCCCGAGAGCGCCGTGACGTCGGCGTGCTCATAGCCGTCGAGGTTGACGAGCTTCAGCGCGTACTTGATCTTGTCGCGGATATAGGCGGCCGATTTGCCCTTGATCTTGAGGCCGAAAGCGATGTTCTCCGCGACATCCATGTTCGAGAACAGGGAATACTTCTGGAACACCGTGTTGACCTGCCGCTTCTCCGGCGGCAGCTTCGTGATGTCCTGCCCGTCGAACAGGATGCGCCCCTTGTCGGGCAGCTCAAAGCCGCCAATCAGGCGCAGTGTCGTCGTCTTGCCACAGCCCGACGGCCCCAAGAGCGTCAGGAATTCATTTTCGTGAATGGTCAGGTTCAGGTCCTCGAGGATCTGACGGCTGCCATAGAACTTGTCGATATGCTCGAGTCTCAGCAATTCTTTCGCCAATTTTCACTCCCCCATCTAAAAACCAACATAAAATATGCCCACAAAAAGGGCCCTTCTATTTTAACATGACAATTCAATACATACAACACTTTTTGCCCTAGTAATATCAAGGATTCGCGGCCCTTACTTTCCCGATTTTCATGCCATTTTTGAGATTCCAGCTCCAAAACGGAACTTTTCTAGAACTTTCGGCATCTGACTCTGGAACCGCCATACAGGAACCGAAACGGCGGCCCCACGGCATCCGGCTTCATACGTCATGATCCTGATGTACATCGCCGCCCGCCTCATCCTGCTATGCTCCCTGTTTACAGCCGTCGAGTCATCAACGTATGTAGTCATATGGGCCGACGATTTGAAGGCCCTAGAATCACGGCCTAGAGCGTCAGAGAGGGAAAAGCCGCTTCATCCTGTGGGCATATCGTCGCGGGCGGCCTGATTCGTTCGCCGTGCCGTCCTGCTCATCCACGCGACGGCATCGCCGCCAAAACATCCCATGCGTCAGGATCACGAACAGCACGGCCCTGCATCGCCGCCCTCTGCTCCACCTGGAAGGCCTTGCCGCCCGTTCCCCATCCTGCCGGCTGCACTTCCTGGCAAGGCCCCTGCCGACATGCTGCCACCCTCTCAAGGTCATTGCTGCCGCCTTTCATTCCAGTAGTCAAAGTGTAGGCAGAAAGGTTACAGAAAAGTTGTAGAAAAGTTATACTTTGTCACCATGCGTACCGTGCGCCCAAACAGCCCTCCATCCGCCATGTGTCGGCATCCACAAGACGCGCTGCACATCGGCAGGCAGCTCCCTTTGTGACCGTCTCACAAGGGCGACTGACAACCAAGAGCAACGCACTTCAAAATCTTGATGTTTTGACCAAAGGCATTTTGCAAAACTGCCCTGGACAGCGATGGACACGACTGTAAAGTCTTTTCTGCCGTGCACACTCTGGCATATGTTTTACTTTGCTTTATTATGTATCATTGTGTAAAGTTAATCCAGCACAGCGAGACTTTTATCCATTGCCATCACTATCATTATTGTGTTGTCGTTTCATCCTGATACGTTTTCCTGCATCGCTATTACTTCCGATAGTCATAATTTATCGGAAGTAATACGAGAAGCGAAACAAATGTGTTTTGAGACTGGAACAGGGCAAAGTCTGGAACGCCTGCCCTCTCCCCTGGCATCCCTTTGCCGGAACGTAGAAAAGCGGCTGCACCCGGCGCACGTCCATGCGGATCACGTGCCAGTACAGCCGCCCTTTGTAGGATCACCCGTTATATAAAAAGCATCTGTTCCCTCTCTTTTGGCGTCAAGGCCTTATCGCCGAACATGGTAAAGGCCACATCCTTCAAGGCCCTACGGCCTTTCTCACAAGCCCATTCCTCTGTCAGGTACATTTCCATACCGATTGCACGCCACGACTTCCTCTCAAAGTAGTGCTTCGTCAACAAGTCACGCTGTTCTTTACTCAGACACCCCAACGACCTGTCAATCTTCCTGACAAGCAGTTCTAGGCGGCCTTTCTCCGATTCCTTTTCCTGTTTCTGCTGTTCCAGTGCTTCATGTTTCGCGGCTTCGCGCTCCGTCTGGTTCAAGTCAGAATATCTCCCCCTGACTGATTCGCCATAATGCACTGTGCCAATGTGATATTCTTGCAGTGCACAATCTATGCTTTCTATATCGCTCGTCAGATTTTCAATCATTGCCTTGAATCGCATGTAGTTCTTTAGATAATCCCGTGTAATGCGGCAGTATTCTTTATACCCTTGCACGATGGCACTCAGCCCCCTCTAGACACATGAAACAGGTAAAAGTAAAGCGAGTCCCCTTACTTTCGTTTGAGGACTCGCCGTACAATCTTAAAGCGGCGTCATTTCCGTTTTGAAATAGCTACTGGAATTCGATTGATTCACCGTTTTCTTGATTGTCTTGACTGCCTTATCCTGTGACGAATCAGGCATGATGAACATGCCGCCCACTGGTTCCATGCTCGTTTTGAAAAAATCCTCTGGCTTTGCTTTCTTGTCGTTATACATCTCGAATTTTCTCCTTCATGCGTTCATTGGTGTCGTCGTCTTTACGCTCCCTGACTTGCTTTTACTGCCGGTTCATCCATTACCTGCTGATAACGGATGAACTGGATAGTATCAGCTGCATCTTTCGCGACCGTAACCTTGCCGACGAGATAACCTTCGACCTCCTGATCCGTGAACACATTGTTCTTTGTGTCGAAATAGAGGTCTGCACCTTTTGCAAAGGCCTGCTTCGTGTCAATCTGATCCGTCACATACTCGCATGTCTCAAGCTGAAGTGCGACCGTTTCGCCTGCTGTGTTGTTCTCTGCCTTGATGGTATTGAGAACGACGCCGAAAAAGCCGTCGAGCACGTAGAAATTGCCTGCAACCGTGCCGGTACCTGCTGGCACAGTCACCTCAACGCTCTTTCCGTCGCTCACCTTGATCTGCGAAATGCTTGTTACGGCACTAGGTACCGGCTGGCCCATATATGCCATGATTTACCTCTCCTTTCTGATTACAGAGTCGTCATCTTTACTGCCTCTGGCTGGCCTGCGCTTGTCTGGCCTGGCTGATTTGCCGGGTCTACACTGACAACCGCCCCGCCGTTGTTGTCATGCTGAACTGTAGTCAGTTCAACACTGGCACTTTGTTGATAGGCCCCTTTATCCGTGTAAATGATCATCGGTTTTCCCTCCCTTCTCGATTGTAGTTTCTATATCTCGAATCAGGTCTTTTATATCGACCTGACTGAGTTCTGTTGATAGATCTTTGATGTTTTCCTGTATCTCATCTTCACGGTATGGGCATCTGTCGAGAGAGTCCTGACAGCAGCAGCCCTGGCACTCCCTGCCAGACAAGACACATACATGCTGTTTCAATAGTTCCATATCGACATCATCTCAAGGTTTCCTACTCCATCATCCGGCGAATTGGTCTCTGGATTTTCCTGTTTCTCTGCCTGTGTTTTGGTTTCTTCACAACGCACGTCGGCCGCCTTTTCGTTCAAGGAACAATGCGCCGTTTTGAAGGTTTTCCTCTCGATAACTTCATTGCCATACGTGTTCAAATCATCGAAAACCAGAGCTTCCCGCACATACATCATGCAAGACTCGCCAATGCACTCCTTGTGCATGAACGGGCAAAATTTTACACTGTTCTGTTCCATTATCGTTTACCTCCCTGCACTCTTGCCGCCTGTTCTGCCTTGATAACATCCTGACAGGCAGCTTTCAGCATCTCTACACTCATGACGTTTTCGCAAACCTTCACAAGCGTTTTTCCTTCACCGTATTCAAACGATGTGAGAATAACGTCTGTTGCTTCATTTTGGTGTTCGCCCGGCCAAATTTCAAGCAGGCGATACAAGATGGAATCCCCATCGTTTCGGGGAATACGGTACTTTTCTAGGCTACTGACGATAACGCCCGTTTCTCGATCAACGTCAAGCTGCTGACGAATCTCAATGGGCAGTTCTGCCAGTTCTTCGTGAGTCAGTTCCTTCATGATTTCTCCTTTCTAGTTTCGCGTCATCTTTGCTCTTTCCTTCTCCAACCAATGTTCAGCAGCAAACCGGCTGTAGAATCCTTTGTAGAGCGGCCGGCCGGAATATCGGTGTACCGAATCCATGCACGTGTACCAGGAATCAAAGACGCCCACGGCATAGCCACGGGCCACTGCATAGCAGATGAAGGGCCTTTTCCAAGAGTCTCTCATACTGATCACGCTCCCCTGTGATCCTGAAAGACGGAAAAGGCAGGATAGAAGTCAAGCTTCACGGTCCCTGTTGCCCCGTCTCTGACTTTTGCTATATCGAGCGTCACCGTCTTTTCGTACACCGGCGTTCCCTGCATGGACAAATGGGAATCTCTCTGAATCAGCATGACGACGTTGGCATCCTGCTCTATGCTGCCGCTGTCCCGTAGGTCTGAAAGGCGCGGCATCCGGTTTTCCTTGTCGTTCGCCCGGTTCAGCTGAGACAAGGCCAGAACGGGAACCTGCAAGGCCCCTGCCATGTTCTTCAACATGCGAGTAATATAGCTGACTTCCTGGACACGGTTCTCTTTCTTCCTGCTCCCCGCGCTCATCAACCCGATATAGTCGATGATAATCAAGTCAAGGCCGTCCACCGCCTTGACGCCTTGCGCCGTTCGCCATATGTCAAGCGGCGTTTGATTCGTCACGTCGCTGACATGCAGGCCCATCCGTGCGACCTTCTCATAGGCTGCAATGTAGCGGCCCCGCTCGTCCTCTGTCATGCCCTGCAAGGCCCGTGTTTTGAACTTCCTGTTGTCAATGCCAGAGATCTGTGACACGATCCGGCGCGCCGTCTCTACGGCATCCATCTCCATTGTGAACCAGAGGACACGTTTTCCTGCACGGGCGGCGTTGATGGCAATGGTGCACGCCAACGCGCTCTTACCGTGCGACGGCCTGCCCGCAATGATGACTAGATTGCCCGGTTCCATGCTGCCAATATGGGCATCAATCCCACGGATCCCAGTTTTCACGCCGATCTGCTCGCCACGTGCTCGCCGGTCAATGTCATCCTGTAGGGCAAAGATAAGGGCCTTTGCATCATACAAGCCTTTGCGCTTTGCAAGCTGCTCGCCCTTCGTCAGGGCCGCTTGCAGGCCGTCCTCGACTTCCTCCACGCTCTTGCCCATGTCGCACGCTGCACCCATCGCCTGACGTGCCAGGCTGACGATCTGCCGCCGTCTGCTGTACTCCCTGACCGTCTGGCAATAGCCGTCAACGCCTGCCGCCGTCGCTTCGACGTTGCCCAGGTGCGTGACATAGGCCACGCCGCCCGCTTTCTCCAACATGCCCGCCCGGCGCAACTGCTCTGCAAGGTTCACAAGGTCCACGCTCTCCCCCTGCAAGGCCATTTCCTGCATGATCTGGAACGTGATCCTGTGCGCCTGCTTGTAGAAGTCCTCTGGCCGCACAAGGCTGCTTACATGGGGAATAATGCCGGGCCTGATAAGAATGGCCCCCAGTATGCCCTGTTCCGCTTCTACGCTGTACAGCTCCATGTCATTCATGATCCTGACTCTCCCTCCTGCTGCTTCATCCGGCTCAGATACTCTGCCTCGTCTCTCGCCTCTTGTTCTTTTCGTTCTTGCTCCATTCGGTCAACGTCGGCCTGTGTGAGTCTGCCAGGGCCTTGCGCGGGCGGCTTACTCTCTCGGTCTTTTCGTTCCCGTCTGTCCCAGGTCAACGCCTTCTGTTTCCAGTTCTTTACAGGCTTGCCGCCGCTGTCATGCCATTCGCCTTCTGTGTAGAAGTCAAAGAACCGTCTGGCATCTATCGCCAATCCCTTTTCCTCGACGTACTGCTCCACCTCATCCAGAGAAGGTGGGACAAACTTCTTCCTCTCAGCCTTGCGCTTTTGAGAAGGTGCGCACTTGCGCAAATCTTGATTTGCGCTTATATCTATACTCTCTATATTCTCTATATTCTTAGGTAGAAGAAACCCTCTATAGTTCGAGAGGGAACCTTCTATAGTTCGAGAGGGTTTCTTCTCTAGATGGTTCCTTCTATAGAGGTTTTCTTCTATAGAGGGTTTCTTCCATAGATAGAGGGCCTTTTCTGTCGGCTTGATATACCTTTTTGTTCTAGGTCCTGTTACATCTATCCATGTTTTCGCCTTCAATGCCTTGATGTGTTCCGTCACTTGCCGGGTACTTATTCCAAAACAGGAAGCAAAGGCCGCATTGCTCATTTCACATGGTCTCCCCTTCGAAAGGGAAATGACCTTGCATAGCAGCACCTTTTCAATCATTGACAGTTCCGTTGCAGGGATACTGCTGATAGAATCCGGGATCAGCGTATAGCCGCCCAGGGCTTTGTCTTTCTCTTGCTCCACAATCCTCACCGCCTTTCAAGACACAAGGCAGGAACCGCCCACGGCCCTGCCTTGCCCTGTATTGCTGTACCTGTATTGCTGTCTGCTCGTTTCTGTGATAAAATGACTTTATACAATGCTTTAGTTCAATGCGTTTCGGCTACAATCGAAACAACTTCATCGTCCATCTTTCCGCTGCCAGGCCTTTTCTTTTTTCAGCCTGGCAGCTCTCTTTTTTATCTGGCCCATGCTTCACGCTCCTCTCGTTGCTTTTCATATCCATCACCCCTAAGCCGTCTTTTGACGGTTTATTTTATTGCGCTTTTGCCCGTCTCGCGCTCTCAACCGCCCCACAAGGTGCCTACTGCGTCAAATGCATGAACTTATATGCATGAATGGTTTGAAGGCTGTCAGAGCGCGTTCTAGAGCTTCATGCTCTATTGTCAAAGCGTGCCCAGAATGTAGCCCAGGCCCAAAAGCATGACCGCCATGCAGATGACAAAGCCGCCACCTACTTCGAGTTCTTCCTGCTTGTGCATACGCTCGCCCCCCTCTCATTCGCCGCCCGTCATCTCGTAGTACGCCCGGCGCAACGTGTGGCCATGTCGCGGGATGATATAGCCCTTTGCTTCGAGCTTGTCGTTGACTTTCTTGATGATCGAATAAGCAAAGCCGACTGAACAGCCGGTATCTGCTGCCACTTCCTTTGCACCGATGAACCGCGACAACGGCTCCTGCTTCTTGCTGTCCTGCTCCATACCGTCACCCCCTTTTCATTCTTCATCGTCGGGCGGCTCTACAATCCACTCGCCCGCTACAAGGTCACGAATGGAACCGTCATCGCATACCGCGAAAACAGTATCCGCGCCGCCATTGACATAGACATGGGCATAGGCCGCGACGGGCGGCAGGCTCATCGCTTTCAGGATCCCCACAAGGGCGGGCCTGTCTTTCACGTCGAACCCATCGCGCAAGGCTTCAAGCTCTGGAACGAGCGGGCCGCTCACGCGCTCATAGTATCGAATCTGTACTTTCATCCTGTTCACTCCCCTTGTACTGCCGCCCGCCACCGGGCGGCTTTTTACATGTCCAGAAGTTCCGACGGCTTCACGCCCAGGACCTTTGCAATCTTGCCCAACGTTGGCAAAGTAGGATTGCGTCCCTTCATGACGCCGTAGACGGCTGTTCTTGAAATTCCGGCCTTCTTTGCCAGTTCTACCTGTGTCAGGCCCTTGTCTGCCAAGAGGTCCACCAACTTTTTCTTGTCCATGTTCTCACCCCTTTGAATGTCTCATATGAAACAATATGACACGAATCTACTTTATTTTGTGTCGTATCGTCCCCTTGTCTGTTATAATACTTCATTCTGTGGTATAATGCAAGCATAAAAATGCAAACTGCACTGAAAATTAAACTGCAAGGGGATTTTTTACCATGACGCCATTCAACACCAACCTACGAACAACCCGAGAAAAGGCAGGAGTAACACGACAAGAACTAGCCGACAATATAGGCATATCCGTTTCAGCTCTAGGGCAATACGAGCAGGGCAGACGCGAACCCGACCTGCAAAAACTTGTGACCATCGCCGCCGCGCTGCATGTTTCTGTGGATGATCTTCTAGGCTACCATGTCGATGACTTCGACAAGGCTGCCGCGCTGTTCCATGAATCGACCGGCGAAACCGCCACGCTGAACGGCGACAAAGTGAACATGAACGGCCCTCTTGCAAGATGGAAATGGCGGCAGCCAATCAACAAGGCCGTGTTTGTTGAATCCATCAACAGTTGTGTCAGTTCGTTCGACACCGAACTCAGGCCACGACTTCTAAAGCACGCCCTGATAGATAGCCTGGACAGGGCATACCGCAAGGAATATGGAATACAAGAAGAAACCACCTTCGATAAAGGCCTAAAGAACTTTTTCTTGCAGATGATACAGCAAGACCCAAGACTATCAAAAATAGCAACAGACCCCTTTATACGAGAAGGCAGCACCAATGACATCATGAACGCGATTGAAAAAGAACTACGTGCGAACGAGCAGAACGGCAACGAAAAAGCAGCTGCACCGGCTCAGGATCACGCCACCGACGACGACCAGGCAACAGAAAAAGGCCCCCACTCCAAAGAGTGAAGGCCCGGCGGTCTGTACGAGCACTGCCACCTGAACAAAAGAGAGGAACAACCATGACCGACAAAAAGCGGCCGGCAGGCCACCCACATCAAGAAGGTGCTGCACATGCCTAAGACTCGCACGCCCCACGTGTACAGCTACGAGAAGGACGGCTCCACGCTGTACTACGTCACGTTCTACTGCAAGCAATGGGACGGCACGAACAAGAAAATCAAGAAAATGGGCTTCACGCGGCAGGCCGACGCCGCCCGCTACGAGCAGGACTACCGCGACCGCCTGGCAGGATCCCCCGCCATGACCTTTGCGGCCCTCTGTGACAGGTTCCTTGATGATTACAGGCACCATGTCAGGGAATCCACGTACATGACAAGGCGAACATACATCACAACCCATTTTATCCCTGCTTTTGGCTCCGTCCCACTGAGTGAACTAACGCCTGTCATGATTCGCGAATGGCAAAACCGTCTGATAGATGAAAAGAAACTCAGGCCATCCACTAGGGCAACCCTCCACGGAATACTTGTGACCATCCTGAATTTCGCTTGCAAGTATTTCGGCCTGTCCCAGAATCCTGCCGTCATTGCGGGCGGAATGGGATCACTAAAGCCCGCCTATGATATGCGCTATTGGACGCGCGAACAATTCGCCCGCTTTATCCTCTCAGGCTTAACGCCTGAATACGTCGCCATATTCTCCACGCTGTTCTGGACAGGCTGCCGATCAGGGGAATGTCTGGCACTGACAGCAGGCGACATTGACCTAGAACACGGCATTGTAGACATTAACAAGACGCTGACGCGAACAGAACACGGCTGCACCATAGGGCCACCAAAGACACGGAACAGCCGCCGCAAGGTATCCATTCCCCGCCCGCTTGTCATGATCCTAGCCGACTGGATACGGCGAACCGACGCCCGCAACAATGATAGACTGTTCACGAAAAAACGGGATGACTGTCTAGACATACTGAAACGCCGCGCCAAAAATTTGGGCCTGCCCGTCATCCGTCTGCATGATCTCAGACATTCCCATGCGTCCATGCTCATCAACCTAGGCACGCCGCCGAAAGTGGTGCAAGAACGTCTAGGCCACGCATCAATCCAGATGACTCTCGACCTTTACAGCCACCTGTATCCAGACAAGCAGAAAGACGTTGCCGAACGGCTCTCTGAATACTTCTAAGCCGAAAACGGAACCATTTTAGAACTTTACGCATAAGAAAACGCCTGAAATCCTTTGTATATAAGGGATTACAGGCGTTTATTCGTCTATTTTAACATAGCAGGGCCCTTTGTTTCAATCGTATTGCTGTTAAGTTCCAGTAAAGGATGGTGTCCCAAACGCCGCTCAGGATTTCTGGCCGGCGAGCTCATCCTCGGCAGCTTCACTCTCCCCCTGGTAGTCAATCTGCTCGCCCTTTTTCTCGAAGGTGACGACGTGCTCCTCGTAGTCGAAGCACTCCTCGGCGATGTCCTTGTTGAGCCAGAGCAGGCAGATGAGGTTCGGGATGATCATGAGGCCGTTCATCGTATCGGAGAAATTCCAGACGACTTCGAGCGTCGTCGTCGCGCCGACGAAGGTCACGAGCGAGAAGATGACGCGGTAGGCCATGATGACGGGGCGCTTCTCGATCAGGTACTCGAGGGCCTTCTCGCCGTAGTACTCCCAGCCGAGGATGGTCGAGAAGGCGAAGAGCGCGATTGAGACGGAGACGATGAGCTTCGCGTACGGGCCGAAGACGGTCGAGAACGCGAGGATCGTCAGCTGCACGCCGGAGACGAGCTTGCCCGTCGCGGGGTCGACCGTGCCGAGCACGCCCGACGAGGCGATGACGAGGCCCGTGAGCATGCAGATGATCATCGTGTCGAAGAAGGTGCCCGTCATGTTGACGTAGCCCTGGCGCGAGGCATGGTCCGTGCGGGCCGCGGCGGCTGCGATCGGCGCGGAGCCGAGGCCGGCCTCATTCGAGAAGACGCCGCGCGCGACGCCCCAGCGCATGGAGGTCAGCATCGAGGCGACGATGGAGCCGCCGATGCCGCCCGCGACGGAGTCAAACGAGAAGGCCATGCGGAACATCTCGGCGATGCCTGCCGGCACGGCCTCGAAGTTGGCACAGATGACGACGATCGAGACGAGGAAGTAGAATGCGGCCATGACGGGCACGATGATGCTCGAGACGAAGCCGATGCTGCGGATGCCGCGCACGAGGACGCTGAGCGCCATGATGGCGATGACGCCGCCAATCAGCCAGGTCGGGATGCCGTAGCTGCTCGAGAGCGCGGCGGCAATGGAGTTGGCCTGCGTCATGTTGCCGATGCCGAACGACGCGAGCACGACGAAGAGCGAGAACAGGAAGGCGAGCGTGCGGCCGACGTACTTGTTCTTGATGCCGTTCTTCATCGCGTACATCGGGCCGCCGGCCATCTCGCCGACGCTGTTCGTCTCGCGGTACTTGACGGCCAGGACCGACTCGCCGTACTTCGTCGAGAGGCCGAACGCCGCGCTGATCCACATCCAGACGAGCGCGCCCGGGCCGCCTAAGACCATGGCCGTCGCGACGCCGACGATGTTGCCCGTGCCGATCGTCGCCGATAGCGCCGTCATGAGCGACTGGAACGGCGAGATGTCGCCCGCGTGCTTGTCGCGCTTCGAGAAGACCATGTGGATCGCATAGCCGAGGTTGCGCCACGGCAGGAACTTCAACCGCACGGTCAAGAAGATGCCCGTGCCGACGAGCAGCACCAGCATGACCGGGCCCCAGACAAAATTGTTGACCTCCGCCAACAGCTTCGAGAAATCCATGATACCCATCCCTTTCTGGTTCCGATAGATCAATGATGTAAAGATGATTCCCTAAAAAGAAAAAGCAATGTTGCCGGACCCATCCGCGGGGACTTCTCAAGCAACATTGCTTTGTGGATTATTATAATTTATAATGGGATTATTGTCAATCTTTATCCATTATGTATACACAAGTGTACACAATCTTTATCAGGATCATGCCTGCTCGGCTGGCTCATCGCCATCGTGTGCGGCGGCGTAGGCCAGCAGGATGTGGGCGCTCTTGCGGTTCGTCGCGAGCGGCACGTCGTGGACGTCGCAGAGGCGCAGGAGTGCATTGATGTCCGGCTCGTGCGGCTGGGACGTCAGCGGGTCGCGCAGGAAGACGACGTAGTCGACTTCGCCGACGGCGACGCGCGCGCCGATCTGCTGGTCGCCGCCGAGCGGGCCAGAGAGCATCGTCTCGACGCCGAGGCCGAAGGTGTCGTTGATCAGCGTTCCGGTCGTGCGCGTCGCGATCAGGTGGAACTTCGCGAGGAAGTCCTTGTGGTGGCCGACGAACTCGAGCATCTCGCTCTTCTTCTTGTCGTGGGCAATCAGGGCAATCGTTTTCATGGGTAATCATCCTTTCTAGAAACATTCTCCTCTATCATTTCGCCCTAGAACGCCAAAAATCCTGCTGCATCCGGAAATCCAGATGCGGCAGGATTTGCTGACCCCGGCGCCGCCAACCAAGCGTGACGCTATGCCTAGCGCCACGCGCCAACCATAGAGAGCCGGAGTCAAAGGGGTTGTCGATATAGAGATTAAAGTGCCGTGCGCGTCTCCTTCTTGCGCTGGCCGTACTGCTTGAGCACGGCGGCGATGATGAAGTTGAGCACGAAGCAGGCAGCGAAGAAGTAGAGCGAGGCCGTGTAGCCGCCCGTCTGTGCATGGAAGTACGAGACGATGGACGGGCCGGCGACGCCCGCGAGGCCCCAGGCCGTCAGGATGCGGCCGTGGATGGCGCTGAGCTGGCGCGTGCCGAAGATATCGGAGAGATAGGCCGGCATGCACGAGAAGCCACCGCCGTAGCAGCTGATGATCAGCAGCACGAGCAGCTCAAAGATGAAGGCTTCTCTCGTCTGGCCGAGCTGCCAGAACGCGAGGACCTCGAGCAGGAAGAAGAGCATGTAGACGCGGCCGCGGCCGATGTAGTCGGAGACCGTCGACCAGACGATGCGCCCGCCGCCGTTGAAGACGCCGATGATGCCGACCATCGAGGCGGCAGCTGCGGCGTCCATGCCGATGGTTTCCTGAGCCATCGGCGAAGCGACGGCCAGGAGGCCGATGCCGCAGGTGATGTTGACGAAGAAGATCCACCAGAGCGAGGCGAACTGCCAGGTCTTGAGCGCCTCATTGGCCGTCACACCCTGCTGGATGTGCGTGACCTTGCCCGTGCTGTCCTTGAGGACGGGCGGCTTGAGGTACAGAGAGGACGCGCCCATGATGAGCATGTAGACGCAGCCTAGGATCAGGAAGTTGTTGACGAGGCCGACGGTCGCCGTCAGGTACTGCATGACCGGGCCCGCAATGAGCGCGGCGAAGCCGAAGCCCATGATGGCAAGCCCCGTCGCAAAGCCGCGATGGTCCGGGAAGTACTTGACGAGCGTCGAGACCGGCGTGATGTAGCCGACGCCGAGGCCGATGCCGCCGATGACGCCGTAGAAGAGATACAGGAGAGTCAGGCTCTGCGCCGCGATGGCGTAGGCCGTGCCGAGCATGCCCGTGCCGAAGAACGCCATGGCGATGAGGCCGCTCTTTTTCGGGCCGATCTTCTCGACGAAGCTGCCGAGAAAGCCGGCGGAAAAGCCGAGGAACAGGATGGCTAACGAGAAGGTCCAGGTCGTCTCGGCGAGCGAGAAGCCCATCTCCTTCATGATGGGGCGCGTCAGCACGCTCCATGCGTAGACGCTGCCGATCGAGATGTGGATCCCGACGGCGCTCAGTGCGATAAGCCAGCGATTTCTCATTTGATCTACCTCCAGAGATGCTCGGGGCATCTGCGGGGGTAGCAAAAAGACCGTCCGGAACAGATGCCCTGCCCAGACGGTCGGCTGATCATGACGTTGCAGGACATGTGGTCAATTCCACTCATCCGTCAGCCCTGCAAGGCTCTTTCTTTTTTCACTTTCATTATAAGAGCCCCGCGGGGCGGCGTCAAGGGAGAAATCTCACAGAATAGAAATTTTCTGTTACGGCTGCTTCTGCTCTTTCTGGTAAGCCGTGCGGGCGAGCTCGGCGCGCAGGCCTTCGTAGAACTGCACAAGGCCGCTCGTGATGCTCTCGCGCACGTCCTTGTCGATCTTGGACTTTTTCTTGAGCTCGCGCGTCGTCTCGATGATGTTGCCGATGGTCAGGATGTAGTTGTACTCCTCCTCGAGCACGGAGGCGGCATCGAGCGGCGGCAGACAGCTGACCTCCTTGGCGAGCTCGTCGTACTCGGCCGAGAGCGCGCGCAGATTCTTCTTCTGCGTCAGCGCGAGGTCAAGGTTCTCCTCCGTCACGCGCGCGAGGCCCACGTTCATCTTGTCGCGCAGGGCGTGCATCTTCTGGATGCGCTTCTGGAGCTGCGCGAGCGCGCGCCCCGTCCGGCGCTGCTCCGGTGTCATCTCATTTGTCATACGTCTTTCGTCTTTCCTTTCCGATCTATCACTTGCCACCCATGAAAAAGCCCCCGGTGACCCGAGGGACTTTGCAAACTGTGTATATTATACCATCCTTATTATCTAGCGTAAATAGCAGCAAATAGGATTCCAAGCAGTACAATAGCTAGAGTCATATAAGGTTGATGTCCACTACCCGCGACTGAAGCCGCGACCTTGAAGCCCTCGTCAATCTTGCGACCGATGCCACCGCCTACGAGGATGAATCCGCGATCATAGTCCTTGTCTACATCTATCTGACGACCATGCATCGCACTAGAGTTAACGAAATTTTCATGGAACTGGACTTTCAGGACGCTTTCTTGTGGAACTCATACGGCTTTACGGATCTTGCACGAGCTCTGGCAGGACTTGCATTGTCTCGTCTGTTTTGAGCAGGTCTAACGTCTGCTGCATTTCGGTCGGCGTCATATCCCACACTTCCCTCGTAGCTATCTCTAACGCTTCGGGATACGTGAGCACTTCCGGCGCTACCGGCTCGATCGCCGGATTCTTCAGCTTGTACTCCGCAATTGCCAGCCTCTCCGCCAGCAATGGCGCTACAATCTCGAACGCGAGCGCCACCTTCTGGCTATACTGCTCTTTCAGTCTCTTGTACACCTCATCCGCTTCCTCTGCCGGATTCTCCGCCTGCATCATCAGGCCCCACTCCGTCCGAATCGGGCCCTCTGCCAGCTCATTCAGCCAATCCACTGGTGCTGTCATCAACATTGCCATCCTCTCCTTCCTGCGTATCATACTTTTCTGGATGAAGGCGCGTGTCGGCGGCAACGAAGGCCGCTTTCAAGTCCCCTTCATTCTTATTATACGCCTCTTCGCCGTACCGTTCCTTAAAATCATCAGCAATCATATCATAGGACATCATGCCTTTTTCGATGCGGTTACCACTGTAGAGCACGGCGCCCGTGTATTTCTTCTCGTCGAACTTCGTATCCTTCGGCATACTTGCAATGCCATTCCAGATAGAGCGCAGCCACGGACGAATCTCTTCACCGACATAGGAAAGGACTTTCTCTGCCCACGGTTTGAACGTCTTATAACCGAGACGAATGCAATTGATACCAATTTTTGCACCAAGGACATAGATTTTCGGGTTCACTACGGGGTTGGCGTTGGTTTTGTAGAACAATTCATGACGGAGTTCCTTACTATCCTTCTCGATTTCCGCTTTCAGCTTCTCAACCTCAGAGACAGTAGCCTCACGCAGAAGTTCGTTATCGTTGCTCATCTCTTCCGCAATCTTGTTCTGCTTCGGCTTCGGCTTGATGCCAAACGCATCTTCAAGGTTGGCAAATGTCTCTTCATCATAGAGGAACACGTAGCCGTTATTATTGCGTGCGTTGCGCTTCTTCGCCTGCTTCGTGTTGATTTTAGCCAGTGCATCCGAAAGGAATCCCTGTGCCGCCATGCACTCGTCGTTCGTCATCTTCCGGCTCCAGCGCGCCTCGTTTGCCTTTGCCATGAGATCCTTGATTTCCTGCCGTGCATCTGTAAGGTTGACCTTGCGTTTCTCAAAGCTGGATACGATTTTCTGCGCCTTGTTCTTGTACAAGAGGATGCTGGCGTTTGTCTCAACGCTCTGGTCTGCCGTACTTGCCGCATTGGCGTTCTGGATATCGCCAGTAGACTCTTTCTGCGCGTGGTTTTCTTCTGCCGGTGCTTCCTGTGCATCGTCAAAGAGGCTTGCCGCTGTCGTGCCGTCACGTGCTACGCGCTCTGCCGACTCGATGATATCGCCAAGCGTTGCGCGTCCGCCATCCATCAGAGACGTCTGGTTTGGGCTACCCTGTTCCAAGATAGAGCGGGCCATGTCGTTCAGGAAGATGCCGATTTTCTTGCCACTGCGCTTGTTCTCGTCGAAGAAGCGTAGCACCTCACGCACCTCGTCCGTGTCCTGATACTCGCTGAACAGGCTCTGCTCGTTGAGGTAGTCCTTGACCGGCTTGCCCTCGCGGCGGAGTGCGTCGAGATGTTTGACCGCGTCAGAGATAGTCTTTCCTGCGTCATACTCATACGCCTGCCTATCCTTGACGGCAAGGTTGACGCGAGCAAAGCAGGGGCCGCACTCATCAGACCGCGCGAGACATTGCGGATATTGTCCTCCGTACTCTCAGCCATCTTGTCGATGAGGCCGTCGTCGTTGTAGGCCAGCGAGAACAGGGCACGCTTGACGCGCTGGATGCCGTCTGCATTGACGTTTCCATGCTCGTCTGTATAAGCATTGCGCTCGTTCTTGCCGACGATACGATAGAGGATATTTGCCACAAAGTTCTGGCTCGCCGCCGTCGTCAGGTCGCCCTGCTCGTTATCAACATAAGAGTCGAGGTCGCGCGGCTTGATTTTCTTCGCGTCAGCCTTCGCCTGTTCGCTTGCACCCATGCGAGAACCACCAGCCGTACTGCCGATGATATCCTGCATCGTGTCCGCGTCGATATCGTCCACCACCTCGCGGACGAGCATATACCTGCGCAGCCGCGTGAGATTTGGCCTTGAGAGGCCAAACTCCTTCGAGTGCTCGAAGATGTATTTACGGTAGGCCGTTGCCTTCTCACTGCCCGCCGCCGTAGCCTTCTGGATAGCCATAGCGCGGCCGTTGCCGTTGAGCACGACGCCATCCCTGCGGATGATAGGCGCGCCCTGATTGAGGTTGAGGCCAGCGCCGAGGTCAGCCGGGCGAAGCTCGTTGGCCATCGCCGTGACCTGCTCCTGCATGGATACGCGCTGACGATCGCGCGGCCGAAGCTTCTGCGGATACGCCTTGTTCGGCGCCATCGTCTCCGCATCGTGCGACGTGATGACACGCGACGCCGGAACGGCACGGTAGCGCACGCGGATTTCCTCGCCGCTATCTGTGACGACCGTCGTCTCAGCGCCCTTGATGCCGTGGATAGGCTCTCCCATTGCAGGAACCTTGGCAGAATCAAGATTCTTGGTGCCTTCCTTCTGCTCATGTGGTATAATATGTGTAGAAGAGGATTGCCGCACGGCCGGAATGCCGTCTCCCTTAGTGGAGGCTTGCGCCGGATATACAGGCAATCCTTTTTTATTGCCATCATAGTATTCTTCACTTGGCAGTATGTGATTATAATAGTGGTTACCGTTTGCATCTGTAAATATGGTTATTACTACCTTTTGTGGGACGCCACGGATAACAGCGTAGGATTCCAAATAAGTATATTGCTTGGGTTCTCGCTTCCCCTTACTATCCTGCCGCGATTCAACTTGTTTCGCACTTCGTATCAATTCAGGAAGATATTTGATGAGTAAAAGTTTATGCTCTTTTGCACTTGTTGATAGAGCTTTTTTAATACCTCGCCCCGTAAAATCAACAACGTCATCATCTAAGTTTACTTTGCCAATAATAGGATTAGTTACACTCGTACCTTACAAGTTCTTCTTGTAATACTCTTTTGCTTTCTTGCGTAGCTCCTTGATGTCCTTATACTCGCCAAACTCCTTTCCTGTAACAACAACACGCCCGCCATTGTCGGAGGCTTTTTTATTGTCGCTATCCTGATAATGGTCGGCCATAATGGCGTCAACCTTATCTTGAAGCGCAGCTATCTTACGAATATTGTTAAACGCGCCGTGCTGTGGCTCTCGCAAATCTTTTGCGCCAAGACCCGTATCAGAGTGAGCAATTCCTCTATAGTCAAACCGGATATCATGAAGCTTATAATGCGTTATATCACGATAGATTTTTTTCTGATGTGCCGAAGTGCTGAGTTCTAGTGCTTTTCCATGCGTTTTACGCCATCTGGAGTTAGTTCATTTTCAATTTCCTTCCATCTCGGGGCAGAAATAACGCTTTCGTAATACTTATCACGAATCTCTCATCTTTTTACTTCACTTTCTTCGGCTTCGCGCTGAGTGTCTGCCGCTTTGCGCGGTTCAGGTTTGGCGTGCTGATCTTGATTTTTGGTGCCTTCGTCCGGCTTCTGCTGATTCTTACTCTGCGTACTCTCATGCGTAACTTCCTTCCTCTCTTCCTTTGTCGGCTTACTCTTGGCAAGTTTCTGCTTGAACATCTCGATCGTGTTGTCGAGGCTCTTGAGGTTGGCGGGGCTCTCGTCCTTCGCTTCCTTGCGGATGGCGGCTGCATCGTCAAGTGACTGCTTGTAGAAGGCGTTATAGAACTCGTCCTTCTACTCTGGCGTCATGCCTTCCGTCGTGCCCTTGCCGGAGAATCCCGCCTTCTTGCGGACGTCGGTGATGATACTGTCAATAGCTTTTACCGATTCATCTGCACCGACCGTCTTAGCGTGAGCACTAGCTGCCGCCAGATAAGCCAGTTTCCCTACAGGGCTAGCGTTCTTGTAGGTGTTGCCGCTGGTAATCTCGCTGACCATGCTGCCCAGTCTAGTCGTCGTCGCCGCCTGAATCGTGCGCGGTGCATACTGAGATGCGGAGGCCGCCTCTGCTGGCGGGATTGTGTTGAGCAGGTCGCCATGCGCGCGCTGCGCATATTCGAGCGCTTCCGGCTCGCCATCCATGAGTGGCTTTGCCAGTCTCTTCTCACTGAACGGCACGTTGTTCTGACGCAGCGCATCGAGATACTGCTGGCCGAGTGCCTTGCGCTGTGTCAGTGGCTACTTCTTGATCGCGGCGATGCGGTCGTCCATCTGCGCATTCTGCTCGTCAATCGTCTGCTGTGGCTGTGCGATGCACACTCCCTCGCTCTGCAGTGCCTGACGATCAACCGTAGCCGTCTGGCGCACCGGTTCACTGCCCTATTCGTCATCTACAATCATTACTATAGTACCGTGTAGACTCATTATCAACATTCTTTTTAGATTTTACAAAAAACATTGATTTTGAGTCAACAAAACTGTATCATATAGGTAAATAGTAAGAAAAGACGAAGGGAGTTGCTACCATGCTAGAACTGTATCGCAACATCAAACGAATCAGGGAAGAAAAAGGTATGTCTCAGGACGAACTTGCCAAACTGGTAGGCTTCAAGTCACGCAGTTCTATCAATAAGATAGAGATGGGAGTCAACGACATTACACAGTCCAAGCTGATAGCTATAGCCAGAGCCTTGCATGTATCCCCAGGCGAGCTGATGGGTGAAGACAAGGAAATCGCTTCGCCTACTGATCTATCCACTCACCTGCCCAACATGTTCCCCATCGACGCACACACCTTCCGCGTGCCTATTGTCGAGCGTGTCTCAGCTGGTAGGCCAATCGCAGCCGACGCGGAAATTATCGGCTATAAGTACATAGACAACAAGTATTCCAAGGACAGTCACGAATACTTTGGTCTGCGCATCGTCGACAAGTCGATGGAACCTACTATCATGGATGGGGATATCGTCATCGTGCACCGCCAAAGCTATGTTAAGAACGGCGAGATAGCTATTGTACTGATAGACGGCGAAGAAGCGACAGCAAAGGAAGTGCAGGAAAGCGCAGACGGTATCACGCTGATAGGCCACAATGCAGCCGTGTACACACCGCACTTCTACAGTGCACAAGAAGTGAAGCATTTGACCATACAGATTATCGGACGTGTTATTCAATCCATTAGAAGATTCTGACGATAGAGGGACTGCAACATGGAAGTGTTCTTAGGTTTGCTTGCGACAATGTTTGCCATATCATTCTTTTCTAAAAAATCAGAGCTAGATAATTATATAGAACAGAATGGTAGGCTGAACGAAATAAGGTCTGGGTTGGAATACCAACGCAAATCCGTTGAAGACTTGGCGAAGAAAGAACAGGAAAAAATTGAAATTGCCCGGAACGGCTTAGAATACGAGCGCACCAAAATGAACGATATTCGCTTTAAACTTTTACACGATGAAAAAATAATCCAGACAAATATAGAGATAGCTGAAAAGAAAAGGAAACTAATTGAAGAGTTTCTTGCATCAAAGATAAAAGAGTATCCTATCGTATCTTCTGTTCTTGCAGATTACATGACGGCGTTTGACGACTTACGGGCGAAACAACTTGAAAGCAAAAAGAGGCCAGCATTAAAAGCTAGTGAGGAAGTAAAAAGGGTAAAGGCTGAGAAGCGAGAATTGATTTCTCAAAACAAGGCCATGAAATGGGAACTGGAATATCTAAAAAGCATCTTCCCTATTATTGATGAAATTGAAGATGATCCTGTAGCAGAGCAAGAAAGTTATGTAAACCCTGACTACCAGCACGAGGACAAGGCTGGCTTCTGGCTGACGCCACAAGAGTATGCTGCCCTTCCCACAAGTGAGAAGTACCAACGCGCTCTTGACCGTTATATGCGCCGTAAGAAATCAAACCGAGAGATAGGATTAGAATATGAGCGCTATATAGGTTACTTGTATGAGCAAGACGGTTACAGTGTTACCTATCATGGTATAGAACACGGGCTTGAAGATTTGGGGCGCGATTTGATTTGTGAAAAGAATGGATGCGTAGATATTGTTCAATGTAAATGCTGGTCAAAAAGAAAGCAGATTCACGAAAATCACATCAATCAGCTCTATGGAACGACTGTAATGTATAAGATACAAATGGGAAATACATCTGAGCCTGAATCTGATGAAGATATCTTGTTCCGTAATATGGGAAAAATCGTTACACCTGTATTCGTCTCAACAACTAATTTGTCAGAAACAGCATCAGAATTTGCAAGATATCTAGGAATAGTTGTGAAGATTATCCCTTTAGCTCCATACCCTATCATCAAGTGCAATATCAACCAGCGTACAGGAGAAAGGATATATCACCTGCCTTTCGATCAGCAATATGATAGATGTATCATCGACCCTAAAACTGGTGAATTTTACGCTAGGACGGTTGCCGAGGCTGAGGCGAACGGGTTCAGGCGAGCTATGCGTTGGCATGGCAATAAAGAACGAGGTGAATGAAATGAAGGACGAACACGTCATTATATCCGCTCTTGCCATTGCTCTGGTAGGTACAGGCTACTACGCCTACACTGAGCACCAGCAGGTGCAGGCTTTACAGGAACAAGTAGACAGCAAGAATAAGCAGGTGAACCAGTCACAGAGCAAGATTATGGACTTGCTGGCAACGGTACAAGACTTGAAAGACAAGAACTCTGACCTGCAAGATCAGGTAAATAATCAGCCCGCGCCGGTAGTGGTACAGGGCGGCGGAGACAGTATAAGCGACATCATGAAGCAGATGGATGAGGACGACCTGCGGCAGAAAGAAAGCGACTACCTCGACAAACAGAGCGATTACCTCGACAAGGTGAACCGCAAACTAGATGACGAGTATTGGGGTACAGACGTAAAGATGCAGGACTTCTCGAAATGAAACCGCCGCATCAGCCGTGACCTCTCCTGCCTTTCACTTCTGTATTCATACGACACTAAAAAGATGATACATGAGAACACTGAACTCGTAGACAAGGCGTTTTGTAGACAAATTCGTTAGCATATGGAGAAAACAAAAAGCTGGAACCGTTGATATATAACGGCTCCAGCTCATTTTATGATAAGCGTATGTATGCCACGGACTGAACTGTCACTGCAATCGGACAGTATCAGAGGTCTGGGCGCACGCCGGTCTTGCCGGTGAACTTGTGGTAAGCGGCGCCCTTACGGCGGCCCATGAGCTCAGCGAAGAGCTCTTCTGGCGAGATGTTGTGGTAGGCGAGCAGGACGAGGCAGTGGTACCAGAGGTCGCCCATCTCGTAGACGACATCCTTGCGGACGTTGTTCTTCGAGGCGATGATCGTCTCGACGGCTTCCTCGCCGACTTTCTTCAGGATCTTGTCCTGGCCCTTCTCGAAGAGGTAGTTCGTGTACGAGCCCTCGACCGGATTGAGGCGGCGGTCCTGGATGACGTTGTAGAGGTCGTAGAGGACTTCGGCGAGGTCGGCCTTCTTCTCCGGCGGCACGACGGCGATGCCCTTCTCCTCCCCGCCCATGAGCTTGCGGCCGCTGAAACAGGTGTAGGTGCCCGTATGGCAGGCGACGCCCGTCTGATGCACGCGCACGAGCAGCGTGTCGCCGTCGCAGTCGTAGGAAATCTCCTTGACCTTCTGGACGTTGCCGGACGTCTCGCCCTTCTGCCAGAGCTTCTGGCGACTGCGGCTGAAGAACCAGGTGTAGCCCGTCTCGAGCGTCTTCTTGAGGGATTCCTCGTTCATGTAGGCCAGCATGAGGACCTGGCCGTTCTCCTCCTGCACGACGGCGGGCACGAGTCCCTTCTCGTCGAACTTGACCATCGAGATGTCAATTGCATTCGCATTTGCGTTTTCGGTATTTGCCATTAGAATCGAACCTCCACTCCGCGGGACTGCAGGTATTCCTTGACCTGACGCACGGTGAACTGGCCGTAGTGGAAGACGGATGCTGCGAGCACGGCGTCGGCATGGCCGAGGGTCAGCACGTCGTAGAAGTGCTCGAGCTTGCCGGCGCCGCCCGAGGCGATGACCGGCACGTTGACGGCATCGGAGACGGCGCGCGTCAGCTCGATGTCGTAGCCATCCTTCGTGCCGTCGGCGTCCATGCTCGTCAAGAGGATCTCGCCGGCGCCGAGCGCGACGGCCTTCTTGACCCACTCGAGGCAGTCGAGGCCCGTCGGCGTGCGGCCGCCATTGACGTAGACTTCCCAGCGGTGGTCGCCCGCGCGGCGCGCATCGACGGCGAGCACCATGCACTGGCGGCCGAACTTCTCCGCGCCTTCCTTGAGGAGCCCCGGATTCTTGACGGCTGCGGTATTCAGCGACGTCTTGTCGGCACCGGCCTTGAGCATGCGGCGCATGTCCTCGACCGTGCGGATGCCGCCGCCGACCGTGAACGGGATGAAGACCTTCGAGGCGCAGTCGCGCGCGACGTTGACCATCGTGCCGCGGTTGTCGCTCGAGGCCGTGATATCGAGGAAGACGAGCTCATCCGCCCGTTCCTCGTCGTAGCGGGCAGCGAGCTCGACGGGATCGCCCGCGTCGCGCAGTCCGACAAAGTTCGTGCCCTTGACGACGCGCCCGTCCTTGACATCAAGACAAGGGATAATGCGTTTCGTATACATCTATTTTAGCCCTCCTTCGCCGCGATTTCAATAGCCTCCGCGAGGTCCAGCGTCCCCATGTAGATGGACTTGCCGACGATGACGCCCTCGATGCCAGCCTTCTCGTAGGGCTTCAGGGCCTCGATGTCGGCGATGGACTTGACGCCGCCCGAGGCGACGACGGCGACGCCGCTCTCGCGCGCGAGCTTGGCCGTCGCCTCGACGTTGACGCCAGAAAGCGTGCCGTCGCGCGAGATGTCCGTGTAGATGATCGTCTTGACGCCGGCCTTCTTCATCGCCTTGGCGAGCGCCGTGGCCTCGACGTCACCCGAGACGCCCCAGCCATCGACGGCGACGATGCCGTCCTTGGCGTCGATGCCGACGACGATGCGGTCGCCGTACTTCGCGCAGGCCGTCTTGACGAGCTCGGGGTCGCGGACGGCGACGGAGCCGAGGATGACGCGGCGCACGCCAAGCGCGAGGACCTCGTCGATGCTCTCCAGCGTGCGGATGCCGCCGCCGAGCTCGACAGGGATATCGACGGCCGCGAGAATCTTCTCGACCGTCGCAAGGTTCTGCGGTCTGCCGGCCAGCGCGCCGTCGAGGTCGACGAGGTGCAGGAACTGGGCGCCCTGCGCCTGCCACTTCTTCGCCATCTCCTCTGGCTTGTCCGAGAAGACCGTCTCCTTGGCAAAGTCGCCCTTCAAGAGGCGCACGCACTTGCCGCCGCGGATGTCGATTGCTGGGAATATGATCATGGGATTCTCCTCTTCTTAACCTTCAACAAAATTCTTCAGGATGGCGAGGCCGACGTCGCCGGACTTCTCCGGGTGAAACTGCGTGGCCTGGATGTTGCCGCAGGCGACGGCGGCCGTCAGCTGCTCGCCGTACTCCGTCGTGGCCGTGATGACGCTCTTGTCCTCCGGCACGGCATGGTAGCTGTGCACGAAGTAGACGTAGGGCTTGTCCGAAAGACCTTTGAAGAGGTCGAGCTTCTCGCGCGGCTCGCGGACCTTGATGGAGTTCCAGCCCATGTGCGGGACCTTGAGGCCCGGCGCCTGGATCTTCTTCACCATGCCGTGGATGAGGCCGAGACCTTTGGCCCCCGGGCTCTCCTCGCTGCCGTCGAAGAGGACCTGCAGGCCGACGCAGATGCCGAGCAGCGGCTTGCCGGCGGCGACAGACTCCTTGAGCACGGGGATCAGGCCGCTCTCTTCGAGGTTCTTCATGCAGTCGCCAAAGGCGCCGACGCCCGGCAGCACGATCTTCGCGGCCTCGCGGATCGTGCTTTCGTCACTCGTCACGCAGACGTCCGCGCCGAGCGCGACGAACGCCTTCTCGGCGCTGAAGAGATTGCCGACGCCGTAATCAATGATTGCAATCATGGGATACTCCTCCTAACTATCGGGCACGGGCTCAGAGCGAGCCCTTCGTCGACGGGATGCCGTCGACGCGCGGGTCCTTCTCGACGGCGATGCGCAGGGCGTGGCCGAGCGCCTTGAAGATGGCCTCGACCTTGTGGTGCGAGTTCTTGCCGTAGAGCACGCGGACGTGCAGGGTGATGCCGGCGTTGACGGCGAAGGCGCGCAGGAATTCCTCCGTGAGCTCCGTGTCGTAGCCGCCGATCATCGGGGCCATCTCACCGCCGTCGTAGACGAGGAACGGGCGGCCGCTGATGTCAAGTGAGACGAAGGCCAGCGCCTCGTCCATCGGCAGGTAGAACGTGCCGTAGCGGCGGATGCCCTTCTTGTCGCCGATGGCCTGCTTGAACGCCTGGCCGAGCGTGATGCCGATGTCCTCGACGGAGTGGTGGCCGTCGACGTCGATGTCGCCGTCACAGGCCAGCGTGAGGTCCATGAGGCCATGAGCCGTCATGAGGTTGAGCATGTGGTCGAAGAAGCCGATGCCCGAGTCGATGACACCGTGGCCATTGCCATCGAGATTGAGGATGAGCTTGACGCTCGTCTCTGCCGTCTTGCGCTCGACGGTCGCTGTGCGGATGCTCATGCTCTCCCCTCCGTGAATGCCTTGAAATAGCTGTACCAGATGTCGTTCTCCTCGCGGCGGCCCATCGAGATGCGCAGGCAGTCCTTGAGGCCCGGCGCATCGCCGAAGTGGCGCACGCCGATGCCCTTCGACTCGAAGAGCGCGTTGAGCTCCTGCGCCTTATCGTAGTGGACGAGGATGAAGTTCGTCTCCGACGGGAAGACCTTGACGCCCGGCAGCTTCTTGAGCTCCTCCTGCATGCGCTTGCGCTCCGAGATCATGATCTGGATGTGCGGCACGAACTCCTGGCGCATCTGGTAGCAGATGTCGGCCGTGACGAGCGAGAGCACGTTCATGTGGTACGGCATGTAGGACTTGTCGATCATCTCGACGATCTTCGCATCGGCAAGCATGTAGCCGACGCGGCACGAGGCGAGGCCGTAGGCCTTCGAGAATGTGCGCGCGATGATCATGTTCGGGTACTTCGCGAGCAGGCGCACGGCCGTCTGGCCGTAGAACTCCATGTAGGCCTCGTCGACGAGGAAGGCGCAGTCGATGTTCTTTGCGATCTTCTCGATTTCCTCGACCGTGAAGGCGTTGCCCGTCGGGTTGTTCGGGTTGCAGATGACGGCGAGCGTCGCCTTCTCGTCGTTGACCGTCTTGATGAACTTGTCGATGTCGAGCGAGTAGTCCTCCGGGTCGAGGTCGACCGGCACGCCCGTGGCCTCAGCAGCCTTGGCGTAGATCTTGTACATCGAGAACGACGGCTGCGGGTAGACGATCTTGGCCTCCGGGCTGCCGCCGAAGCAGTAGAAGAGCTTCTCGATGATCTCGGATGAGCCGCTGCCGATCAGCACGTTCTCGCGCTGCATGGAGAAGTTGCGCGCAATCTGGTCGCGCAGATCGTCGTACTGCTCGTTCGGGTAGCGGTTGAAGGCGACCGTGCCGAGGCGGTTCATGACGCGCTCTTCGACGAGCGGCGGCAGGCTCATGTTGCATTCATTGGCATTGATCTTGATTTCCCACGGACGTTCGACGACGTCGTACGAGGGCATGTCGGCAAGGCCGTTGCGGTAGTTCAGCATATTCCCCTATCCCCTTCTATGTAAAGTCTATAAAATCTCAGTTGTCTCGATGATCGATCACTTCTGCTCGCGGCGGATGCGGATGGCGTTGGCATGTGCCTGCAGGCCCTCCGTCTCGGCGAGGCGGATGATGTCCTCGCTGACGTCCGAGAGCGCCGGCTGCGTGTACGAGATGATGCTCGTGCGCTTCATGAACGTCTCGACGTTGAGCACGGAGTAGTAGCGCGCCGTGCCGCCCGTCGGCAGCACGTGGTTCGGGCCGGCGAAGTAGTCGCCGAGCGGCTCCGGCGAGTAGGCGCCGAGGAAGACGGCGCCGGCGTGGCGCACGTACGGCAAGAGCTGGAACGGCTGGGCCGTCAAGAGCTCCATGTGCTCCGGTGCCGAGACATTGGCGAAGCGCATGGCCTGCATCATGTCGTCGGCGACGACAATGAGGCCATTGCGGTCAATTGAGGCCTGCGCGATCTCGCGACGCGGCAAGGCGGCGAGCTGCTTCTCGGCTTCCTTGGCGACCTTCTCGGCGAGCTCGGCGTCGTCCGTGATGACGATGCTCGAGGCCAAGGGGTCGTGCTCGGCCTGGCTCAGCATGTCGGCCGCCGTGTAGACGGGGTCGGCCGTCTTGTCGGCGACGATGAGGATCTCACTGGGTCCTGCGAGCATGTCGATGTCGACGTGGCCGTAGACCTCCTTCTTGGCCAGTGTGACGAAGATGTTGCCCGGGCCCGTGATCTTGTCGACGCGCGAGATGGTCTCCGTGCCGAAGGCCATCGCGGCGATGGCCTGGGCGCCGCCGATCTTGTAGATCTTCTTGACGCCGGCCGCGCGTGCCGCGATGAGCACATACGGGTTGATCTTGCCGTTCTTCGGCGGCACCATCATGATGATCTCACCGACACCGGCGACGGAGGCCGGCACGGCGTTCATGATGACGGAGGACGGATAGGCAGCCGTGCCGCCCGGCACGTAGATGCCGACGCGGTCGAGCGGGATGATGGACTGGCCGAGGATGGAGCCCTTCTCGCGGTACGTCATCCACGAGTTCGGCTTCTGCTCCTGATGGTAGCGGCGCACGTTCTCAGCAGCCTTGCGCAGCGATTCGACGACGGTGGGGTCAGCGGCCTTCTCGGCGGCTTCGTACTCGGCCTCCGTCACGAGAAAGTCCTCCGGCTTGTAGTCGACCCGGTCGATGAGATGCGTGTAGCGGATGACGGCGGCGTCGCCCTCGCGGCGCACATCGCCGACGATCTGGCGCACGAGCTCGGCGGCCGTCATGTCGCGGCCGAACGTCTTCTTGTTGGCCTCGCGGATCTTCGGGCTGAGCTCGACCTCGTCAAAGGATGCCTTCGTCAGCATCTTCTCAATGGCATATTCTCCGACTTCACTGGCTTTTACGATTTTCATCTATACTTCCTCGCTTTCCACTGTCTATCTCATCTTTGCCGGAGCGCTCAGGCCCCGGCCTTTGCCTGCTGCTCGAGCTCGAGGATCTTGCGCAGCTCTTCGGTGAGCTGGTTGATGCGGTCGAACTTGAGCTTGAAGCTCACGCGGTTGACGATGAGTCGCGCCGTCGCATCGAGGATGTAGGCGATCTCCTCGAGGTCGTTCTCCTTGAGCGTCGTGCCCGTCTCGACGATGTCGACGATGCTCTCCGAGAGGCCGACAATCGGGCCTAGCTCGATGGAGCCGTTGAGCTTGATGTACTCCATCTGCATGCCATGCTTGTTGAAGAACTGCTCGGCGATGTGCGGGAACTTCGTCGCGACGCGCGTGTGGTCGTAGTCGACGAGCTTCGCGCGCTTCTCGGCCTTCGGCACGGCCATCATGAGGTGGCAGCGGCCAAAGCCGAGGTCTAAGAGCTCGTAGACGTCCTTGCCCGACTCGAGGAGCACGTCCTTGCCGATGACGCCGATGTCGGCGGCACCGTACTCGACGTACGTCGGCACGTCAGCCGTCTTCGAGACGATGAAGCGGATCTTCTTCTCCTCGTTCGCGATGACGAGTTTGCGCGACTTATCCGAGAGACCTTCCGCCGTGTAGCCCGCCTTGGCCAGAAGGTTGGCCGAGAGCGAGAAGAGCTTGCCTTTCGGCAGGGCGATGGTCAGGTAATCCATGGTGTTTTTCATATTCCCTCTCCTGATATTGATGTTCCGGATATGATTCCTGTGATTTTCACTCTTTATCTTACTAAAGGATTTCGATGTTCCTTATGTTAACACCAAAATCCGGATTCGTCAAGAAATCTTTGCAAATTGTTTGCTTGTCCATTTTATGCGCACAAAACTCCGCCGCTAGTTGCGGGCATCGGCCTCGCGCAGCAGCAAGAGCACGGGGCTGTCACCCGGCGCGGCCGCCATGTGGTGGCGCTCGATGACGGCGGCCTCCTCCTCCATGCCGATCTTGCGCAGCAGGGCGGCGCCGATGGCCGGATGGTGGCGGTAGACGTAGAGCGCGTGGCCGAGGTGGCCCGGATGCTCCATCAGGCGCGCTGAAGCGCTTGGCAGATAGTGCATCATGAGGACGGCGAAGACCTTGCCGAGGATGTCGAGGTCACCCTTGCGGCGGCCGACATCGTGCAGCAGCGAGCAGCGCACGAGGAAGGCGCGCTGCTCCGCGGGCAGCCCATGCTCCTTTGCAAGATCAAGCGCCGTGTAGGCGACGTTGCGCACGTGGACCTGGTCAGCCGGGTGCATCGCCGCGAAGAGCGGCAGGGCCTTGGCGGGCAGGTTCGCGCGGACGAAGGCGCGGTCTCCCTCGTCCATGCGCTCGGTGACGGCGCGGACGAACTGGCGCATGCGCCCCCGCATGCTCATGCGAGGTAGACGAGGCTCGCGTAGCCCTTCGTCTGCTGCATCGCGCGGGCATCGTCTTCCGTCTGGCACAGAAGCGCGAGCTCGACGACCTTGCCGCCCGCGCGCAGCTCCTGCGCCTTCTGAATGGCATCGTGCTCGCGGCCCGGCGCGTAGCCGAGGTAGATGTCCTTCGGCTGGTCCGGCTTCTCGAGGCCCTGGCGCGTCAGCGCGAGCAGGATGCGCTCGATGCCGATGGCAAAGCCCGTGGCCGGGCAGGCGCTGCCGAAGTCGGACAGCAGGTGGTCGTAGCGGCCGCCGCCGGCGAGCGGGAAGCCGAGGCCCGGCGTGTACGCCTCGAAGACCATGCCCGTGTAGTAGCTGAAGTCGCGGATGATGCCGAGGTCGAAGCGCACGTACTGCTCGACGCCGTACGACTGGAGCAAGCGGTAAATCTCCGCGAGGTTGTCGAGCGCGCGGCGGCTCTGCTCGTTGAGCGCGAGCGTGTAGCTCTTCTTGAGCATCTCCGCGCCGCCATTGAGCACGGGCAGATAGCCGAGCGTCTTCTTGGCCTTTTCGGGCAGGTCGAGCGAGGCGATTGCGCGGTCAAAGGAGACGAGGTCGTGCTTCTCGAGCGCCGTCTGCAGTGTCTGCTTCGTCTCGTCTGTAAGCTGGTACTGGTTCATGATGCCCGAGACGAACTCGACCTGGCCGAGGCAGATCGTGAAGTCCGTGAGGCCGGCGCGCAACAGGCCCTGGATGGCCAGCGCGATGACCTCGGCGTCGGCAAAGGCCGTCGCCGAGCCCATGAGCTCGACGCCAGCCTGATGGAACTCGCACTGGCGGCCGGCCTGCGTCTGCTCGTAGCGGAAGACACTGCTGACATAGGAGAGCTTTAAGGGCTGCGGGTAGTCGCGCAGGCGGCTCGCGGCGAGGCGCGCGATTGGCGTCGTCATCTCATGGCGCAGCGCGAGCGTGCGGTTGTCCTTGTCGAAGAGCTTGAAGAGATGCGGCTCGAGCGCACGGCTCGCGCCGAGCGTCAGGTTGTCGAGGTACTCGATGGTCGGCGTGACGACCTCATCGTAGCCCCACTCCGCGAACAGCGCGGCGAGCTCCGCCTCGATTGCGCGCTTCTCCGCTGCTTCCGTCGGCAGGAAATCGCGCATGCCGTACGGGATCTCCAGTGTCAGTCTTTCCTTGTCCATGTGTCTGTCTCCTTTTATCCTGCTTCTATCTTATTTCCATTTTCTTCCTATTAATTAAGAAGCCACTCACTTGTGCGAGGGTTCCTTCTCTTCCCCCGGTGCCAGCCGGTCAAGGACGATCCGGTAGCCGTCGGCACCGTAGTTGAGGCAGCGCTTGACGCGGCTGATCGTCGCCGTGCTCGCCCCCGTGCGCGCGACGATGTCGTCGTACGTGTGCCCCGCGCGCAGCATCCGCGCGACTTCGAGGCGCTGGCTCATCGCCTTGAGCTCGCTGATCGTGCAGAGATCTTCGAAGAACTGGTAGCACTCGTCCACCGTCTCCAGCGACAGCATCGCCTCACAGAGCTGGTCATTGAGCTCATCCTTGAGTTTTGGGTTCACCATACCCTTTCCCCTCCCCATATCGAATCCGAAAAGCAAAGCTTTTCGTCTTTAATCCTTTAGTTAGTGAAAATTTATTGTCATTATAACACAGCATCCTCAAAAAGAAAAGACGCCCCTCAAAAAAAAGTTACATCCTTAACAAAGATGTAACTTTTTCGCCACAGTATATGTAATGTCTCTGCCCCAGACACCTCAAAAATCGTCCAATGGCACGATGGGCGCGAAGCCCTTCGCCGGCTGGAAGGCCATGCGGTGCTCGAACTGCTCGATGGTATCGGACGGGTCAAGATGCGCGAAGTCGAGCGCGGCGAAGGCGCGGCGCTTGAACGCGACCGACAGGATCTCATCGCGGTGGTCCCAGGCATCGACGATGATCCCGCGGATGGGCAGGATGGCGAACATGTCGCGCGCGATGCGGATGGCGCAGCCGCACACGTAGTCCTGCAGGAGATCGTAGTACGTCTCCTTGGGCAGCGCTCTCGCATCGTGCAGGACCTTGTCGCTGTTGACGTGGAAGTGGACGGACAGCTGGCGCGGGTCATCCGTGCCACATTCAAAGCCGCTGCCGTATTCCATCAGGTCGTTCAGGGGATTGAGCCCATTGATGACCTCAAAGTAGGCGTCGATGTCCCCGTTCAGGATGGCCTCGGCGTGCTCTTTGAAGTAATGGTATTGCGGGTCATCCGTCACGAGCATCTTCTTCCAGTCGATGGGCGTGTCTGCAGTCCGGTAGATGCTGGCAATCTGAGCGCGGATTGCCGCGATGTCCACGACAGGCGCCTGCGGCACGGCCGGTACCGGCCTGGCATATACGGCGGGGGCCGGTACGCTGCGCGCGGCCCGCTTGCGGCTGGAGTGCGTCGTCGTGTACGAGATGCCCGTGCCGGGGATGCCGATGGAGTCGGTCACCCGCCCCGTCGAGCTATAAGTCCGATGAAAACCCTTGCCGCCAATGCTCAGGCTCGTGCTCGACTTGCCGAAATTGATGCGCACGCCCGGTGCGATCTTGATGCTCTTGCGAAAACGCCAGCTCATATCATCACTCTCTTTCTATTCTCCATCACCCTGTCCTTATGGTCTCACGGCCATGGCCTGCGGTCAGACCGCTGCATCGAGGATCACGGCCGTGCAGTCATCCGGGGAACGGTGGTCTTTGGCGAGCTTGACCATCTGCTTGACGGCCGCCAGCCAGTCCCCCTGCGCGGCGGCGAGGATGTCCTCCAGCTCGTCGGTGGATGCGTACTCATGGATGCCATCCGTCGTCAGGAGGTATTGCTGCGCATCATCCGGCAGGCGCCGGATCGTCAGGCGCAGCAGGTCCGGACGGCCGCCGCCGAAGCAGGAGGTGATCTCGTTGCGCGCCGCATACGACTCCGCTTCTTCTTCCGTCAGCTTCCCCGTATCCAGGAGGTACTGCACGACGGTGTCATCCCTCGTCAGCTGCCGCAGGTACTTGCCGGCCTGGATCGCATAGACCCGCGTGTTGCCGGCGTGGACGAGCACGGGCAGCCCCTCTCCGAAAAAGAGCCCCGAGAATGTCGCGGCCATCTTCCCGCTATTTGGCGTCCCGCGGCCATGGGCCAGCAGGGCTTCATTGACGGCGCGCAGTGACTCGAGCTCCGGCCGCGGCAGGCCGGCAATCCGCTCGCAGAGGAACTGCGCTGCTGCCGCGCCGCCGTAATTGCCGCCCACGCCATCCGCCACGGCCACGAAGCCGCCCGCGAAATCCATGTCGGCCGTCACATCCTGATAGACCTGCGGCCCAGCGAGGATGCGGTCCTCATTCTGCGCCTTGTGGCTGCCACTCACCGTATGCATGTAGACTTCCATATCTCATCCCTCCTCTGCTGCCTGCTCATCCATCGCTCGGGCTTCCGCGATCAGGGACACCGGCGTGGTGGAGGCGTCGATATCCTGGACCTCTACGCAGGCCCGTTCGTAGAGGTCGTGGTCGAAGAGGAAGCGGCTCAACGGGTTGATCAGGTGGCTCTCGACGATGTTGCCGATGCCGCGGCCGCCGTTGGCCAGATTGCAAAGTGCCGCCTCCCTGAGCTTTGTCTGTGCCTTGTCCGACAGCGTGAGCGCGATCTCTTTGTCTTCCCGCAGGAAGCGGACGATCTTCTTGACCTGCGCCGCGAGAATCCGCTCGGCGACATCCGGGCGGATGAAGTCAAAGACGACGATGTTCTCGCCGATGCGGTTGAGGATCTCCGGCCGCCCGAGCTCCAGCTTGAAGTAGTCCTCGATGGCACGGCGCACGCGCTTGGCGACGTCTTCGTACGTCATGTCCATCGTGACGTTCAGGTGGCGCTCACCGCGCGCATCGCGCGTGTAGATGCCCAGATTGCTCGTGAAGATGATGATGCACTCCGAAAAGTACACCGTCTGTCCCTGCCCGTCCGTCATGCGGCCATCTTCGAGTATCTGCAGGAACTTGTCGAGGATGGTCGGATGGGCCTTCTCAATCTCGTCGAAGAGCAGGATGGAGAACGGGCGGTTGCGCACGGCATTCGTCAGCTGGCCGCCGGCCTCATAGCCGATATAGCCCGGCGGCGCGCCGAGGAGTTTCTGGTCGCTGTGCGGCTGGCTGTACTCGCTCATATCGAAGCGGATGCAGGCATCCTCGCTGCCGAACAGGATCTCCGCGAGCGTCTTGGCCGTCTCCGTCTTGCCAGTGCCCGTCGGCCCCGCAAAGAACAGGACACCCTTGGGCCGCCCATGGGAGGACCCCTGCAGGCCGGAGAGGCCCGTAATCGCGCGCTTCACGATATCGAGCGTCTTGCTCTGCGCCGCCGGCTGTCCCTTCACGCGCTCCTCGAACCGCACGGCCGCCTGCTTGATTTCCTCGAGGTCGAGGTTCTTCCAGGGGTTCTCGCGGATCCCGTATTTGTAGAGGTCGACGACCGTGCTCATCTCAGGGATGTGCAGGCTCTCCTTCTTGCAGAGCTTGCGCAGGCCGTTGAGCTCCGTGAAACTCATGCCCTCGGTCAGGGCCACGAAGCGTTCCTGAACCTTGTGCAGGCTCTCCGGGTCCTTCTCGTAGGCGGGCCGGTCTGCCTCATAGATGTCGCGCGCAAAGAAGGAGGCGAAATTCTCTCCCATCACGAGGCGCTCGCGCTCCTCCTTCGATGGCTCGCTGATGGCGATGCTCTTGGCATTCGGGTTCTGCAGGTAGAACCACGGCGGCAGGTCGTTGAGCTTATTGGCGATGACGACCAGCAGGTTCTTGCGCATCACGTGCTTGCTGTCCATCGTATCGCGCGCCTCGAGCAGGGCGCGCACGAGGCCGCTGAACGAATCGACTTCTTCCTGCGTCAGATTGTCCGGCGAGCTGATGTAGCGCGAGGCCATGTTCATCACGATGACCGTGCTGACCTTGTTCTGGGCCAGCGCCCTGCCGACCATGGCGACTGCGCCCGTATCCTTCGCGCCGCGGAACTCCGCCCGGATGGTGCCGCTGTACGGCTCCGCCTGGACCATGCCGCCGAACTTCTTGACGAGCTCTGGCTCACACGTGTTGTAGAAGCCGCGCAGGTTGTCGTAGAACACGATGGCTTCATAGCCGCGGTCCTTGAAAAAATAATAGAGGTAATCCGTCAGGCGGACGATCGAGCCCTTCGGGATGCTGCCCTCTACGGGGTACTGGTAGACATCCAGCACATTGCCATCGAGGATCAGCAGGGGCTTGATCTGTGAGAAGAGGTCGAGCTCCCGATGCCATTTGGGTATGTACTCCTGTGCTTTACGGTCTGTCATGGAGGATCATCCCTTTCTTTTTCGCCTGCTGCGCAACCGCATCGGCAAAATCGCGGCGGTGGATGCCCACCGAGATGATGCCGTGCTTCATCGTAAAATTCTGGACCGGATGGGACGGCCCTTCAAGGTACGCTTCGTAGCGCGGCCGCAGCTCGGGCCGCAGGAAGTAGATCTGCTGATTGGCTGATCCCTTCAGCGGATGGCCGTCGTTCTCCTCCTGCCGGTACGGGCCATCGATCAGGACGCCGATGTGCTGCAGGCAGGCGCGCGCACTCTTGCCGAGGTGCAAGAGCTGCTGGTACGTGTAGCCCGTGTAGACCAGGATGTCCGGCACAGATTGGTCGAGATATGCGAGCAGGGGCAGCAGCGCGTCCGACTGGAAGAAGGGGTCGCCGCCCGTCACGACGACACCGCCGAGATCCTCACGCGAAAGGAAGGGCCGCAGGAGCTCCTGCAGGCGCTCTTGCGAGAGCGCCTGCAGGAGCTCCGGATTGCTGCAACCGGGGCAGCGGCGCGGGCAGCCGGCCAGCCAGATGCCCAGGCGGTCCCCCGGCCCGAGCGCCCGCACGGGATAGAGAATGCGCGCGATATTCACGGCCTGACTGCAGCTCATGGCATCTTCTCCACGAGAAAGTAGGCCGCCTGCTCCTGCCGCCTGCCGTCGATGGCAAGGCCGCCGAGGCCGATCTCATCGGACGGCTTGAGCTCCATCCTGCCCGCCGGGATCCGCTCATTGTTGACGTAGGTGTAATTCGTATGGCTGAGGTTCTCGATGTAGAGCCTGCCGTCCGCCATCGTCAGTTTCGCGTGGATGCGGCTCACGTAGGGCTTGTCGGCGAGAATCTCGCGCATGGCGTTCTCGCGACCGATCACGATCGTGCCGGCAGGGACGGGGAAACAGCGGCCCGTGCCGATCTCCTCGAGCGCAAAGCGCTTCGGCGCCTCAGCAGGTTCTGCGACGGGCAGGATGTCGGAGATGTCCTCGCCGCAGCGCTGGCATTTGCGGGCCTGCGGCGGATTGGCCGCACCGCAGGAGCAGATGCGCACGAGATGCGTCGACGGAGCCTCCGCGGGCGCACTGCCCGCGCTCTCTGCCTGGTCAGCCAGTTTGGGCGCGGCAGGCGCGCATTCCGGGTCGACTGCCGGCGTATTCATCAGGTCGTAGCCGCAGTACTCGCATTCCATGGCGCTCGGCGGATTCTGCTCGCCGCAGCCCGGGCATATCTTATAGCGTTTCATTCGGGTTCACCTGCCTGTCTTGCAGCGGCTGGCTGCTTCTTCTGCCGGGCACGGCCGGCCTCGCGGCCGTCTGCGCGCGGGGCCGCCGCGTAATCCCTGAGGTTGATGATCTGCGCGTAATCGGCCGACGGCGGCGTCAGGGCGATGCGCTTGTCCAGGCAGACACCATGGGCAGCGAGCCGGGCCTCGATCTCCTCGAAGTCTTGGCAGAAGGCATGCATCTGCCGCACGAGCTCGGCGCTCTCTGCCTGCGTCGGCAGGCGGTCCCGGTCATCCGTCTTGCCGAATTCCATGGCGATCTGGCCATCGTCTGCATAGGTGACGCTGACGGCCGTATCGCCTTCACAGCGGTAGAGCTCGTTGGCGAAGTGACGGCCGTCGCGCTTCCGGACCTCGCGGTCCCCCAGCACGTCGTAGCCCATTTCTGCCATGACTTCATCCATGGCCTGCCGGATATAGGCCTGCTCGGCCGCCGCTCTGGCAGAGGCTTCCTCTGCCGCGATGAGAGAGGACAGCCGCCCGGCGGCCTCTTCGGCGAAGGGCACGAGCTCGGGCTGGCTCCCGTTCATCTGACAGAGCGCCTCATAGCGCCGCAGCAGCTGCAGATAGCGGTTGCCGGATGACTGCCAGAGGCTCAGGAACGCCCGGCACTGCGCCAGCACATCCGGAAGCTCGACCTCGCAGAAGGAGACCAGACGCTGCTCCTGCTGCGCCTGCCGCATGTGCGCGATGGCCTGCTCGACAATCCGGCGGTAGGTAAGCGGCAGATAGCGGTTGTCCTTCAGGGACAGCAGTGTTTCGACATCGGACCGGACGAAGGCCGGCAGGCTCTGCTCCGATGCTCCCTTCGCTTCCTTCGTCTCTTGCGGCGCAGCATCCGGCCGGAACAGTCCCGCCACCGTCGTGTCCAGCGCATCAGCCAGCCGCTGCTCTAGTGCCAGCCCCTGCTCGCGCTGCTCTGAGAACACCGCCTCGAGCTCTGGGACGATGGCCGCGAGCTCGGCGAGCCCGCGCTCCGCCTGCGCATTGTCCTGCGCCTGGACGATGGATGTAAGTAGCTTGCGGCACGAGGCGAGCTTCTCTGTTGCGGCCTTCATCCCGGCCGCAAAGCTTTTGGTGTCGACCCAGCCCTCTGACCGCTGCAGGGACTGCTGCAGCAGTGGCAGCGCTCTCTCATACTCCGTCAGCCTGGACTCGTACGCGCGCGCCCTTTCCAGGAGCGCCTCGCGCCGTTCCATTTCCTGCAGCTGGCGTTCGAGTTCTGCCGCCAAGGCTGCCAACTCTTCTGCCGTCAATGTGTAGACGGATACTTTCGGCCCACTCAACGAAAAGCCTCCTCTCCCAGGCAATCGCCCTTGCCCTGCGTGATCAGCCAGGCGGCAAAGGCGGGAAGGACGCTGCCGGCTCCTGCCCCGGGCGCGGGGATCAGGAAGGCCGCCTCCTCGTCGATGGATTCGCCGCGCTTGAGCTTGTCCTTGAAATAATCCACAAACGCCTCGATATCAGCAAAGCGCCCGAACGGGACGACGAGCTCCCGCTCCTCCGCGTAGAGATAGGCCAAGAGATAGAGCTCGCGGATGACGGTCGGCCAGTCCTTGGCCGCGGCGGCATTGTTGCAGCGGGTCTCGAGTGCATTGATCTGCTGGATGCGGTCGGGCTGCTCACGGTGGACGACCTGTTCCCGCACGGAAAAGAGCTGTCTGGCGACGAGCCCCAGGAAGGGCTGCGCGGCCTGTGGCAGCTCGTCCTGGCTGCCCTGCAGGGCCTGCAGCAGGTCCATCCCCAAGGCCTTCATGTCCGGCCACTGATGCGACTGCCAGATAAAAGGCTGGAAACCTGGATAGAGGCGGTAGATCACGCGGAAGAACTCCACGTCTTCGTCCGCATGGCGGTGGCGCAGGGCCTCTTCGGCATCGAGGCAGATGTTGGCATAATCGGCATTGAATTTGTTGAAGTACGTCGAGAGATTCGAGCGGTAGAGGCGTTTCTTGCCGTTGTTCCAGTCGCTGGCCAGCGCCAGCACGTACTTCCCGAGGTCAGTATAGCGCTTGTACATGAAGGTGACCGGTGGGATGCGGATGGCATCGGACCCGAGCAGGTTCGACGCCGCCCCCTGCCCCGGCACCGGCACATCCTCGCCGGCACACCAGCGCTTGACTTCCTCGTAGGTCCAGCGCCGGTTCGGGTTGCCCTTCTCCTTGCGGTGCGTGATGTCCTGATACGTCAACCCGAGGATCAGCTGCTTGAGGCGGGCCGGGAAGGAATCCGGCATCGGCACCTGCTGGATGGCCAGATAGCGCTCGAGCGTCTCGGGGTCCACATCGCCGTACGGCGTATGGCCGCAGAACAGCTCGTAGATCGTGATGCCCAGCGAATAGTAATCCGACTCTGCGAGGAACAGGTTGTTGTAGGTCTCCGGGGCCGAGTAGTCCGGCGTCATGCCCGTCCGCGTCACGAGGACGGTGCGGCCCTGCTCGCGCACCGAGCTGATGCCGAAGTCGATGATGGCGACATGGCGCCCGTCATCGCAGAGCATGATGTTCGATGGCTTGAGGTCTTTGTGGATGATGTTGTGACCGTGGAGGACCTTGAGGCCCTCATTCAAGGCCGGTATGATCTCCTGCTGCAGCTGGGAGAGCGAAAACCGCCGCCCCTGCAAGCTGCCCGCCGCATAGTACGGGATGATCTCAAACGGAAAGCCCTGCCAGGTCCCCGTCTCAAAGAGCCGCGCCACATACGGCGAGTCGATGCTGCGCAGTGCCGCGACAACGGATTCCTTGATGGCCGCCGCCCTGCGGTAGACCTTGGCGACGTACTCTTTGCCACCATAGGAGCAGACGTAGAGCGTGGCCTCGCCCGTGGCCGCCGTCAGCAGGCGTTCCACTCGGTACTTATCGAGCAGCATGGTGCCTGCCGGTATCCCCTGCGCCGCGCGGTGCAGGAGGTCGTTGATCTGGGTGAAATCCGCCGCCCCCTGTTCCTGCGACGGCAGATTGATCTCGGTCTCTGCGCCGCGCAGGCCGGGATTCAGCGAAGTCGCCGCGGGACGCGGATTCATGGCGTCCGCATTGACCTGTGTGTTGACCTGCGTATTGATCTGTGTAGACGATGCGCGTTCCTCTGCCATTTATCTCCCCGCCTTTCCATCTGTTCCGGCTGTCCCGAAGCCGACGAGCTCGGAAGCCCTTGATGACGTATCCTTCTTCGCGCAGGCGACGCCGTAAATCGCACCCGCCTCATCCTGCACCAGCGAGGTGAGCGTCCGCGTGTCTGCGCCGTCAAATGGCAGCGGCTGAGCCTGCGCGGCCCCCAGGCGGACGGTTGCATAGGAGCCATTCTCCCGGATGAGCAGGAGCTGCTGCCCGGGCAGGAAGCCCGCCACCTGCAGATCGCCATCCGTGGAACGATAGCGCCGCTGCACGCGGTCACCCTGCATCGTGAAGGAGGCGACGGTGTCCCTGCTCTCCGCGACAATGCCCGCATCGTACAGGTAGAAGCGCTCCACCCGCTGCATCAGGTCTCTGGGATGGATCTTCGCGCCGTTTTCCGCGGACAGGGCGGCGTGGCGCAGCGTGTGCGCGGCGTTCAGGTAGAGGATTTCATCGCCGCATACGGCAAAGGAGCTCACGCCCTCCGCCGTGACCGCCTTCTTGTCGGACGGCGCCGCCAGATCAAGATACGATACGATGCCGCCCGCATCGTAGTCGATGAAGTAGACGCGCGTGCCGACGCAGAAGACCTCGCCGGCATTGCCATCGTAGAGCAGGCGGCTCTGCAGGGAGTCGCGGTCCGCCGCGTAAATATGGCGGTCCTTGTCGCTGCGGTAAACGATCGCATTGCCGACGAGATTCAGGTACGACGCATCGGGGATCTGCCGGAAACCCGACTCCGCGGGAACAGCAGACGCGCCTGTCACGCGCAGGTTGTCGCGCAGCAGGATCCTGCCGCCCGCCAGCAGGGCATCGACATCGTTGCCGACGTCCTTCTGGTTCCAGCTCGCGAACGCATCTTTGACATCCAGATACTCATAGGAGAGCTCGCCACTCTGCTGGTAATGCTCATAGGCGCTATTGCGCTGGGCATGCGAGATGCCCATGCCGATGCCGATTGCGGCCAGCGCCGCAGCCAGCAGCATCGCGCTGCTCTTCAGCAGTTTCCTGCCACCCTGCCGCGAAGCGTCATCTGTGACCTGCGCGCGGAGGGATTCGAGATATTCTTTCTTGTTCATGATGCCTCACCCCTTCCGCCAAAAGACAATCGCACAGAGGAACAGGAAGGCCATCAGACCATGCGTTGCGGAGCTCGTGAGCAGCCCCGTCAGCGAAGCCGCCAGAGGCGGCAGCAGGACGGCAAAAAGGCCGATGAGCGCCTTGCCGAGGCGGAGCTTGAAGCGCTGCGTGCGCTTCGTCCCGAGCTGCCGCAGGCAGGCGTCCGCCTCTCCGCGATACGCCTCTTCGAGGGATTTGACCTCAGAGGCGCGGATGCAGTAGCGCTTCCCCGCAAGGACCGACCGGATGGCCGCATCGTAGTCCTCACAAGGCTGCGGCAGCTCGAGGAAATACGGCTGCAGGGACTTGACGGTCGCATCGTCGAAGACGTGCAGGAAGTCCTTGTCGGGAATATTGCAATAATTCTTGCCGGTGCCTTCTTCCAAGCGGTCGCGAAGGGCGGCGAGCGCCTCGGGGTCGGTGAAATCCGGCCGGTCTGCGCTCGTCAGCGACGGGCAATCGCCGTTCTTCAGCGAGAACAGCAGGTTGTCCAGGCAGTCCGAGAGGATTGGCAGCGCTTTCTCCACGCGGTCGAGCTGCTCAGCCGTATACGTGCGCAGCTTCGCCTCCGTGAAATGGTCCTGCATGAGCCCGGCAAAGGCCTGGCGGTGCATGAGAGCCTGATAGTCCTCCGACTGCATGATGCGGCCGATCCGGCTCTCCCGCGCCAATTCCTCATCGTCAGGCCGGCAGGCCGACAGGATACTCAAGAGTTGTACCGTTTGTGCATTCATGTTCTTCCCCTCCCGGCATCACGGTTCCTGCGCGTCAGGCGCATGCAGGGATGTCGTAGCCGGCACATCGGCAGCCGGCTGCAAGGCCTGCTCTGCAGCGTCGAGATGAACGGTATCGCCACTGCCGACCGCGTGCAGCGACTGCACTTCCGCAGTAGACGGCGCCACATTGCTGTGCGAGGCATGCGAGGCTGCCGAAGCAGCAGAGCTGCCGCCGGACGACGGCGCAGCCGGTGCCGCGTCGTAGTAGCTGCTCTGATGTGACGCATGCGATGCATGCGAGCTGTGGCCGCCCGAATAACCGCTCTGATGAGACGAATGGGAGGAATGCGAGGAATGCGAGCGATGTGCCGCAAAGGCGTCGTCGGCCATCAGGAGCCCCAGGATCAGGATCATGGACCCGATTGTCAAGACCTTGCCGACTGGGATATTGCCTTCTTCATCATAAAGAAAATCCTCGATTTTCTGCTCCACATGCGGGAATGATAGCTCCGCCATACCGTCTTCCTCCTTTATTCCTTGACCTGCGTGCAGGCGCCGTCTTTCCAGATGGCCTTGAACGTCTTGGAACTGCTCTTGACATACCGCATCTCACCGTCAGGCACGCCCTGCTTGAATGTGCCGGTCAGTTTTGGATAGGTGTCCTTCGTGTAATAATACGTCCCCGAGCCATTCATCTGGCCATCCTGCCAGCCGCCGTTATAAGAGGCGATTTCCGCGCCATCGGCGGAACGCCAATAGAATGTCCCCTGACCGCTGCGCACACCCTGCTGCACGCTGCCGGCATAGGTGTTGCCGTCGGCGTATTTTATCTCGGCCCAGCCGGACAGCGCCCCGTTGTAATGCGTGCCGTCCTGCTGCGTGAAATTCAGCGCTGAGAGCGCGCCGTCCTCAACGTCGGCCGAGAACTCCCGGAAGCCGAGCGCAGCTGCTTGGCTTCCGAGCGAGAAGACGCCCGAGGTGAAGCGGCCGTCCTCGAACTTTCCCTGATACGTGCGACCATCGGCAAAGGTGTACGTCCCCTCGACCATCTCGTCATTCGCCCAGCTTCCCGTATAGACATCGCCATTGGCAAAGCGGAACGTCCCCTGGCCGCTGCGCTGGGACTTGGAGAAGCTGCCCTCGTAGACGGAGCCGTCGAGATGACGGAACTCGCCTTCTCCCTCGTAATACGCATCGGCCACCGCACCGATGTACGTGCCGCCCGCGCTCTCGACGACGGCCTCCGTCTCGCCGATGTGCGCCGCCGCGTAATGGTTCGGTGAAGCAAAGCTCAGCAGCAGGGAATAGACGACGAGGAAGAGCGCGATGGCCAGCACGACGACGGACGCCTTCTTGAAATAGCCCTGATAGCCGCTGAGTTTCGTATCGCGGAATGGATTTTTACTGATTATCTTCATGATCATCCCTCACCCATGCTTTCAAGATTTCCCGCTCTTCTTCCGGGCCATGCTTGAGGATGGCAAAGAGCGTATCGAGAATCCCCTTGTAGATCTGGCAGCGGTATGTATTGGCCTCCCGCGAGAAGATATTGCCGCTCGACGCGTATTGAACGACGGGACAGACGCCGCAGTACGGCTGATACGCGCAGTCACAGCATCCCGGCAGGGATTCCAGGACAGAGGCGACAGAGGTCGCCCGGCAGGTATCCGAACGCATCAGCGATACATACGTATCGCGATAGACATTGCCGAGGCGAAACGCTGGGTCGCCCGCCTCGGCCACCATGCGCCCCTCGTCACACGTGTAGACATCGCCGTTGTAGTAATAGGCCAGCTGGCCGAAGCCGGCGCCGCACGGCGAGCGCAGTTCCATGTAGTTGTCGGCACGGCCTTGCAAGATCTTGCGCAGGAAGAACACGGCATGCTGTTCCCGCAGGCGGACGCCCTCGCGGTTCAGGCGGAAGATCTCGTCTAGTGCCTGCCGGTAGAAGGTCAGGAACTCATCCACCGTATAGCCGACCGCCTGCCAGTCCGACCTTGCAAAGCCGAGCGGCGTCAGGGGCCGCAGGAAGATCGTCTGCATGCCCTGGCGCACATATTCCGCAAGCAACTCGCGCGCATGCGCGAGGGTGTAGCGCGTCGTCGTCTCGACTGCGCCGGGAAAGATGCCCCTCTCGTGCAGTTTCTGCAGGCCCGCACACATCTTCTCGTAGCTGCTCATGCCGACGGCCTGTGCGCGGCGGTTCGTCTCGTGGATGGCGGCCGGTCCGTCGAGCGAAGTGCAGACAGTAACGCGGTGTTCCTGAAAGAAATCCGCCATCTCATCCGTCAGCAGCGAGAGATTCGAGACAACGGTGAAGCTGACCTGTTTCTTCCCGCGCTGCGCTTCTGCATAGCACACCATCTCGCGGATGACGGGGAACGCGAGCAGCGGCTCTCCGCCCTGGAACTCAAAGGCGAGCGACGGATTGGGCGACTGCAGTGCCAGATTGATGGCGCGCCTGCCCGTCTCAGGGGACATGCTCCCACGTTCGAAGTGCTGGTGGTCCTGCGCCTGGCAGTAGATACAGCGGAGATTGCACTGATTCGTGACGACGAAGATGTGCAGCGCCGTGCCATAGCAGAGATACTGCTTCATCTCGCGCAGCTCGTCGGTCATGCTGTCCGCATAGATCTCCATGGGGTCCAGCACGAAGTGCGCACGGTGCAGCCGCTGGTACAGCGCCTCCGCCCCATCGAAGTCTTGCCGCAGGAAGCGCTGGAACTCCTCCGGCGATACGAACAGCGCCCGGCCATAATCATTCGTGATCAGGAAATCGCCGTCGTCGAGCGCCTTGAAATTGAAGTGATTCAGCACGGTCAAACCTCCCTTCCCGATCTCTCAGATGCATGTGCATCCTGAGTGTCCCGATTATCCATGAATAGCGCCGTGCGGGGAATGGGCTGCACGTGCGGCTTCGTCATCGCGAGCGTGGTCTGGAAGAAGCCGCCGCAGTACGGCCGTGCTGCGCAGTCCCCGCAAGCTGGCGCATAGCGGATCTTTTCCGGCGTGATGCTGCGGCGGCAGATTTCCCAGAAGCCCGGCGCCACCGCACAGAGCGGGAAATTGTAGAGCTGCACATCGATGCCATGCTCCATGAGCTTCAGGACTGCGGGCTGCACCGCCCGGAAGGCCGCGGGCGCATCAAGATAGAGTGCTTGGAGATGGCGCGCACAGTTCCCTCGCGTCTCCAGGCCGATGAAATTGACGACGTGCACCTCTGGATAGTGCGCCACGATGAAGTCCGCCAGCTCCGGCAGGTACGCGGCGTTCTTTCGGCTCACGACGACGCGCAGCTCCACGGCGATCCCCTGTGCCAAGAGATTGCCGATGCCCTCATTCGTCTGCACAAAGCTGCCGGGCGCTCTCGTGATGGCATCGTGGAGCCCGGCCTCTGGCGCGTGCAGTGGGATAGCCACGCAGAGGTGCGCGGGGCAGAGATGCAGCAGTTCCTGCAGGAAGCCTTGCAGCGAGAAGGAGCGCCCGTTCGTCAGCAGCAGGACATCGGCCTGCCGGAACCGCACCGCTATCGTGCGCATGGTCCGAAGGAACAGCGCGGTGCGCAGCGTCGGCTCGCCGCCCGTCACGGTGATATGGCGGACATCGGCTGGCAGCATCTGCAGGTACGCCATCATGGCCTCATCCGCCAGGCCGCCGCTCGTACGCCTCTCCTCATCGGACACGGGGCACATAATGCAGTTAGAATTGCAATGCCCCGTGAGGTAGACGGTCGCGGCGCGCTCCCGGCCAGAAAACAGCCGGTGTACAAGGCCTTCCTCATTCACCGTGATGATGTCGCCATCGGCCAGCTGCTGCCAGACCTCGCGATTGACTGGCGCAAGCGCGGCATGGTCCGAGGCAAAACAGGCAGCATCGCGGGCGAGACGGAGCTGCTCATATCCTCCTGCCTCCTCCGAGCGGAGGACAGGAGGATTCCCGGAAGCCGGTGCATCGACGCGGCGCACGAGCGCCAAGCGCGAACCAGCATGATAATCGCGAAGGTAGAGATTCATAAGCCAACGACCTCGAAGATGAGAAACGCAATCGTACCGACGGCAATGAAGATGGCAAACGGAATCTTCCGCACGATGACGACCGTGTCCTCCCCGTACCGAGAATGCTGCCAGTGCCGGACGCTCGCCGCTTCTTCCGCCGTCAGGCGCGAGGACAGGTCTTCTGTCATGCCGGTGGGAAGGTTCCGCACGCGGGAGCGCGCGAAGCGGCAGACCGTGCCCGCCGCGAGGATCTGCCCCTCACGGACTTCCTCTGTCGGTATCGTCCTGTAATTGTAATCCTGCACGAGCATGCGCAGGCACATGAGCACCGCCGTCCAGAGGAGGATGGCGGCACTCATCGCATATGAGATAGAGAGCATCTGGGTAGCACTGCCGAGCAGGAGGCCCGTGCTGCTCAACACCGCGCCGCCTGCCATCTGCTTCGTCGTCATGCGGCTCCGGAGGGAGAGGATGGCGAGAATCAGCGCGCAGGAGGCGGCCGCATCGATGAGAGGGCTTTTCGCTGCCGCAGTCGGCAGCAGCACGTGCCCGATGGCCATGATCAGCTGCACCAGCGTGACCATGAGCAGATAGGACGCCGCGATGCGCGGCCAATCGAGCTTCTTCACGACGGTCCGGATGTTTTCTCCCTGCGGTCCCTGCAGCCGGCGTGACGCGCGCCACCGCTGCCCGAGGCCGCACAGCACCACATAGGCAAATGCCGCCAGGAAGGCGAACGCCACGATCAAGATGCCGCTGCCCACATACGGCAGGTGCCCGCCATAGAGGCGCCCCGGTATGGCCAGGGCCACGAGCAGCAGGAGCTTCGTATCGCCGGCCGCCCAGATGTGCAGGGCGTAGAGCAGGAGACCTGTAAGCGCCAGGCAGACGGAATTGAGCAGGAAAGGCTGCCAATAGGCGAGGCCATCTCCTACAAGCGGACTGTAATAGGCAAAGTCGAGCAGGAAAATCGGCACAGCCGCATAGCCGAGATGGCGGTTCCATATGTGGCTGACGCGGCAGTCCGTATAGGATGCGCTGCCGAGCAGGAGCAGCAGGGTGGTCAGCAGCAGGGCCTCGAGGATCATAGGCGCCCTCCCCGAGCCTCTCCGGCATGGAGCAGCTCGATCAGATAGTTGGAAAACTCCCCCATGACGATGGGCAGAGGCGCCCTGCTGTCCGCAAAGCTGCAGATCGTCGCATCCGGCCGCTCATCGATCGCGATGCGGCAGATCTCTCGATAATCCGCCGCGGCGCGCCGTATCACCTGCACGGGATAGAGCGCGTGCGGATAAATCCTGCTTGTTTCATTTCTCATTCCGTTCAAACCAGTCTTTCATGATAGAATCGAACTGCCCCGCCGCATGGGCCTGCTGCCCCTGCTCCTTCTCGAGTCGCGCCAGAGTGTCCTCCTGATCGACGAGTGAAGAGGACATGGCACGCGCCATGAGAATCTCGCGCAAGGAATGCGTTTGCTGGAAGACGAGTCTGCGGACCTGCTGGGCCAGCAATTCATTTTCAAAGCGCTGGGTGATGCCGTCCAGTGCGCCCCCCTCCTTTGCCGAGAAATGAATGGTCCACGCGGTCTCATCTTCGGTGATATGGAGATAGGCCTGATGCAAGAACATGTAGGCCGCCTTTATCAACACATCGGCTGTGTAGATGGACTTCGGGACCACAAGGTCTGTCCGCTCCAATCGAAACACCTTCCTTCTACTGTCTACTGTTTTATGTTTTGCTCTGTTACTCTGCTGATTCATTACACGAATATGAATAATTTAATATATACTTCGTCAAAAGAACGTGTTCTCCTGCCAGGAAAAGGGTTTTGACTCCCTATTTTTTCATCTGCTCAAAAACTCCACAAAAAAATCTCCCAAGGAAATTGGGAGATTTTCGTATCAAACCATTGCACTGATGCACCGATTGCCGGGGCTCAGCCGTTCATCGCGAATTTGACGACGGCTTTCATGCCGGGCTTGAGGGTGAAGTTGAGGCCGGACGGGATGGAGATGCGGATGATCATGACGTCTTCATCGGCACCGTCGGCGTCGTTGACCTCGGCGGTCGTCTTGGGCTGGCTGCTTGCGGCGGCGTCGCCACCGGCGGCATCAGCCGTGCTGGCCTCTGCGCCCTGCTGGCCATCCTGCGCACTCTGGCCGTTCTGGGCGTTTGGATTGTTCAGGTTGTTCGGGTCAGTCTGGGCAGCACCGGCGTTGGATGCGGCACCGTTGGCCGCTGCATCGGCACCATTGGCGCTGCTGTCGGCGGACTGGTCATCTTTCTTGGCCGGCTGCTGGATGTCCTGGACGGAGCCCTGGAGCTGGTGGCCGTCGATCTCGTAGGAGACGAACTGGCCGAGGCGGATCTTCGCGGCCTTGTCGGGGCTGACCTTGGCCTCGACCCAGATGTCGTCGGCATTACCGACGCTCGCAACGGTCTCGCCCGCCTTGACGGTCGAGCCCTCGTCGATGCCCTGCGCGTAGTAGACCGTGCCGGCTACCGGCGCGACGATGTCGGTCTCAGCGGCATCCTGCTTGGCGTTGTCGAGCGCGGCCTGTGCCTGCTTGAGCTGCAGCTCGGCGTTCTGCACGGCCTTCGGATCAGGCGGCTGGGTCGTCGTCTGGTAGCGGACGGCCGGCGAAGACGACGGCGCGGATGCGGCAGGAGCCGACGATGAGGCGGCGGCCACGGCTGCATGGTAGGCCGAGACGGCAGCATCGCGCTGCACGGCGCTGATGGCGCCCATCTCGAAGAGCTCGTTCATGCGGTTCATGCGGGACTCGGCGCTCGCGACGCTCTGCGAGGAACCGCTGCTGCGCGGCGCGCTCGCGGCCGGTGCCGGGGCGGGGCTCGGCACGGCGACCGTCACGGTCTGCCCCTTCTTGATCTCATCGAGGTTGCGCTGCGAGAGCGCGACGGTCTGCTCGAGGTTCGCGATCTGCTCGTCCGTCACCGTGCTCTGCACGTGGGCGATGACATCGCCGGCCTCGACATGCTCCCCTTCTGCGACGACCTTCTCGGTGATCATCGCATTGCCGTGTACCTTCGCCGCGACGAGCGAGCTCGTGACCTGCGCGTCGTAGACGTTGAAGTACTTGTGCTGATGCTGGTAGTAGTAGATGCCACCCGCACAGAGCACGGCAATGAGAATCAGGCCGACGAGGCCGTATTTCATCAGATACTGTACTTTCTTTGTGATATCGACTTCCAAGATTCAGGACCCTCCATCATCTATCATCTGTTTATAAGCTATCGAGATATCAACGAAACCTCCCTCGCAGAGAGGGAGGTTTCACATGATCTATAGTACTCAGCCAAGCTGTGCTTCGATGACGGCTGCTGCCTTCTCGAATGCCTGCGGCAGGGCTTCTGCCTTCTTGCCGCCAGCCTGTGCCATGTCCGGACGTCCGCCGCCGCCGCCACCGACGACTGCTGCGGCTTCCTTGATGATCTTGCCGGCATGGATGCCGCGCTTGACGGCGTCCTTCGATGCCTTGACGACGAGGTTGACCTTGCCGTCATTGGCGCAGCCGAGCACGACGACGCCGCTGCCGAGCTTGTCGAGCGTGAGGTCAGCGACGTCGCGCAGGGAGTCCATGTTCTCGACGTTGGCCTTGCCCGTGATGACGGAGACACCATTGATGTCCTTGACGCCAGCGATGAGCTGCTGGGCATCGGCCTTCTCCTGCATCGCTGCGACTTCGGCGAGCTTGCCGGCCATCTCCTTGCCCTCGGCCTGCAGCTTCTCGACGGCTGCCGGGACATCGTCCTCGTTTGCCTTGAGCAGGGCAGCTGCCTTCTGCAGGGTGGCGAGCTTCTCATTTGCATAGTCGAGTGCAGCCTTGCCCGTGATGGCCTCGATGCGGCGCACGCCCGAGGCGATGCCCGTCTCGCCGACGATCTTGAACATGCCGATCTGGCCGACGTTCTTGACGTGCGAGCCAGCGCAGAGCTCCATCGAGAAGCCCGGCACGCGCACGACGCGCACGACGTCGCCGTATTTCTCGGAGAAGAGCGCCATCGCGCCAGCCTTCTTGGCCTCGTCAAGGCTCATGTGCGAGATCTCGACGTCCTGGCCCTTGAGGATGACCTTGTTGACGAGTGCCTCGACGTCAGCGAGCTGCTGCGCCGTGACCGGCTCGAAGTTCGTGAAGTCGAAGCGCAGGCGGTCCGGCGTGACAGACGAGCCGGCCTGGTTGACCTGGTCGCCGACGACCTTCTTGAGGGCAGCCTGCAGCAGATGCGTCGCCGTGTGGTTGCGCGCCGAGGCGAGCTTCTTCTCCTGATCGACTTCGATCTTGACCGTCTCGCCGACCTTGAGCTGGCCTTCCTCTACGTACGAGACGTGGTAGACCGTGCCGTCCGGCAGCTTCTTGGCGTTCGTCGCCTTGATGCGGCCGAACTCGCCGAGCAGCAGGCCCTCGTCGCCGACCTGTCCGCCGCCCTCTGCGTAGAACGGGGTCTTGTCGAGGATGATGCCGGCCTCTTCGCCGTCCGTGATCTCGTCGACGAGCTTGCCGTCCTTCCAGATGGCGACGACCTTGGCCTCTTTGGCCTCCGGGTCTACCTTGAGCTTCGAGACGTCGATGCCCGAGAGGTCCGGCACAGCGACGCGCTGGTTCTCGGCACGGGCACTGCGCGCACGCTCGCGCTGCTCGTCCATGGCCTTGTCAAAGCCCTCTTTGTCGAGGTCGAGGCCGTTCTCGTGCAGGATCTCTTCCGTGAGCTCCCACGGGAAGCCGAACGTGTCGTAGAGGCGGAAACCGACTTCACCCGGCAGCTCGTCCTTGCCGTCAGCCTTGAGGCTCTTGATCTCTGCGTCGAGCAGCTCCATGCCCTGGTTGAGCGTTGCTGCGAAGCGGTCTTCCTCGATGCTGATGACCTTCTTGATGTAGTCGTGCTTGGCGATGAGCTCGCCGAAGTCGCTGGCATCGCGGTAGATCTCGACGACGGCGTCAACGGCGCCCTCGAGGAACTTACCCTTGATGCCGAGCATGCGGCCGTGGCGAATGGCGCGGCGCAGGATGCGGCGCAGCACGTAGCCGCGGCCCTCGTTCGACGGCAGGATACCGTCCGAGATCA